>Ga0164243_10008012_pt1 | contig 15687 bp, 16 predicted proteins | sample OricompcompostOP_FD_108781 | JGI IMG/M metagenome (GOLD analysis project Ga0164243, IMG submission 108781) | Organic Plus compost microbial communities from Emeryville, California, USA - Original compost - Organic plus compost (OP) | ecosystem: Engineered > Solid waste > Mixed feedstock >...
GATGGAACCGGGCCGGCCATGATGGGTGGTCGATGGAACAAACCGGGTCAGCCCGTGATTTACGCGGCAATGACTTATGCAGGCGCCATGCTGGAAGTGCTTGTCCATACCAATACGGGCAAGGTCCCGCCCTCGCATCGATGCATCATCGCGGATGTACCGGAAGATGTGGAGAGCCTTCGCTACACCTTGAACGATTTGCCTGACGGCTGGGATAGTCAGGAAAGCGTAGTGGCACAAGAGATTGGCGATGAATGGATACGCGCTGGCAAAGCAGCGATCCTTATCGTTCCCTCGGTGGTCGCAAGAATAGAGTTTAATGCCCTCGTCAATCCGGCACACAGTGACGCAGCTCGCATTGTTTTGTCCGAGCCGATGGAAGTCCAATGGGATAGTCGGCTCTTTCCCCGTTAATTAGTGCAGAACAGCTTCTGCGTCTGCACGACGAGGGCACTGCCAATCATTCCAGTGGCAAAAAGCACACGCAGAAAACTCTCTGATGGCCTTACTCGCCAATTACCTTTACCATATGGCATAACACAGCTCCAAAGCGAATGCCACTCTCGGCCGCTACATCGCCGTGGCGATCCTCTGCCGCAACGTATCACTCAATCAAACACCATTCATCACGCTTACAACACCTAAACTTCTGCAAACCAGGGAGACTCCGATCATGGCAGCGAACAATGGGCGATGGAATTTTTTGATTATCACAACTGACGAAGAGCGTTATCCACCGGCGTATGAGGACGAATCCGTTCGACAATTCCGCCAGGATTATCTGCACGGCGTAGCCGCGCTGCGCGAAAACAGTCTGGAGATGCACCGGCACTACACCGCCAGCACTGCCTGTAGTCCCAGTCGGACCAGCATCTACACCGGCCAGTACCCTTCCCTGCATGGCGTCACTCAGACCTCAGGCATGGCCAAAGAGTGGTACGACCCGAACATGTTCTATCTGGACCCCAACAGCGTGCCCACCATGGGTGACTATTTCCGCGCTGGCGGCTACCGCACCTTTTACCGCGGCAAATGGCACCTGTCGCACCCGGACATTATTCTGCCCGGCAGTGTGAATGTCATGCTGAGCACCAATAACGACGGCACATCAATACCGCGCGCAGAACAGTTGTATGAATCGGCCAATAAGCTGAATGAGTACGGTTTCGACGGCTGGATCGGCCCCGACCCGCATGGCTCCGACCTGGCCAACGCAGGCGTCAACCGCGACCCGGGCTTTGCCAATCAGGTGATTCGACTGCTGGATACGCTGGAACAGGATGACAGCGACCAGCCCTGGCTGACGGTCGCTTCGTTCACCAATCCACATGACATCGTATTCTTCGGCACACCGTGGCTGTCTTTCGGCTACAAATACGATTTCCCTGATTTCATCAGGAACCTGAACCTGCCGCTGCCGCCCACCCGTTGCGAGGACTTGTCCACCAAGCCCAGGGCTCAGAAGGATTATGTCGAAAAATACGGAGAAATGTTCTTCCGCAACCCGACCATTCCGCAGTACTTCCAGATGTATTACTACCTGCAATACGTGGTCGACCAGGAAATTCTCAAGGTTTACCAGAGGCTGCGCAACAGCCGGTTTTTCGACAACACCATCATTGTTTACACCTCGGATCACGGTGATATGCTGGGCGCGCACGGCGGCATGCATCAGAAATGGTATAACGCCTACGAGGAAAGCCTGCATATTCCATTCATCATATCCAATCCGACACTGTTCAGTGGCCAGCAACATAGCCATGCCCTAAGCAGTCATGTTGATATCGTTCCCACCCTGATGGGCCTGGCCGGCATCAATCAGCAGGACGCTGCGGCTGATCTCACCCCCAGCCATTCCGAGGTGCATCCACTGGTCGGCGCTGATTTGTCCGAATTGGTCCGCAGCGGCGGCACCAGTGGCAGCAGTGACGACGCGTTGTATTTTATGACAGATGACGAGGTCAGCGAAGGGCTGACCGACGTGAACCCGCGTGGCAACCCGTATTCCCCAATCGCCGAGCCCAGTCATGTGGAAACGGTGATTACACGCCTGGCCGATGAAAATGGTGAAAAACAGCTTTGGAAATATTCGCGCTACTATAGCAATCCGAAATTCTGGAACGGGGCAAGCAATCCGGATCAAAGTATTACACTGCAGCCTGAAGGTGGCCCTGCCGAGTTCGAGCTGTACAACCTGAGCGACGATCCATACGAAACCACAAACCTGGCTGCCGGCGTCTGTAGTCCGCAAGCCGCCCCAGATGCCGTTATCCAAGCGCTGCAAACCGTGATGATGGAGCAGCGAGCCAAGAAGCGTTTACGGCCCACCGGGCAACCGGATAGCTAATGAAAATGCACTTATCGTTGGCGAGCTTTTCATATCTCGCCGCCGAGTATGTATCTCGCATACGCCTGGCAAACGGCTAGGCCACCGACCGCGGTGGCCTGGAGCTGACAGGGGCATACTGCACCATCAGCTCGACAATCCAGTCGATAAACACGCGCAGCTTCGCGCTGACATGTCTATTGGGAGGAAAAGCAATATACATCGGCATTGGATCAAGTTGCCAATCGGCAAACAGCCTCACCAATTCACCCCGCTCCGCATGCATATCGGCCATATAGGCGGGCAGCCAAAGCACCCCAATTCCCGACAGACCCGCCGACAGGTAGGCATTGCCGTCGTCGACAACCAGGGCATGACGGCCTTGCACGTTGATACTTTCGCCATTTCGTTGCATGACACGCGGAAAAACACGACGGGCACGAGACCACGAAAATCCAACCACCCTGTGCTGAGGCGCTTCAAGTTCGCCGGGATGCGTGGGCAGACCCGCCCGCGCCAGATAGCTGGGCGCTGCATAGACGCCTATCACCAGATCCCCCACATGCCGCGCCACCAGTGACTGATTGTTGATCTCGCCGCCCCGCACCACACAATCGACATTCTCGTCAATCAAGTCCACCACGCGATCACTCACGCCCAGGTGCAGCTCGATATCGGGATACTTGGCCTGAAATGCCGGCAAGGCAGGAACAAGTATCCTGCTGGCAAATGGACTGGGTACATCCACTCGCAAGCGGCCTCGTGGAGACGTCACCGCGCCGGACAGGCTTGTCTCGGCATCATCCAGGTCTGCCAGGAGCCGCAACACCCGCTCATAATAGGCGACGCCATCGGCGGTGACGTTGACCTTGCGCGTTGTTCGATTCAGCAGCCTGACCTGTAAACGCGCCTCTATCTGCTGCACCAGTTGTGTGACAGTTGTCTTGCTCATGTGCAACGTATCGGCCGCCTTGGTAAAGCTGCCGGTTTCCACTACGCGGGCGAAGGCCAGCATCGCGTCGAAACGATCCATCTTGGCTCCAGATCATTGGATTGTTTGCCTATCGCAAACACTGTTGGGTAGGATTGCCTGTTTATCGGCGAAGCCCTTGCCGGTAAAGTTTACTTCATTACCCACCCGGCCGAAGTCGGCCTACTGATAATGGAGTTAGTTTGATGACAACACGCAACGTCGTTTTTCCACCTGGGCGCCACGCGCTGTATGAGCGGCATCGCTATTCGCCGGCGATCCGTTCCAACGGCTTTCTGTTTGTGTCGGGACAAGTCGGCAGCCTGGAAGACGGCTCGCCGCAGCAGGGACTGAAAGAACAGGTTCGTCTGGCATTCGAAAACCTGAATTCCATATTGGCAGCCGCAGGCTGCAGTTTTGATGATGTGGTCGACGTCACGGTTTTTATGGTCGACCCGTCCTCGACGTTCGAGGAAATCTGGTCGTCGGTCGTATCCGAACACTGGGGCCATGCACCCTATCCCACAGTCACCGCCGTGGGCGTGACGTGGCTGTCGGGGTTTGATTTCGAGATCAAGGTGATTGCCAGGTTGCCTGAGGGAGATCAGTAGCATGTCGAGATTGGCACAAGCTAACCCAGATCCAAAACCTCATCTGCCATGCCCTGCACTTCGGCATCATGGCTGATCACAATCAATGTCGGAATATGACTACGCAAATAGGTAATAATCCTTTTTGCGTTCTCCAGATCAAGAGATGCTGTAGGTTCATCCAGAATCATTATTTTCTTCTGCCTGGCCATTGCCCGACCGATAGCAATTCGCTGGCGCTCACCGCCGCTCAACCCTTCCCCCCTTGCCTCAAATCGAGTATCCAGATTAATCAATCGTGCCAGTGAGGTTTCGGTAAAATTCAATAACTCCAGAATATCGGTCAAGAACATATGGGGCGGAGCCTCTTGCTCTATCCCGTAGCACAGGTTCTCTCTTAAGCTTCCGCTTATCACCTGGGCCGATTGTGGAGCAACGGCGACGTGATCAATAATACGGGGGCTGATTTTGGTGGATACAGGATTACCGTAGAATAGAATCTGACCTGAGACGGGCCGCTCTAATCCCAGCATGGCGTTCATCAAGCTGGTTTTTCCGCGCCCGGACGCACCTTTTATGACAGTAAATTTATTATTCATAAACCGATAGCTCAGGTGCTGGATAATCTGCTTCCCGCCCTTTTCTATACAAACATCATTTAATTCAAAGACATAGTCAGTATTCTGAAGAGTCAGCGGCTCGATTGCCCGGGTCTCGGAAATCGGCTTTTTCAAATAGGCAATGCCGTCGGCCAACGCCACTTTCTGTTTTTCCAGGTCGATCAATGCCCCTGCAAGAATCCGCAGCTGGAGCGTAAGCATTCCCACGTACCCCGCAATCATCACAAAATCACCTGCGGTGATACCCTGGTCTTTATCAGCGAAAACGGACAATGCTGTAAAAACAGCCAACACGACGCCAGTTGCCAGCGCCATCAGGCCCAGCTTGATTCCTATCTGCAGATTAGAGCCTCGAATGGCCTGAATAACCTGGTCCAGATGATGTTCGATGATGCCGCTTTCCTTCTCATATGCGTTATTCAGTCGCAGATCATATAGCAAATGCAATCGTTCAACGATATAGCCATCTCTGTCGGTCATCGACTTGTAAAGAGTTGCATACAGCGTTCGGCTCTGTATCGCAATCAATATTGACAGTGCGGAAAGTATGACAATACTGATTAAAAAGCTTATCAAAAACAAGCTATTGGTGCTTTTTCCCAGCGCAATCAGAGCCACGACGAACTCTATCATTATCGGAAAAAGCGTCCAGAACACGTAGACGGTTATCGTCGTAAATGCACCAGATGCACGTGTAATGATCGAAGCCACTTTTCCGGCATTCAATTGTGCCTGTTCTGAATAAGGCAGGGTTATAACATGCGCCAGCATGGCTTTTGTAATTGTCGAATCGCAGCCAGCCAGGATCCGCCCGGAAAACACGCCTTTAATATTTTTCAGCACTTCTGCCACGGTCCAACACAACGCATATCCCGCAACAAATAAATAAAATACATTCGTGTCTGTCCGATCTGCTGTAAAAGCGTTGGTCGCCTCTTTCAGGAACCACGGAACAATCGCACCCACGACTGAAACGAGACCGAAAAGCAAAGAGACAAATATAAACCCGGGGAGAAATGCTTTGTAGCTGTCTTTGACTACACCAAATGCAAAAATATAGCTGGAAAATGAATTTCCCTGTAATTCGGAGGAACAGGCCATTTTCTCGTCCAACGATTCGTAGTTTCAACAAATCGCGGTAGGGTAATCAATATCTGAAATCTTGTATATGATGTAGATCAAATTGGTGTCTTGAGCTTGTCCAATCCAGCCCCAGATGGTCCAACTTAGTTTGTACGAATCGAATCCGCGATTGTGCTACGATGCTTTATCGTCTATAGTGTGCCAGGGATTACTTCCCCCATTACTTAGGACTTATATTGAAAACAGAAATTGGCGTAGTGAAATGGTTTAATAATGACAAAGGATTCGGCTTTATCATGCCCGAGTCCGGTGGCAAAGATCTTTTCGCACACTACAGCGACATTCAGGGCTCAGGCCATAAATCTCTTGAAGAAAATCAGCGCGTCTCGTTCGTCGCAAGCGCAGGACAAAAAGGCCCTCAGGCCACAATGATCGAAGTCATTTCATAATTTAACACTTGCCTTCACCGGCAGGCCGCAAATGAATTGACAGTAAGTAGACCGACTCCATTGCTTATTGGGCTCGGTCTTTTGCTTATCTGACCATCAAGAAAACTGCCGCGCCAGTCCGTCGGCCGCCTTCGCAAGCATCGCAACATCCATCCCCACCGCTGTAAACAGTGACCCGCATTCCATATAGCGGCGAGCCAATTGGGTATCTAATGTCAGTATCCCGGGCGCCTTACCCAACGCCCTGACCTGCCTGATCGCATCTTCGATCGCGCGCTGCACCTCGTAATGCCCTGGATTGCCCAAATGCCCCATGCTGGCCGACAAATCCGCAGGCCCGATGAATACGCCATCGACTCCGTCTACCCTCGCAATTTCCTCCAGATTGTCCAGCGCTTCCCGAGTTTCCACCTGTACGAGCAAACATAGTTCTTCTTCACACTCGTGCATATACTGTTTGTTCCTGCCAAAATCGCTGGCGCGCATGGTGCCGCCCACGCCCCGGTTGCCACGCAGCGGATAGCGCATGCCCGCGACGGCCCGGGCGGCCTCCTCTTCGTTCTGGACATACGGAATCAACAGGGTTTGTGTTCCAATATCCAGGAAGCGCTTTTGCTGGAGAGCGTCGTTCCATGAAGGCCGAACGACAGGCGAGACCGGGTAAGGCGCCACTGCCTGCAATTGGGCCAGGACCTCTGGCACATCGTTCGGTGAATGCTCGGTATCCAGCAAGAGCCAGTCAAAGCCGGCGCCCGCGACAATTTCGGCGCTATACGCATGACACAGCGACACCCAGAGTCCCAGTTGATGCTGCTCCTGGGCCAGGGCGCGTTTGAATTTGTTCTGGTGCACAATCATGTTTGTCTTCCCTCCCCCGGTCAGGTAAAGCTGACAGAAATGCTGCCTAGCGTGCCGAAGTCTGCATGGATCACGTCGCCTTTTGTGACAGGAACGGTGCGTGTAAAGGATCCGGCCAAAACAATGTGCCCTTTCTCCAGTACACCGCCGAATTCGGCGATTTTGTTTGCGAGCCATACCACGCCCATGGCCGGGTGCCCCAGGACGGCCGCCGATACGCCCGACTCTTCGATCGTGCCGTTCTTGTACAAAAGCGCACTGGCCCAGCGCAAGTCGATATCCATGGGTCGCACCACCCGGCCGCCCAGCACGACGGCAGCAGAAGCGGCATTGTCCGCTATATTGTCAACGATGCGCCGTGGGTATTGCGTGCGCCCGTCAACCAGCTCCAGCGACGGCTGTACGAATTCGGTCGCATCCAGGACATCGAAGAGCGACACATCAGGACCCTTGAGCTGTTTTCCCAGTACGAACGCCAGTTCGACCTCGACCCGGGGAACAATGAAACGGTCGGCGGGAATGCGATCGCCATCGTAATAGAACATATTGTCCAGCAAATGGCCGTAATCGGGCTCGTCTATGCCAAGTGTCGATTGCATTGCCCTGGAGGTCAGGCCGATCTTGTGTCCGCGCAGCGTGGCGCCGCCGGCCAGCTTTTCGGCAACAACCAATTTCTGTATTTCGTAGGCATCTGCAATGTCCAGACCGGGAAACGTCACGTCAAGCTGCGTGACGGGGGTCGCATTCTTTTCCGCATCCAGCAACAGACGCATTGCTTTCTTGTGTTTTTGCTTGCTGAGCATGGTTCACCCGTTTTTCACTGTGTTTTTCAGAATGCCGATGGATGGCACTTCAACCTCTACGACATCGCCTTCTCGAAGAAACTTCGGCGGGTCGAACCGGATACCAGCGCCCGTCGGGGTGCCGGTTGAAATGATGTCCCCGGGCTCCAGCGTCGTCCATTTGGAGATGTAATGAATCAGGAATGCAAAGGAAAACATCAGGTTCGCGGTGTTATCACGTTGACGTTCCTCGCCGTTCACCCGTGTGATGACATCAAGATTGTCATAACTGGAAAACTCATCTGCCGTGACCAGCCAGGGTCCGGCAGAGCCGCTACGGTCAAAATTTTTCCCCTGCGTGACGTTGAATTTTCCGTGTTTCAGCCAGTCGCGTACGCTGCCTTCATTCAGGCAGGTCAGGCCAGCAATATGTGAGAGCGCATCATGCTCGGCAATACGCCTGCCACGCGTGCCGATCACAATTGCTATTTCGCCTTCATAATCAAGCTGTTGTGATTCCTCAACCGGACAGATCAACGGTTGACCATGGCCGGTAATGGACGAGGCGAACCGCGGGAAGACACTGGGATAAGCGGGAGCCGCGCTGCCGTCTTTGTACTCTTCATTTCGATGGTGATAATTGACGCCGACGCAAATGATTTTCCCGGGGTTGGGTATAGGTGGAAGAAAATGGATATCCTCCAGCGCATAACGTGGCGCGTCGGCGGGTAACGATTGCCCAAGCGTCGCCAGTCTACCGCTGCCGATCAATTCGTTGACTGTGCTGATATCCCGACCCAGGGAATCGGTCAGGTCCACTACTTCGTTGTCTTTGACAACGCCAAAGCGCGCTTTTTTTTCTATGCAAAAAGAGATAATTTTCATTTTTCAAACCCAAAGAAGGCAGTTGGATTGTCAACCAGAATTTTGCTGAGCAATTCCCCGGATGGCGCATACCGGTATAGCTGCTCGACAAGATCTCCTTCGTTGGGCGGCTGTTTGACCGAGACCGGGTGCGGCCAGTCGCTCCCCCACACCACCCTGTCCGGCGCGGCTTCTAAATACGCATGTGCAATGGGAATGACATCATCCCACGGCGCGCCGTCGCGTGATACTTTTTCCGTCAGCGACAGCATGACCCAGAAATTGCCTTGTTTGAGCAGCTCCAGCACGGCCTTCAGGCTGGGATCGGCATTCCCCTGCCGCGGATCTGGCCGCCCCATATGATCCAGCATCACAGGGATGTCCAGAGATCGGAACAGGGAAAGCTGGTCCATGACGCCGGTCGCTTCCGGCTGGAATTTCGCATACCACCCCAACTCGCGGATACGGGCGATGGCGCGTTCGAAGTCTCTGGCCGACATGCTGACACCCAGCCCCTGGCGATTGAAGCGGGCACCCTTAATGCCGGCAGCGTCCAGTTTTTCGATATAACTGTCTTTGCCTTCAAGCAACACCAGGGCATTCGCGCAGCCGCGATAGCCAGGGCCGGCGGCCTCCAGTGCATCCAGAACCACCTGATGATCGGCGCCATAGGTCGTCGCCTGGACAATGACGCCGCGCTCTATCCCCAATGTCCGATGCAGTTGCAACGCGACATCAATCGTCGCGGTCGGCATCTCGTAGGCCGCGCCGGCCCTGACAGGATACGTCGCAGCAGGTCCGAATACATGAAATTGACAATCGCAGCTGCCAGCGGGCGGCTTAGGATCGGGCGAGCGCGGATTCGGATCAAACGGCAGATAGTCAGGCATCTGCACCTCCCTTGATGGCGATGAAATCACACTCCATCAGTTTGCCGCCATCCAGGCTGGCCTGCATGGTATGCCTTGCGGGCCTGGAATCGGGGTCCGGAAACAGCGCCAGCCATTCTTTGTTCAGTGCCGCGCGCTGCGAGCGGTCATTCATCCACACATGCATTTTGATGATATCCGTCGGTTCCAGCTGGGCGGCAAGACAGATACGCTTGACATGATCAAACATTAGCCGACTTTGCTCTTCTATCGTCGAACCGTATTCGCCGCTAGCCGGATCGGTTCCCTGGATACTGCCCGAAAACACCATGCTCCCAATCTGGCTGGCCGCCGGAATGGGATTCTTATGACTGAACCCCTCTGCATAAATGCTTTTTCTTTTCGCCACTTTCATTTCTCCTGACATAATCTCATCCTAGTTCACACTGATATCGGCCTTTTTGATAATAGGCACCCACCGTTCGTCTTCTTTCTTCAGGTACGCCTTGAATGCTTCCGGCGTTGTGCTGTGGGCTTCGGCGCCGAGTGTCTCAAAGCGCTCAATAATTGCCGGATCTTTCAGAACCTCGGCCGCCGCCGCACTGACTTTTTCCAGAACGTCTGAAGGCGTGCCTTTCGGCGCCATCAGGCCGGTAAAGGTATAGGCGACGGCATCGTCGATGCCGGACTCGGTCAGGGTCGGCACATCAGGCAGGCTCGCCAGCCGCTTTTGCGATGTGACGGCAAGCGGGCGCAGCTTTCCTTCCTTTATATAGGGCAAGGCCACGGACATTTGATCGAAGCTGAAATCGACCTGCCCGCCAAGCAGATCGGTGATCGCAGGGGAATTACCTTTGTAATGAATCGTCATCCATTTGGCCCCCGTTTTTGCCAGCAGCATCTCGCTCATCAGATGATTCGATGTGCCGGCGCCTGGCGAGGCCATATTCAGTTTTCCAGGATGCTGTTTTGCATAATCGATCAGTTCCTGGAAGGTTTTGATCGGCAGTCCGGGACGTACCTGCAGCACCATCGGCGTCATCGAGATCGTGGTTACCGCCTCGAAATCCCGGTCCCAGCGGTAGGCATCACGATTGAAAATAATCGGGCTATAAAGAAGGGGTCCATTGGCGGCCATGAAGAATGTGTATCCGTCTGGCTTTGATTTGGCAACATACTCGCCTGCGATCATGCCACCTGCGCCTGCCTTGTTTTCCACGATAAACGGCTTGCCGAAGGCTTTTGCCAGCCCCGGCGCGATGAGCCGGGCAGCAACATCCACATTGCCTCCAGGAGGATAGGGAACGACGATCGTGACTGGTTTCGAAGGCCAGTTATCTGCATACGCGGTCGATGTCAGCAGTATGGATAAGGCCATTATCATTTTTTGTACTTGCATTTGTCTCTTCCTGTAATCAATGTTGGAATCACGTGGAAAAGATAGCAAGGGTGGAGCCCTGGCGACAATATGAAAAACGCCATTACGTCCAAATAGCGGACTAAATATAAATTCAGCAATCACCGGATTGCCCGAAATTGAGGCATCATACAGTCTGACATGCACTTTTTCCGCCAATGACGGTTATTATTTGGACATATTTCTGGCGCTATACTTCCTATGAAAATTCTCGCTGACAGCCTGGGTCCGGAGCAGACCTATAAATTATTGACCGGCATTGTCGTGCCCCGGCCCATCGCATGGATCAGCACCATGTCGCCGGCCGGCCTGGTCAATGTGGCGCCCTTCAGTTGCTACACCATCGTATCCAACAAGCCGCCAATGATCGGCGTCAATATCGGCCGCAAGGCCGGCGTACGCAAGGACACGGCATCAAATATTCTTCGCAGTGAAGAATTTGTTGTCAATATTGCAGATGAAACACTGCTGGAGCCCCTGCATCAGAGCGCAGGAGAATACCCGCCCGAGATCAGCGAAGCGAAATTGCTTGATCTGGAAACCGTAGCAGGCGAATCAATGCCTGTGCCCCGTCTTGCCGCCGCCCCGATCAGTCTGGAATGTCAACTGCATAGCGTGACGCCATACGGAGACACAGGTGCAGAATTTTTTGTCGGCGAAATCCGGGTGCTGCACATCAGGGACGGGTTGTTGAATAATGGCAAAATCGACACGACCCTTTTGCGCCCGATCTGCCGGATTGCCGGGCCAAATTACGCCATGCTGGGAACAGTGGTTACCTTGCAGCCCGTATCACAAACGCCGAAAACCGTACTTTGAATGTAATATGGAAAAATCATGAATGCGGGCGAGAACGAAGCGCCTTTGACAGCGCAACCGGCAAGCCAGACCGTTTCCCGGGCAATGGAAATCCTGAGACTGGTGGCCTGCGGTCAGGAGCACGGTGTACGGCTAACCGATATTGTGAATATTTCAGGCCTGAATAGACCCACCGCGCGTCGCATCCTCAAGACGCTGTTGCAGGAACAGGCCGTTGAGCAGGACCCGTTGACACGTCGCTACCTGATCGGCCGCGAACTGACGCTGCTGGGTCTGGCGCGCCGCCGGCGGTTTCCGCTACTGTCTGCCGCATCCACCTGCCTGAGCCATCTTGCGCAAAGCATTGGCGACACTGCATTTCTGAGCATCAGGCACCGCCTGGATTCGATTTGCATCGCCCGCCAGACGGGCCACCACCCTATCCAGGTATTGTCCATTGATGTAGGCGCGCGACGACCATTGGGTGCAGGCGTGTCGGGCGTCGCCATTCTTTCCTGTCTCTCTCACGAAGAGCTGCAGCCGATCATCGCGGCCAATGCCAAACGCCTGGCTTTGAGTTCGCTAACACCTGAACGGCTTATGGAAAAAGTGGCACAAGCCAAAGCACTGGGCTATGCCTATGTCCAACATGGCGTCATGTCAGGCACCAGCGCGGTTGCCGTCCCGGTCGTCAATGCGCAGGGCAATCCCCAGGCGGCCATTACCATCACCGCCATGTCAAACCGGCTCGATGCATCACGTCTGTCATATGTTGTCGAACAGATGACAGAACAGGCGGCACAACTGAGTCGCCATGCAGATATCAATTGCAGTTAAGGTAAATTATTTCACTACAATACTGGCATTTTTTGCAAGCTTGACCCAGAACTCGTCCTCCTTGATCAGGAACGTCTCGAACGCTTCCGGCGATGCAGATACGGATGACTCGGTACCTTCGTTTGCCAGCGCTGCCTTGACTTTCGGCTGGGCCATCGCATAAACGGCAGCATCGTAAATTGTCTTCACAACCGGCGCCGGCGTATTCCGGGGAACAAAAATGCCATACCAGAATTCAAGGTTGTAATCCGGCAACCCAGCTTCGCGCATGCCTGGCAAATTGGGCACCAAGGCTGATTTTTCGCTGGTGCTGACGGCAATCGCGCGCAGCTTGCCACTGTTTACCTGGGACAGAACCGAGGGGGCCGTCCCAAAACTCAAGTCCGTGTCGCCGGCCATGACGGACTGAATGGCTGGCGCGCCGCCCCGGTAGGGAACGTGCGTCATTTTTGTGTCCGTCAGAAGTGTAAAGAGTGCGGCGCCCAGATGCGGTGCCGAGCCATTGCCCGATGTCGCATAGTTCAGGGAATCCGGTTTGGCTTTTGCCGTCTTGATCAGGTCGGCAACGCTCTTGATATCGGTTTTGGCACTCACGGCCAGAACCAGCGGCGATGTCGTAATTTTCGTGACCGCTTTCAGGTCTTTGGCCGTGTACGACAGCCCCGGGTTCAGCGCCGGATTAATGGATATGCTGCTGGGGCTGGCGATCAGCACGGTATAGCCATCGGCGGGCGCCTTGACGACATAGTCGGCCGCGATGCTTGAGCCGGCGCCCGGTTTGTTCTCGACCACAACAGTCTGTTTCAGGGCCTTGCTGAAGGCTTCGCTCATGATCCGGGCCACCGTGTCGGCCGCACCACCCGGCGCGAAGCCAACCACAACGCGCACGGGGCGATTAGGATAATCAGAAGGCTGCGCAAAAGTCGGCGTGGCAATTGCGCTTACACTGCATGCAAATACGAGCGGGGCAATTTTCATTATGTTGTCTCCTCGGTGTTCCCGAATGATGTCATTTTTTATGCTGCGATGATTCGCAGCACGATTTTTCCTGCGTGTTGGCCTGCCTCCATGCAGGCTTTGGCTTCTTCCAGATCAGCAAAGTCGAACTGCTTGTCAACCTGGGGAACTATTTTTCCGGAACGAAACAAAGGCAGCACTTCTTCTACAAACCGTGGGATGGCTGCCGCACGCTGCTCTTTGGAACGCAGCTTGTTTGACACGCCAAACAGGGCAAGCCGCTTGGCATGGAAAGCCTCAATATCAAGCTCACCGCGCAATACGCCATCAACGTAACCGACGATGGCCAGCCTGCCCTCAAACGCGGCGGCGCGGATGTTCTCGGCAAAAACGCTACCTCCGACGGCATTAATGATCAGGTCCGCACCATGCTGCCCGGTTGCGGTCATCACATCGCTGGCGAAGTCAGCCTCGCGGGTATTGATCGCAACGTCCAGGCCCAGGGTTTTGAGCCTGTCGAGCTTGTCCGCTGAACCGGAGGTGCCGATGACCCTGGCCCCGAGGGCCTTGGCCAGTTGCAGCGAGGCAACGCCCACGCCCGAGGACACGCCATTGATCAGTACCCATTCGCCCGACTTGACGCGCCCCTGCAGCACGAGCATATCGAAGGCCACCAGGAAGGTCAGAGGCAGGCAGGCGGCCTCTTCCCACGACAGGTTATCCGGTTTGTGAAGGGATTCGATGGCTTCCATCAGGGCATATTCAGAGAATGCCCCTGGGCAGCGGCCCATGACCTTGTCACCGACTTTGAAATTAGTGACCCCCTCGCCAACAGCCATCACTTCGCCTGCGCCTTCGCCCCCGATCTGCTTCCAGGTGCCCGCCTTGCCATGCAGACCGTGGCCCGCCACAAATTCTCCACGGTTCAAACCGGCGGCGTGCATGCGCACCAGCATCTGTTGTGGACCGGGCTCCGGCTGGGCAATCTCTCTGCATTCCAGCTGCGTATCCGTGTCGGTCATTTGCATCCAATAGCTTTTCATTTGCTTCTCTCTCCTTTGGCCGCTGTGCTTATCGGCCGACAAATACCGGTTTGCGTTTTTGCATGAAGGCAGCGCGCCCTTCTGCATAATCCTTGCTGTCGAAGCAGGCGCGGATCAATGCCGTGCAGCGCTCGCTGTCCACATTGGGGGCCGACTTCAGTATTTCAGCTGTGATCGCCTTGCCCGCAGCAATCGTGATGGGAGCATTATTGGCAAGGGCCGATGTGTATTCTTCAAGCAAGGCAGGCAGCGCCTGTGCCGTGCTGACGCGTGTAATAAGACCCAGCGATTTTGCCTCGGTCGCATCAATGCGCCGCGCAGTAAAAAACAAGTCTTTGGCCGCGCCCGGCCCGATCAGGTCAACCAGGTTTTTCATGGCGGAGTAACGGTAACCAAGCCCCAGACGCGCAGCAGGAATAGAAAACACCGAGTTATCGGAGGCGATGCGCATGTCGCAGGCGATGGCCACATTGACGCCACCGCCGATGCAATAGCCATTGATGCAGGACAGTGTCGGCTTGGGAAAGTCCTGGATGGATGTCAGCGCATCTTCGGCCATGGCCTCGTAGCGGGTCACAGCTTCATGTGCGGCCCGCATATCTTCGAACTGCGTGATATCAGCGCCGGAAACAAAGGCCTTTTCCCCCGCCCCTGAGAAAACCACCAGACGCACGCGGTCATCAGTCCGGGCAAGCGATAGCAACTGTGGTACGGCTTCCCACATGTCGACCGACAATGCGTTATGTCGCGCCGGGTTGTTAAATTGAATATGTAATGTTGATTCATCCAGCCAGCTCAGAACGCGTTCTGTAGGGGACGTGTACTCGGGTTGTGACATTTAATAGACTCCATGGGATTTCATTTGAGCCAGGACAGCATCGTCGTAGCCCAGATCTTTAAGAATTTCTGTGGTGTGCTCGCCTCGCAAGGGGGCCGATCGTGCGATGCTGCTGGGTGTTCGGGTCAGTTGGACCGGCTGGCCGACCATGCGCTGCTTGCCCAGTCTGTCGGACACGACATCCTTGACAATATTCAGGTGCTGAACCTGGGGGTCCTCGAAGACCTCTTGCAGATTGTTGATCACGCCGCAAGCGACACCGCCTTCATTGAAGCGGTCAATCCAGTAGGCACGATCCTGGGCAGCAAGGCGGTGATTGATCTCGGCATTCAGCGAGTCCCGATTGACGGACCTGGAAGCCTTGTCGTGATAACGCTCATCAGTCA
>Ga0164243_10008015_pt1 | contig 15680 bp, 12 predicted proteins | sample OricompcompostOP_FD_108781 | JGI IMG/M metagenome (GOLD analysis project Ga0164243, IMG submission 108781) | Organic Plus compost microbial communities from Emeryville, California, USA - Original compost - Organic plus compost (OP) | ecosystem: Engineered > Solid waste > Mixed feedstock >...
CGCTTGCCGACGGCTTCATGGATCAGATCGCGGAAGGTCTGATCGGCGGACGCTGCGATGGCGGTTGCCAGCGCAGCACCGATCGGCGTATCCGGCTTGGCCGCGCCTTCCAGCATCACGTCGAGACTCAGCTTTTCCAGAAGCTGCGTCTGCGTCGCATCGTCCATCACCTCGAAGCCGGCGCCGACACCGGCCTCGAACGGAAACTGATGCAGCAGCCGCGTGCAGAATGCGTGGATGGTCTGTACCTTCAGCCCGCCCGGCGTTTCCAGCGCCAGCGCGAACAATTGTCTGGCGCGCTTGCGTGTCAGCGCATCCGGCGCGGCGCCGATATTGAGGATCGCCGCGTCGAGCGCGTCGTCGTCGAGCGCCGTCCATGCGGCGAGCGTGTTGAACACGCGCGTCGCCATCGTCGCCGCAGCGGCCTTGGTGAAGGTGATGCAAAGAATCTTGGCTGGGTCTTCGCCGCGCAGCAGCAGCTTGATGACGCGCTGAGTCAGCACATGCGTCTTGCCGGAGCCGGCATTGGCCGATGCCCAGGCGGATACGCTGGGATCGGAGGCTTCATGCTGGCTGGCGATGACGGCGGGCGGAATGTCGGGGCGCGGTTTCATTCGCCGCCCTCATCGCTTTCGCCACCGGTCGCCGACCATTCCTTCACGCGCGCAAGGTGGTCATAAGGACCATAGCTGCGGCCGACCCACATCGGCCGCGAGAAGGAACGGTAAGGCTCATCGTCTGACGCGAAACGGTTCGCCAGTTCGGCGAGTTGCGCCAGCGCCTTGTCGGCTTCCTGATCGATGGTGGAGTCTTCGAAATGGCGCGGTTGTAATTCGCCACCCGGATTGCCGCCATGCAGGCGCAGATACAGCAATTCGGAGACCGGCAAGCCATTGGTCGTGCCGACCTTTTCGAAGCCGCCCTTGCGCAGCATCGCTGCCTGCAAGGTGAGCTGCGGCGCCAGATTGGCGCGCACCTGTTTGCTCGATGGCGGCGTCCCGGTCTTGTAGTCGAGCACGGCGAGTGTACCGTCATTCATGACTTCGATACGATCGGCCCGCGCATTGAGCGTGAAATCTGGCGTGACCTGCACCTCGCCCCTGATTTCGGCAAAGACCGATTGGACCTTCGCGCGGCGCTCGATCTCCCATTCGACGAACCAGCGGGCGATGCGTTCGAAACGCGGCCACCAGAACGCCTGCGCTTCAGGGTAATCGTTCAGCGGCGCAAACGAGGCGCGGCCGAGCGCGATCAGCTCGCCGTAAGGATCAGCCGGCAATCCGCCCGCAAACTTTTCCGTGAAATCGCCGATGGCCTTGTGGATCACCGTGCCGCGATCGCGCGCGCCGGGCGGCGTGTCGACGGCATCGAGCGGCTGAAGCTTCAGAATGTGTTTGGCATAGATCGTATAGGGATCACGCAACCAGTGTTCGATCTCGGTCACTGACAAGCGCTTCGGCCGTGCTTCGCGCGGCGGTGTCGGTGCGGGCCGCTTCGCCGGTGTGATCGAAACAGGCCGGTCGAGTGAGCGCGCCCAATCGAGATATTTCTCGCCACGCGCCTTCACCGCTGCCCAGTCTTCGGGCCCCGACACCGCGGAGAGCCGCTGCACGAAACGCGAGATGACGGACGGCGCGCCTTCGCGCTTCGTCGCATAGGTGAGAAACACATCCTTGGCGCCGAGCGCCTGCGCAAAGTCATGCGCGGAGAGACCGATGCGCCGCTCCGGCAGATCGAGGCCAAGCTCCTGCCGCATCGGACGGTTCAGCCAGGGATCGTTGCGCGGCTCGGGCGGCCATACGCCTTCGACAAGGCCGGAGAGGACGACGCGATCCGCCTGCTGCAAACGCGCTTCCAGCGGACCATAGATGCGCACGCGCGCATTCGGCGCACCGGGACGGCGCACGACATGATCTGACGCGATGGCGTGGAACATGTCCGGATAATCAAATGACGATATGGCAAACTGCGCCGCCGTGCCGCTTGCGGCGACGGTCTGCAATGCGCCTTCCAGCGCTTCGCCATCGCGCTCGGCGAAAGCCATAAGACCACTGGCGGTCGCCGATAGTGCGGCGAGCACCGCATGATGACGTGTCGCGAATTCAAACAGCGGTGTCGGCTTTGTCAGCGATGCCAGCGGCTCCAACGCTGCCTTCAATGCCGCGATCAATGTGTCGGCCTGATCGAGTTCGAATGGCGTGATCGAGGCGCGCGGATCGCTCGGATGCAATTCCGTTTGCTTGGCGCGTAGCGTTTGCAGCGCATGTGCGAGGCCATCGGCACCAGGGCGCGGACGTGGCCCGCGCAAGATCGCGCGTTCGAGCGCAGACACCGCGCGCAAATGCGAGAACGCATCGCTGTTCATCCGGCACAACGGATGTTTCAGCAGCGCCAGCAACGTCACCGGCTCGCAGCCGTGCAAGGCGGTCTCGGCGGCAAGGCGCGCAAACAATCCGGCCTGCGTGTCGGCGAGCGCATCGCCGCCTGAATCGTCGACCGGCACATTCCAGCGCGCCAGCGCGGCAAGCACGCGCTGCGCCAGCGCGCGGTCCGGCGTGATCAAGGCCGCTGTGCGCTTGCAGCTTTCCGGCGTGCCGTCGCTCACGGCTTCGCGGAGCGCCAAGGCGATGGCGAGCGATTCTTCTTCCGGATTGGCGGCTTCGATCAGTGTGAGGCCGGCGAGTGCGGCCTGTTTCTGCGCTTCGAAGGTTGCATCCTTCAATCGCGCCTGCCAGCTTTCGGTCGCTTCGGCCGGGCGCATCGCTTCCGACACGATCGCTTCACGGGCGTAAGCTGCGCGTGGCGCAAGCTCGATCACGGCATCGCGGGTGATCTGCAGACGGCGCAGGAAGGCCTGCATCGCATATTGGGGGTGGCTCGGTGCCGGCGCATGATCCTTGTTGCCGGAAATCATGTTGAAGGCGCGCGTATCGAGATCGGTATCGAGGCCCGGCATGACCACGGCGCCATTCGGCAGATGCGCGATGGCGGCAAGCAGCTTCGCGGTCGATGGCATCGATGCAGTGGAGCCTGCCGCAATCACCGGGCCGCCGCCGGCGCGTTGCAGCCGCGCGGCCTCGGCATCGATCAGCTTGTCGCGCCGCGCCGCGATATCGATCAATTGCCGTTCGCTCAGAAGATCGGGCCAGAGATTGCGCACGATCTTGAGAAATTCGAGCGTCGTCTCGAAGTAACGATCCATCTCGCGCGGTACGAGCGTATCGAGACGCGACCACGGCACTTCGCGCGTGATCATGTCGTCCTGCAGCCGCGCCAGTTCACCGGCCATGGTGAAAGCCGCGGACGGAGAATTGGCGATCAGCGACGCATTGTCATCGGCTTTCACCGCTCGCGATTTGGCCCAGGCGAGAATGAGTTGCGTCAGCCAGCCCTTGCGCTCGAAATTATCCATCGCACGCGGCAGGGCCAGCGCCTCCTGTGCGAGCGCACCCGCTGCGATATCGGCAAACACGATCTCGTCTTCATCGATGTCGCCGACCGGCACGATGCGCGGCAGGATCGCCGCATCGGTGCCGAGTGCCTGCCGGAACACATCCTGCGCCAGACGGCAGGCGCGGCGCGTCGGCAGGTAGAGCGTCGCTTCAGCCAGCGCCAGCGGATCGCGCGAGGCCGGAAAGCCTTCGACCAGCCGGCCGTCCAGCAATGCCGCAATCAGCGTCGGCAGGAAGGGTGCCGACGGCGGAATGTTGAACAATCGGGGTGAATGCGAGGTCATGAGAGATCGGAATTATACCGTACTCACTCGAGCAAAGGCGAGTGCTCCTGCGCAGCGCCCCGGAATGACGAGTGCTTACGCCGCGCTTTCCAGAATCGCCTCTTCCGCCAGCGCAATGGCGTCGGGTGTGCCCACATGCATCCACAGGCCATCGAGCCGGAGGCCGAACAGGCGGTCCGCTTCGCTGGCTTTTGCGAACAGACGATTGAGCGAAAACGGCCCCTGCGGTGCACCATCGAACAGGCGCGGCGAAAACATTGCGGCGCCGGCGTAGACGAAGGGAGCAACCTGACGCTCGGGACGCGGTTGCAGCCGTCCATCCGGCGCCATGCTGAAATCGCCGCGGCCGGTATAACCGATGCTGGTCGTCGACGCCGCGAGCAGCAGCAACGCATCCATGCGTTCGGGATCGAAGGTCTCGGCCAGGCGCTGCCAGTTGCCGGTCACGCCGTCGAGCCAGATCGTGTCGGAATTGACCAGAAAGAAGGGTTCATTGCCGAGCAGCGGCAACGCCTTCACCGTGCCGCCGCCGGTTTCCAGCAATTGATCCCGCTCATCGGAAATCACGATGCGTGGCGATGTGCGATCGGCGAGATGACGTTCGATCTGGTCTGCGAGGTAATGGACATTGACGATGGCCGTTTGCACGCCGGCCTGATCCAGCTTGTCGAGCACATGATCGAGCAGCGGCCGCCCGGCGACCCGCACCAATGGCTTGGGCATGGTTGCGGTCAGCGGGCGCATGCGCTCGCCACGGCCGGCAGCCAGAACCATTGCCTTCTGTGGGATCGGATGCGCCATGGAATTTCCTTGTGATGAAAGCCCGTATCACAGTCCGTCGAATGCGGGGACGTTGTTTTTGTACCAGCGCGCGAGACCGGCGAGCGCCGGATGAGTGAGGGCGCCTTGCAGGTAGCGCCATACGCGCGGCATGTGACGGAGATATTGCGGCTTGCCGTCCCGCTTATCCAGCCGCGCGAAGATGCCGAGGATTTTTGTGGATCGCTGCGCCACCATTGCCGCGTGGAGCGCCTTGAAGGCGTCGGCATCAAAGCGCGCGTCCTGCTCCGTGCGCTTGTTGATGTAACGCGCCAGCAATTCGCGCCTGAGCGTGTCCGGCACATCGACACGCGCATCCTGCAGCAGCGAGCCGACGTCATAAGCCGCGGGGCCAATCAGGGTGTCTTGAAAATCAAGCAGACCGACACGCGAGATGCCTTGCCGGTTCGGCAACCAGATCAGATTGGGCGAATGGAAGTCGCGCAAAACCCATGTCTGCGGCCCATTCAGCGCCGGCCGCAGCGCGTGTTGCCAGAGCTTTCGGAATTCGGCACGTGTCGCCTCATCGACGGCAAGCCCGCGATGCGGGATGTACCAGTCGAGCAGCAATTCCGCCTCGATCAGGAAGGCATCAAGGTCGTAGCGGGGAATGGTGTAGGGCGCAGTGCCGCGCACCGGCAAGGTCGTTGGCAATGTCTTTGCGTGCAGCGTTGCGAGAAGGTCCGTTGCTTCGGCGTATCGTGCTTCGATCGGTGCAGGCGGTTGTCCGGCGACGAAAGTTTCGGCGCCGAAATCTTCCAGCAGCAAAAAGCCGTTCTGAAGATCGGCCGCGTAGATCTCGGGTGCGGAAAAGCCTTGCGCGCGCAGGGCATCCGCCATGGCGACGAATGGCGTGATGTCTTCAGCCAGATGAGCGATCGCGCTATAGGGCTTGCCATCGCGAACCGGCGGGCCATCCGTCCGGCGTGGTGCGTTCATCAGGATGGCAGACGTATTATTGATGCGAATGCGCTCGTAGACACGCGTTGACGCGTCACCCTGCATCCGCTTGCGCTCGGCGAGAGCAAGGGACGCCTTGTGAAGAAAGCCGCGCAGCGCGGCGATGCGTTCGACCCGCTGCCCTAATGCGCCATAGCCGCTGATGCGCACTTCGCGATGTTCCAGCGATTGCGACGGCGACAGTTTGAATGACAGATCGATGCGGTCGACCGGAAGCCAGTCGCCGGCGCGATCCGGCCATTCCATCAGCACGACCGCGTCGTCACCAAGATCGTCGAAACCGAGTTCGGTGAGTTCGTCAGCCCCCGACAACCGGTAGAGATCGGCATGGACCAGCGGAAAGCGCGGCAGGTCGTAGCTCTGCATCAGCGTGAAGGTCGGGCTCGGCACCGGGATGTCGGCGTCGTTGGCGAGAAAGCGGATCAGCGCGCGGGCGAAGGTGGTCTTGCCGGCACCGAGATCGCCGGACAATGTGACGAGATTGCCGGGTTCCAGCGCATTGGCGATCTCCGCCGCAAAGCGGTGTGTCGCCTGCTCGTTGTCGAGTGCGACGGTAAAACTGGTTTCGCGGGATAGGGTGGTCGTCGCCGCCATGGTCGTCAAAGCTGGGTACCCGTCAGATCGTGATACGCCACAAGGCTTCGCACGTTTTGCCGCCGATCTCCAGATCGCGATTCTGATCGGCTAGAGCATGATGTGGTCCGAAAACCGCTTCAGACTTCTCGGCATCATGCTCTACGCCGCCGCAATGCGCTCCGCCGGCGGCTGGATCGGGAAAGTGCAGGTGACGGTTGTGCCCTGTCCGACCGCCGAATCGATGCTGACTGTGCCGCCATGCAACTGGACGAAGGACCGCACGATCGACAGGCCAAGTCCGGCGCCGCGATGCTGCGAGCCGAGCGGGTGGGTTTCGAACCAGTCGAAAATGCGGTTTTTCATGTCGGGCGGGATGCCGGGACCCTGATCCGTCACCGAGAAAACAACCGAGCTCTGGCTCCGCTCCGCATGCATGCGAATGGTGCTGCCGGCCGGCGAAAAACCGACGGCATTGGAGAGCAGGTTATAGAGAATTTGTCGCACCCGGCGCTCGTCGGCGGAGAATTCGCCGATATTGGCGGGCACATCGATATCGAGCGTGATGTTATCCTTCACCAGCCGGTCGCGGATGCCCTCGGCTGCCGCTTCGACCGTCCTGCGGATATCCACCGGGCCGAGATTGAGCGTCATCGTATCGGCGTCGATGCTGGCAAGATCGAGAATGTCGTTGATCAGCGCGAGCAGTGAATTGGTCGAGACGGTAATATAGCCGAGATATTCAGACTGCTTGTCTGTAAGCGGCCCGGTCGATGGATCGCCCAGGAAATGCGCGAATCCGATGATGTTGGTGAGCGGCGAGCGCAATTCATACGAGACATGATGCAGGAAGTTGATCTTGATCTCGTCAGCCGTTTCCAGCGCTTCGTTGCGCTCGCGCAAGGCGCGTTCGACATTGACGCTATCGGTGACATCCTGAAAGGTGACGAGTGTTGCGCCATCCGGTAGCGGTAAGGTCGCAACATCGACGACACTGCCGTTGCGGCGCTCGAGACGCCCATTCACCGATTCACGCTGACCGATCGACGTCACCGCGGAGCGCAGCGCCCGCATGGTCTGGTCTTCGGGCTGCAGCGGCGCACACCAGGCAATGACGGCTTCGATATGCGGACGTTCGGCCAGCGCTTCGGCTGGCAGATTCCACATCTGGGCAAAAGCCGGATTGTACAGCCGCAGGCGGCCGTCACTGGCGAACACCGCAACAGCCTCGGCAAGATTGTCGAGCGTTTCGCCCTGCACACGGATGAGCGCGTCATAGCGGCGCTCGAGATCGAGCCGTTCGGTGACATTGTCGAACAGATAGGTCACGCCGCCTTCGGTATTGGGCGTGGTAACCACGCGCAGTGTGCGGCCGTCGGGTAGATGCCACAGATCCTCTTTCGCTTCGAGTGCGCGATAAGCTTCGTGCAGCTGGTTCTTCCAGGAGCGGAAGTCCTGTTGTTCGGGCAGTTTGCGGGCGGTGCGCAGCCGGTCGAGGACGGCGGAATCGGTCGGGCTGTGATCGAGATAGGACGCATCGAGGTCCCACAGCGCGCGATAGGCCTCGTTGTAAAAGCGCAAGGTCTGGTCGGCGCCGAAGATGGCAACGCCAGTGGCGAGCTGATCGAGCGTGCGGCGATGCGCATCGATCACCCGCGTCATTTCCGCCTTGAGATTCTCCAGTTCGGTGAAATCGACGCCGATTCCGGCGCTACCGGCCCTTGTCGGCATTTCGATCACATCGAAGATACGACGCGCCCCGGCGATCACCGTCGGTACGCGTTTGCGGTAAGGCGTGTTATTGCCGAGCGCGCGCGCCGCCTCGTCCCGTACCGACCGGTCGAGCAATTCGAGATTGCGCTCGACGGCTTCGTTCGGGTCGTTGGTTTCGACCGCGCTGGCATAGGCGGCGTTGACAAAATCAAGCCGGCCCTCGCGGTCGCGCGCCCAGACCGGGAAGGGCAGCGAATCCACCAGCGTGCGCAAAGCCGTCATGTCATCGACCAGGCGTTCATGGCGCGCGGTGAGGGCAGCAAGTTCGCCCTTGATGCCGCTGACATCGCGCAGCCGCATCACAGCACGTCCGCCGATGGCGCGTCCCTCCGCTTCGATCGACTTGCCGCCGACTGTACTCAGCGTCAACGCGAAGGCTTCGCCGTTGTCCCGCAGTCGATCGACTGCGCCTTGCATCGCCTGTGCCTGATCCGGTGCCAGCCATGATCCGAAGGCGAGGACGCGCTGCGGCATGGTTGCGAGCGTGACGATAGTAACGTCGCCGATGATGTCGGGTTGGTCCGAGCCGGCCGGCCAGGCGACGACGATCTGCGGCTCTGACAGCAGCAGTGCGTTCACACGGTCGGTTTCCGCGGAAAGGGTTTCGATTTCGCGGCGGGCGGCGGCCTCGGCAATGGCGGCACGCCTGCGCGTGCGCACCAGCATGATCGATGTCACGACACCAAAGGCAATGACGCCAAGTGTCAGGCCGAGGGCAGCCAGTTCATGACGATCGAAACTCGCAAGGGCGTTGAGATAGGCGCTGAGAGGAAGCGAACCCTGCGCATGAGCATTTGTCGATCCGAGCGCCGTCCACGCCGCGGTCGTCAAGGCCATGTCCCTGCATCGCCGCAGAACGGTGCCCCCGGCACCGGTCAACCGATTCATTCCCGCATACCCAGTTGCCCCCAATACTGGTCATCACCGGAGTGCTTGTCCGATGCAGACCCGTATTGTCGTGAGGACGCAAAGCGAATGAGGGGCCGCATTTCCCCCAACCCGAATCGCTTGACTTTACTCCCAAGGCGACTCGCGTCGTAAGAGTCCAGATCGTGAACGAGGGCCCGCCTCAGGATACGGGAATGGTCTCTGCCCGCTTGACGAGATCGTTGAGTTGGATGGTGCAGAGAGCCGAAGCGAAAGCCTGTTCGGCTTGCGCCAAGGCCGGTAGCACCACACTGCCGACGAGGAAGGAGCCGGGAAGCGGATCGTCCGATGCATCCTCGACTGTGCCGGCGGCCCGCAGGATTTCGTTGGCGGTAATTTCGCTCATCTCCCGACCGAGCGAATAGCCGCCATGGGGGCCTCGAACGCCGCGGAGAATGCCGTCATGCACGAGGGCCTGAAGGACCGGCTCGAGGTGTCGCGGCGGGAGTCCCTGACGAGATGCCAACGCCTTGGCCGACACGGGGCGCGATTCGGAGTTGAGGGCGACATCTATGACCGCTGCAATGGCCAAGATACCTTTCCGGGACAGCAGCGGCATTCCAAGTCTCTCACCGTAGATTGCGTTATGGGGCATAACGGTATTAAATTAGATGGTGCTGTCCAAGCTTTTCATGACCCGGTATCGACAATTTTTGTGGCCGTCGCCGTCCCGGTAGAACCAAATCCGCCACTTCCACGGGCAGTTTCTGCCAACTTGTCCACCAAGCGGACGGAAGCTCGCGCTACCGGTGCGACAATAAGCTGCGCGATTCGCATTCCGCGTGTGACCGCGAAGGTCTCGCTGCCGTGGTTGATGAGAAGAACGCACACCTCACCGCGGTAGTCCGAATCGACCGTGCCCGGCGCGTTGAGAACCGTGACGCCGTGTTTGGCGGCGAGACCGGAGCGCGGGCGGACCTGTCCTTCCGTGCCGTCGGGCAGCGCGATGATGAGGCCGGTTGGGACCATTACATGGCGGCCAGGAGCGATCGTGACCGGCTCATTTTCCGGTATGGCAGCGATGAGGTCCATGCCGGCCGCCTTCGCGGTCTGGTAGGCGGGCAAGGGCAAGCCCTTGCCGTGCGGAAGCTGCACGATCTGCAAGTCCAAATCAGTCACTGATGAGATCCATTCAATGCGGTTGCAACGCGCGCGATCAGGGTTCTGGCGACGTCGTCCTTGTATTGGGAAGGCCAGGATTCGACGCCGCCAGCTGTCACGAGGTGTACGGTGTTGCGATCGCCACCCATGATACCCGTCTGTGGCGACACGTCGTTGGCGACAATCCAGTCGCACCCCTTTGTCTTCAGTTTCGTTTTCGCGTGTTCGAGGACATGCTCGGTTTCGGCGGCAAAACCCACGACCAGGCGGGGACGCCCGCTTTTCAGCTTTGCGACCGTAGCCAGAATGTCCGGATTCTCGGTGAGTGTGAAGGAGGGCGCGCCGGACTTGTTCTTCTTGATCTTCTGCGTCTGTGCATTGGCGATGCCCCAATCGGCGACCGCGGCGGCGAAAATCGCTGCATCGACCGGCAGGGCCTTTTGGACAGCCTCGAGCATCTCTTTGGCTGTTGTCACATGGACCGGCGCGACGCGGGCGGGATCTGGAATATTCACGGGTCCAGACACCAGGACGACATCCGCGCCTGCAGCCGCCGCAGCAGCGGCGATGGCATGGCCCTGCTTTCCGGACGAACGGTTGGCGATGTAACGCACCGGATCGATCGGTTCATGGGTCGGGCCTGATGTGATCAGGACACGCTTGCCGGCGAGCGGCTTATCGGCACGAGCCGATGACAAGATCCCACGTGCAGCCTCGACGATTTCCAGTGGCTCCGCCATGCGGCCGGTACCGGCCTCACCGCTCTCGGCCATCTCGCCGTCGTTCGGGCCGATCAGTCGCGCGCCATCCGCGACGACACGCGCAACATTGCGCTTGGTTGCAGCGTGACGCCACATCATCGGATTCATCGCCGGTGCCAGCAGGATTGGTTTGTCGGTGGCCAGCAGCACGGCGCTGGCAAGATCGTCGGCATGTCCGTTCGCCATCTTGGCGATCAGGTCGGCCGTTGCCGGAGCGACGACGATGAGATCGGTATCGCGCGCGAGGCGGATATGCCCGACGTCGAATTCACTTTGCGGGTCGAACAGGTCGGTGAACGCGCGTTCGCCGGTCAGCGCACCGACCGACAGCGGCGTGACGAATTCATGCCCGGCTTTCGTGAGGATGCAGCGTACATGCACGCCGCGCTCGCGCAGCCGCCGGATCAGGTCGAGCGACTTATAAGCGGCGATGCCGCCACCGATGATGAGGAGAACGCGCTTGCCGGTCATGTGATGTTACGCCGATGCACCAACGAATAGCCTATTTCGGCACTCCGGGCCGCAACGGGAAGCGCCGCGACCCGCCCATAGTTCACGTGCGAGTCTATTTGATAAGCCAGACGATATAAACCAGCAGGGCTGCGATCACCCAGAGCGCGATGGCGGTCCAGCGGGAGCGATGCGCTTCGGCCCGGCCGATATCGGCGACCGTCTCCGGTGCCAGCACGAGACCATTGCGTGTTGCGGCGTCGAGCTGTTCGACAAGAGCGGCGCCGCGCGACAACAGGCTCGGCACCTGCCCCACGAAGCGGCCGACCTCGACTGTACTGTCCACGGCACCGGATACCAGGCCGATCGGTCCAAGATGACGCTCGATCCATTCGCGCACCACGGGTTCGGCGATGCTCCACATGTCGAGCTTGGGATCGAGCGAGCGCGCGACACCTTCCACCACAACCATGGTCTTTTGCAGCAGCAGCAATTCCGGCCGCGTGCGCATGTCGAACAGGCCGGTGACTTCGAACAACAGCGTCAGCAGTTTCGCCATCGAGATTTCGTCGGCGGAGCGCTTATGGATCGGCTCACCGATGGCGCGGATCGCTTGCGCGAAATCATCGACCGAATGATGCGAGGGAACATAACCGGCTTCGAAATGGACTTCGGCCGTGCGGCGATAGTTGCGCGTGATGAAGCCGTAGAGAATTTCGGCGAGGAAGCGGCGTTCCTTCGGGCCGAGGCGTCCCATGATACCGAAATCGACGGCGACGATCCTGCCGTCGCGATCGACGAACAGATTGCCGGGATGCATGTCGGCATGGAAGAAGCCGTCGCGTAACGCATGACGCAGGAAGCTCTGGATGACCGCACGCGCGAGTTGCTTGAGATCGTATCCTTGCGCTTCAAGCGCGGCGCGGTTGGAGAGAAGCGTTCCGTCAATCCATTCGAGCGTCAGCACTTCCTTGGCGGTGCGATCCCAGTCAACGTGGGGGACGCGAAAGTCCGGATCGCTCTTGGTGTTCTCCGCCATTTCGGAGAGAGCCGCGGCTTCGAGCCGTAAATCCATTTCCAGTGCGACCGAGCGGCGCATGGTCGCGGCTGTTTCAACGAGACGCAGGCGGCGGGCTTCGGGGGAAAAAGATTCCGCCGTGCGCGCGGCGAAGGCGAAGGCATCCTGATCGATCCTGAAACGCCGTTCGATGCCGGGACGCAGCACCTTCACCGCAACCTGTTTCAGGCCCTCATCGGTCTGCACGTCAGCGCGATGCACCTGCGCGATGGAGGCTGCGGCGACCGCGGGTCCAAGCGAAGCAAACACGCTTTTCAATGGCTTGCCAAAGGCGTGCTCGATGGTGGCGATCGCTTCGGCCTGCGGAAATGGCGGCATTCGGTCCTGCAGGCTTTCCAGTTCGTTCGCGACTGTCGGTCCGACGACATCGGGCCGCGTCGCCAGGAATTGTCCGAGCTTCACATAAGTGGGACCGAGGCGCGTCAACGCGGCAGCCAGTTTGCCGGCATGACTGGCCTTGCTTGGCCGCTCGATCAGGCGCGCAAGGCGCAACCCCACGCGCGCAGGTATTGGTAGCAATGTCAGATCGACCTGACTGAACACGCCTTCGCGCGCGAAGACATAGTTGGCGCGCAGCAGCCGGAAGGAATGGGTGATGGCGGAGATCATGACTTTGTCATTCCGGGACGCGCAACAGGCGCGAACCCGGCGTCCAGATGCGCGCGCTCAACCGCTGAACCCTCATCACAGACGCCAGCCCGAATGCAGGGCAACAATGCCGCCGGTCATCCTTGTATAGGAGACTCGGGCGAAGCCGGCCTCCCGCATCATTGATGCGAAGACTTCGGGCTTGGGAAACTTTCGGATGGACTCGACCAAATAACGATAGGACTCTGCATCGCCCGTGACCACGCGGCCGATCGCCGGGATCGCGTTGAACGAATACAGGTCATAGATCGCATCGAGCCCCGGCACATCGACCGAGGAGAATTCCAGACACAGGAAGTGCCCGCCCGGCTTCAGCACGCGATAAGCCTCGCGCAGGGCCGCATTGATGCGCGGCACGTTGCGGATGCCGAAGGCGATGCTGTAGGCATCGAAGGTGCGGTCCGGTAGCGGCAGCTTCTCGGCGTTGGCTTCGACGAAGGTCAGGGCGTAGTCGAGACCGCGCTTTTCCGCGCGCTCGCGCCCGACCTCCAGCATGCCGCTGTTGATGTCGAGGATCGTGGCGTGGGTGCCAGCGCCGCCGGCTTCGACCACCCGGAAAGCGATATCGCCGGTCCCGCCGGCCACGTCGAGCAACCGGAAGTCGCGATCGTTCCTCGGCGGGTTGATCGCTGTCACCAGTGCGCTCTTCCAGGCCCGGTGCAGGCCGCCCGACATCAGGTCGTTCATCAGGTCATAGCGGCGCGCGACCGAGTGGAAAACGTTGTCCACCAGTCCTTGTTTGTCCGCCAACGGTATCCGCCGGAAGCCGAAATCCGCTTCTTTCGTCGTGTGTTCGTTCATGATTTTTCCTGCGCCGCGGACGATAGCCCACCGGGACGGCACACGCTACAAAGCGTCTCCGCCCTCGGTTAACGAGACCCCCACGGGGGCTCGATAGCAGATCAACAGACGCTCGCAATGCCCGAATTACCCGAAGTCGAAACCGTCCGCCGTGGTCTGGTCCCGGTCATGGAAGGGGCGCATTTTGTGAAGGTCGAGGCGCGGCGGGGCGATCTGCGCTGGCCGCTGCAGAAGGATTTTATTGCCCGGCTGGAGGGCAAGACCGTGACGGGCCTGGGCCGCCGGGCGAAATACATCCTGGCCGATTTGTCCTCCGGCGATGTGCTGGTGATGCATCTCGGCATGTCCGGCTCGTTTCGCGTGCTGGCATCCGGGGATGAGGCAACTCAGGGCGACTTCCACCATGAACGCTCGAAGCTCGCCGCGCATGATCATGTCGTTTTCCACATGTCGAATGGTGGAATCGCCACTTTCAACGATCCCCGCCGCTTCGGCTCGATGAAGATCGTGCCGCGTGCAGAGCTTGAGGACGAGCCGCTGCTGCGATCGCTCGGGCCGGAGCCGCTCGGCAATGCCTTCGATGCGGCGATGCTGGCGAAGGCTTGCGCGGGCAAGAAGACCAACCTCAAGACGGCACTGCTGGATCAGCGGGTCGTGGCGGGTCTCGGCAACATTTATGTCTGCGAGGCATTGCATCGCTCGCATCTGTCGCCGAAGCGGAAGGCATCGACCCTCGCCGGGCGAAAGGGGCAAGCGAATGAGCGATCGGCGGCGTTGGTCGCGGCGATCCGTGCCGTCCTGAATGATGCCATTACCGCAGGCGGCTCGTCGCTCCGCGATCATCGTCAGACCAATGGTGATCTGGGATATTTTCAGCACTCCTTCCGCGTCTATGACCGGGAAGGTGAGCCCTGTCCGACACCGCGGTGTCAGGGCTTCATCAAGCGCATGGTGCAGGGCGGCCGATCGACCTTCTACTGTCCGGTCTGCCAGAGATAGCTGGCCTGCTGCCGCTACCCGGCCTTGCCCGCGTCGCGCCGCTTGTGCAGCGATGCCAGGGTTTCGTCGGCGCGCTTCTTATAGGACAGATGCAATTGCTCGAGATCCTCGTCGGATAGATCTTCCGCTGTCGCCAGCTTGTTATCGGCACCGCGCAAACAGATGATGATCTCTGCAAGTTTCACCTGCATTGCAGCCGTATCGCGGTTCTGAGTCGCCTGAATCAAGAACACCATCAGAAAGGTGATGATGGTGGTCGAGGTGTTGATCACCAATTGCCAGGTATCACTGAAGCCGAACAGAGGTCCGGTCACCGCCCAGACGATGACGACAGCGACGGCAAGGAGGAACGCAGCGGGTTTGCCGGCCCAATGAGAAATGAGAAACGCGATGCGGGCGAACCAGCCCTGTTCCGAAAACGACCCGTTCTCCGTCCCAGATCGTGCTCCAGCTGCTTTTTTCTTGTTTTGTTTTTTTTCGATCGTCCTCTGCAACATGAGGAAAAGCTCCACAAGCAGTTCCGTGAGGAACGCGCCCTTCAACGAACGGACAGCTTGGCCGGTTCCACGGTGGAACGGATGAGGCTCGTACCGGTTCTCCTTACGACAGTTGGCGAAGGAGACTCACATGTTCGGCTGGGCTTTGACTTTTCTTGTGGTCGCTCTGATTGCGGCCGTCCTCGGCTTCGGTGGCATTGCCACGTTCGCAGTCGATATCGCGAAGATCATATTCTTCGTCGCGATCGTACTGTTCGTCGTGTCGGCTATCATCGGTCTCGTCCGTGGACGCACAACCGCATCCTAATCAGCGGCGACGCAATCAACAAAAACGCCGTGCCCGAAGGTGCGGCGTTTTTGTTGATTGCGTCTGGTCAGCTGTCGTTGCCGATCAGCACGGCGCGGGTTGCGTGATCCGGGCCGAATTCGTCGATGCTATCGACCTGCAGCAGCTTCGCCAGCCGGCTGCGCGCGCGGTTCACACGGCTCTTGATGGTGCCGACGGCGCATTCGCAGATATCGGCGGCTTCCTCGTAAGAGAAGCCCGACGCACCGAC
>Ga0164243_10008016_pt1 | contig 15680 bp, 17 predicted proteins | sample OricompcompostOP_FD_108781 | JGI IMG/M metagenome (GOLD analysis project Ga0164243, IMG submission 108781) | Organic Plus compost microbial communities from Emeryville, California, USA - Original compost - Organic plus compost (OP) | ecosystem: Engineered > Solid waste > Mixed feedstock >...
GGCTTGCTGAACGAATCAAATTTTAGCTTGTATTCGACTTGTCACTAAGCCATGCCAAAATATTCGTCCAGCAAGCTCTAATTATTTAAATTATTACATATTTAGCCGCATTTTTGGGGGGGGAATAGTTAAATTATCACGAAAAATTTTTACTCCTCAGAGCTGTAAGCATTCGGATCACATAAGATGAATGGTATGAACTTTGCTTTACCCGGACTTATAGAAAAATGGACTGTTTTTTTATCCGCGCTTTGCGGGCAATGCATTAAAATATTGCGCCGATCCGAGTATTTCTTTTCATACAACTTTGGCAATATGAGTTCGCCTGTAAGATTTGTTGGCTTCAAATTTTCAATATAGATCCCATAGACAAGGCAGCTTAGTCTTGCACCCGTTCTTCCGACGGGTGCATACACAATGATGGTGCATTTTAAATCTTTTAAGTCGTGTTTAATTCTTGGAAACAAATTAAACACCAGGTCTGCCTCAACCCTGTTTTTGGAATTTTTAAAGTCATAAAGTTTATCATCATAACGTATTTTAAATGATAAGTCATTTTCCTGAACAAAATCCTTTGATACCCATACCCCGGGTTTGTCTTCCGTTAAATAATTACCATGATAAAACGATATGCTTTTAATGGTTCCAAACTCATCTATACTGGATGTCACTTTATTATTTGTAACATCAAAAGAAAAAGATTGATCCGGCAGTTGCTTGAGATAATAACTTTCTTTATTTGTACTAAAATATTTTCCGTTCTCAATTGTTAAATTGAAATAGGGATTGACCGATTCATCGATAAATTGAGTTATGTTTTTTGCCATATTATTTTCTCCCGAATTTTTTTTAGACAATGCCCAAGACAGACAACAGTACGCCTAAAACCATGATCCCGAAGATAATTGCGATAACATTTACTTTTTTCTTCAATAAATAGAAGCAAAGAAAAGTGATCAGCAAAGGAATGATTCCTACAAAAATACTATCCAATACATTTTGGACGTTCATGATTTCTTTTCCATGCATATGAAAAGCTAAGACTGTTTTAAATTTAACCATTTGGACAGTCATCGCACCAACCATGATCAGCCCTAAAATACTGGCAGCTTTTGTTAAAACTGCGATAATGCCTTCTGAATACATTTTTTCAATATACTTGGACCCAAGTGAATATCCTAAAAATGCGCCGTAATACCGGATTAAATAGTTGGGTATATTAAACGCCAATAAAAAGATAAGCGGTGCCAGGAAATTCCCCGCATTTGCAAGCCCGATTGCCAGTCCGGCACATACAACACGCCATACACCCCAAAAAAGGGAATCACCAATGCCGGCTAACGGCCCCATCAAACTTAATTTAATGGCATTAATACTTTTCGGATCAAAGTTAGGTTTCTCACTGTTTTCCTTTTCCATTGAACCGGCAATTCCCATCACAAAAGAAGCAAAGGGGATAGTTGTACTAAAATAAGCTGTATGCCTTTCAAGCGCTAATTTCCGGTCTTCTTTATTTTTATAGAAATGGTGAATAAACGGTATCATAGAGTAGCAAAAACCGCCTCCTCCCATCGTAATCGGATTGACCGAAATATACATGGTAGCGGAACGCCAAAACATTTTTCTAATCATTTTCTTTTCGTCTTTACTAAGGTTCTGTGTTAGTTTCATTTGAAAAAGTCCTCCTCTTCATCCGAGATGGCGGCATTTACATCCGGGGCACTTGCCGTTGCCATCTTTTTCAATTGAAGATCTCTTGGAGAAACAACGACAGCAATGATAAACGCGATTGTAGCGACAGCAATTAAAGGAAGTTTTAAATATGCAACCAATACAACGCCTAAAAAGAAGTAAGCAGCAATTTTATTATCCCATAGCATCATTAACAGCATTGCCATCCCTACGGCAGGCAACATGTTCCCGGCAACTGTTAAACCATTCATAATCACTTTCGGAATACTGTTTAATACATCTCTGACAACATCCGATCCAAACAATACCGCGAAAAATGGGATGAGCGCATATAAACCATAGTGTAAGAACCATAATCCATAGTGAAGGCCGACGATTGATTTTTCTTTTCCTTCAAGCGCGAGCTTTCTGAATTTCGGTGCAAATGGCCCGATAACAAAAGAAAAGATCAAGTTCATCAATTGCAGTCCTAAAATGGCTAATGGAAAAACCAACGGGATAATCGCGCCCATATTCCCGCCCATGTTGATTGAAAAAACAGTGGCTAATCCTGCTGCCAGTGAAGGCTCTGCTGTACTGGATATGCCAATATTGACGACGCCCATAAATATTGTTTCCAGAGACGCCCCTACAAGGAGTCCTGTGTTTAAGTACCCCAGTAATAAACCCGTAAGAGGAGCGACAACGATTGGGCGGCTTAGCATAGACATGCCAAGCAATTCATGTCCTGCAACTCCTGCAAATACTGCAAACGCGACGACAATTGCATCATACACAAGGTATTCCTCCTAACGTCTTATGTTTTTAAGGATATTTACAGCTAACTTTTTTTCCATGGCTGGAGTAGGCTGAAATTCTGTATTTGGATACAGCTTTACCAATGTTTCTAAATGATCAATTTCTTCTTGTGTGAGCATGACTTCTTTTGAGAATGTGATCTTTTCCCCATCTGTCATTTTTCCGGCGTTTCCGATATTTACGAGTTCAATGTCCTGAAATCTTTCGCAAATTGTAACAGCATCTTTCACAGTTGTGACCAATACCATAAGCCTCATTTTTTGAGCCCTTGGGTCGTTCAGCAGTTGTATTGCAGACTCCACCGTTTTAATAATGCATTTTATCTCTTGAGGCACAGCCATTTTCAAACTCATTTTTTGAATTTCATTATTTGCTGCCTCATCATTTGCAACTACTAAACCATCAAGTTTTAACGCCTTCGTCCAAGTCATGGCTACTTGTCCATGTATTAATCTTTCATCCACTCTCAGAGCAACGATCATCTTAATCCCTCCTAATTAAAAAATAAATCCTCATTGTTATCTTTTTCCGTTTCCTGTTTGGAAAGATTGCTTAGTTCGATTAATTTCATTTGTTTCTGAGAATCGGCAACCATTTCCTCTAGCAGCTGATCCGTCAGTTTTTTTGTTGAAAGCACGACTTCAAGGATGACCGGTAAGTTAAAACCGGAAATGAGATGCACTTTTCTTTTTATGGAACTGGCGTAAGCAATGATCTTCTGGGTTACACTTCCTCCGTATAAATCAGTAAAGATAATAATTTCATTTTCTTCACTTGCAGATTGGAAAAAATGTTCAATTTGTTTGTCAATGCTCTCATCATTGACGTATGCATTCAAAAAATAGATGTTTTCTTCCACACCCGTAAGAAGTTTAATACTGCTTTTGATGCCGTTTGCAAAATAACCATGAGTGGCAACTAATATTTTGTTCATTTCTCTCCTCCTTTCGTCTCATCGGTTTTTCGTATATTATTAATGCAATTTCCGTGCCAGTCTTTAAAAAAACAGGTATGCCAGGCATTTCAATTGTAAAAAATAATGTGTCCAAAAAATTGGACACAACAGGAACAATGGATAGACAGATTACGGGATTCACGAAAGCCCTCTCATTTTTGAATAAACGGGCCAATTAATTGGTATAACAACGAGATTTCGTATTGGCTGACCATAATGTTGTAATTATTTTCCATTGGCTTAAAAATATTTTTTGAAGTAACGTAGAATTCCGCTTCGGGTTCTGACAATTTCTCTTTAATATCCTCTTTTTCTTCTCGAGAAATAAAAAGACGTTCTATCATAAGAGCGATGTGCATATACAAATTTAACTTTACTTTTCCAGTAAACGTAATACGATAATAATTTTCATATTTTGTCAAAACATTTTCCACTTCATTGATCACAACAACGGGATTTAAAAATTTCAGCCGGTCTACCACGCCTTGTATTGAAAATAGTTTTAGCAATTCCTGAATCATTTTATCAAAGGAATTTCTACTGATATCGTTATAAATTAAACTCCATAAATTGGAAATACCCTCTGCATCCAGCATATTGTATATATTGACATGGGGAATGGAAAAAGAGCTTGGTAAGTCCGTTGTGGTAATGACAAGCTTTGTTTTGTCAAAATAATTTTTTGAATTCCTGTCAATTGTATTTTTCAATTCCCTGTATTCCATCGTTAATACTTCTATCTTTTCTGTAGATAAATACTTGCTCATGATATCTTTAATTTTTTCCGATATGCCCATGCCGGACATACAAGAAATAATGATGTTTTTTGTTTTTGAGAAGCCTTCAAAATACTGGGTTTCAATTTTATATTTTTCGACAGACTGTTCTCTGCTATGGTTTTAAAAGGCACCCTGTTTTTTATTTTAAGCCCTATGTCCAGTGCAATCGAGGTGGTTAAGTTGTCGACTATTAATAAATCACCCTGCAGAGCGTTCTTAATGGATGAATACAGTTTGCTGAGCGAACCCATATCAACTAATAAAGTAAGCCCGTCCGGATTCGCCTGATGATGAATAAACATACGTGCTTCTGTGATAATATTTTCCAGTGCTGTATTGATCGGCATATCAATGGCTTCAAAAACATATGTTTCACATAATCGGTTGACCACAGACTGGATACTGCTGGCCGTGCTTTCTCCATGAGCGATGAGCAAACCCTTCAGTTCAATATCTTCTTTCACATAATCAGATAGCAGGAGGGAGATCACTATTTTTAGGAACGCACTTTTTTCGCTTGTTAAGTGCAGGGAACTGACAAATTTATCGGCAATATAACTCGTTCTTGGATAAACCGTTTGAATTTCTATATTTAAATCCTTTAAACAGCCTAAAAAGGGTATCTTTTTCTCATGAATGTAATAATAAAAATCAAAGCTGATTTTGTCTATTGATACACTGTTTACAATCCCGTACCGGTTCATAATGATATCTTCCCATTTTTGAATAAACATGTTCTTTACATACATTATGCTTTGATTGGATACATTTTCAAAGTAAGAAAAGTTACCCAAGCTTTTTAAATGAAGCGTCTGTAATCTGTTTTTTAATTGTTCCAATGACGCCTTTGAACCCGTGCCTTTAGCATCGTGCAAATCTGACATGATTTTTTTCAATTCCAGCATGAAGCCATCTGCATGCTCCTGGTCAAAATCAAAAGGGAATGCATATTCAATCAAGAGATAATTGTGCGGATACTTGCTTGTTTCCGCTTTCCGAACAGGCATATCAGAAATGGTACCGGGGCTTATCAGTAAAGTATCATGGTCGGGATGATGATTATAAGCATCAGCACAACTCAGCTTAATCATATTTTTTAACTTTCCGATGTTGCCATTAAAATGGCTGTTTAATAATAATTGTACGGACTCTCCTTTAACCAATATATTTTTTTGAAGGATGTTTGCTTCTTGATAAAACATATATTTTATTAACTGTATTTTTTCAGCCAATGGCCGGTTATTGAAATTAGAAATAGTAACATGTACTTGAATCCTTCTCAGAAATGTTTCTAAAAATATATTTTCCTCATTTTCTGTGGTTGCGAAAATAAATCGGACTTTCGATTCATTCCATGTCTTATTTTCCCCGAGCGGTCTGTATTTGCCGGTATCCATGAACAAAAAAAGCTTTTCCTGGTTTTCTTTAGATAATCTATGGATCTCGTCTAAAAATAAAAAGCCACCGTCCGCCTCTTGGATAAGCCCGTCTTTTTCCGGGTTGCCCCCGTAAAAGCACCCTTTTTATAACCAAACAGAACAGAAGATAATAATTCTGCATTGTCTGCGTAGTCTGCACAGTTTAAAACAATGTAAGGGGCGTTTTTTTTAATAACCTCTTGATTTATGGCATACTGATAGATTAACGACGCGAGAAAACTTTTGCCGACACCTCTTTGTCCGGTGATCAATATATTTAAACCGTTAGGAGGGTATTTAACCGCCGCCTGGCAACGTTGTATGATTTCACTCTGGCTGCCATGATATCCAATAAAAGATTCGAAGACGTCTTCCGTTTTCATCTTGCTTATAACAGACCAATAGACAGGTTTTGTGGCTGTTTTTGCCACTTTTCCTTCTTCAAGTAACCTGGAAAGATAATGACTTACTACTTGCCTTGAAAGGGAAAGCTTTTCTGCAATTTCTGATGCAGTAATTCCATCTTTGGCGGTATTTAATTCGCTTAGTAATTTAAATACCTTATCTTGCGCTGATATTTTCATTTTGCTCACTCCCGGCTGGAACTCTATATTGATAGCACAATCATACCATTTGAAAAATATATTACAAATTCAGAAAAAAGCAAGAGATATGGCCGGAGTGGATATAACTTATCTTAAAATCTCTTGATTCAAGGATAGCAACGCCAGGCACTCCACGGAAAAAAGCGGTTCGGGCTGGTGTTGTTTAGTCGGAAAGTATCAACGGCAGTTAATAACAAGTGATCAATGAGACCATTCTCCAGTTCCTTTTTCAACTCCGGAAAAGTGGCTTCTTTGAACTCTTTTTTTGTCCAGATCAGCTTTATCAAAGTATACGTTGCCATAGAGTAGCTGAATCCAAGCCTGTTTAACATCTTAGAAACACCCTTTGGAGTAAAAGTATTAGGAAAAATTAGATTTTTATTTACTTTTCTCCCTAAACTTTTTGGCCTTTTGAGGGATTCGAAGTATTTTGGAGGACCCATTAAAAATAGGGAGTAATATGAGAATGGGGTTTTATTTCCTGATGGAATATTGCTAAATTTAAGTCTAATAGGGATTTACAAATATTTATATTTAGTGTACAATTCTGTATATAAGATGAAACACAAAGACTGGGGGAAGGTATTGTGAAGTATCCATTAGTACGTAAGCATCTCATGATGGTACCCTTCGGTAAGAAATTGTCTATAGGAACTATTCCTAATGGCGCAATTGAAATTGAAGATCCTGATAGAGCGATTGATTCTGTATTATCCATTTATGATGGAAAAAGAACAGTAGAGGAAATACATAGATTGAATGTTATGGATAATATTAAAAAACTAATTTAAAAGGAGATTCTTTTATGAAAGCACTACTTGTTTTAGATATGCAAAATGGAATATTAGAAATGAAGGACTTTAGTGAAGAAAGGAATAAAATCAAGAACATTATAAAAAGGTTTAAAGATGCAAAAGATTTGGTGGTATTAACAAAACATATAGATAAGGATCCAAATAGTCCACTAGCTGAAAATACTGAAAAGAGTGATATTGATAAGGAATTTGCTCAATATGCGGATCTTACTATAACCAAAAACACTCCAAGTGCATTTTTTGGTACAAAGTTAGATTCTATTTTAAAGGAAAAAAATATTGATCATCTATATATTACAGGATTTAATACAGAGTATTGCTGTTTATTTACTGCTATAACTGCATTTGAAAGGGGATATAAAGTCACTTTTATCGAAGATGCAACAGGAACTGTTAATGATGATGATACCTATGAAATGAAGGGATTGGATATAAACGATTTTGTAGGTTGTATATTGGATTGGTCAGGTATAATTGAGGTTCTTTACTACGAGGAGTTTGAAGAGCAATATGCTGCATCAATATGAGAAGGCTATTGTATCAACAATAGTGACCAGGGGTATCTTGTGAATGTCTTTTGATTCTTTATGAAAACGGATTTATCCTACGTAATAGTAGAAGTATTATTCTTCATTTATTTCATTTTGAGAGATAAATATAAACAAAAGAAGCACTTTAATAAAATGAAAATTTCCATTGAGGTGTAACTATGAATATTATTACCTACAATTGGTCCGTTCATAATGGGGAAAAAGTTGAAACTGTAGTCAAGTATTGCCCAAATTGCGGAAAGGTAGTAAATTTTTATGACACTTTAATGAGAAGACATAATTCAAACGGAAAAAATATTTATAAATTTACTATTTTTAAATGCGAAAAAAACCACACTTGGAATAGAAAAGAGAAAATCTTTAAATCGTATGACCCTAAGTTGGAAATTAAAAATAGGGATTTTCCGAATGAAGCACCCCAGAATGATAACGAAAAAATTAATTTGGTTACACACTTAAAAAACGGATTTAATAAGATTTGTATTAATATAAATTATTTAGATGAACCTGTTCGTATCGATAAGTTGCTTGGAAATCAACTCATTGATATAAGTAGGAATCAAATTTGTTCGTTAATTAAAGAGGGGAAAATACTATTGAATAAAAATACAATTAAAAATCATACTGCTGTTAAAGAAAAAGATACAATAGAAATATTTATTTGATAAAAAATTAAATGATATTTTCACGGGATCAGTTCTATATTTTTATATTTAACCTGTGAAACTGAATAAGGAGATACCAAATCTTTACAGTATCCTTTTTAACTTCTGGTTACGGATACAGGAATCTACCACCACCCTACCAATTACCAACCTTCTTACAGGTGAATATACGAAAACCAAGGATTGGTGTGCCAATCCTTGGTCCTTGTTGAAGAACGTTACTACATGTCTTCATCAATGTTAAATTCGCCGTTTTCTTTTAAATATTGATAGGTAAATTGCAGTTCTTCCCTCGGCCTTATGCCTTTTTTTATAGCCTCCTCGTATTCTCTTAGCCAATAATCTTTCTGATTGTATGTTTTAAGCTTATTGAGCAAGCTAAACAATGCGTCTTCTTTAGATTCTTCCTGAATATTGCTTTTAAAATAACGGATAGCTGACTCATATTCACACAGTTCCATCTTTAGTTTGAAAACCGTTTCAATCAATTCATTTATATTTCGCTCCCGGCTATATTCATCATCCTTCCAAACCCATGTCTCTTCTGGCGTTATCGTTCGCTGCTTCAATCCCATTAGAAAATGATGGCATTGTTCGATTGCTATTTCTTTAGCATCCACAGTTCTCAAATTCGCAATGAACACGTTGAATAAAGATGACCGCAGTGTATCCATGTCGAGATGATAATTAATAATTTGTTTCAGGGCAGAACTTATAGTTTCTTTGTTAATCCCCATACTGAATTTTCTTTTTAGGAGAATATCGAATAATTCCACTTGCTCCATACCAATAGATCTAAAGGGATTGTCTGTGTTAAAGATGTAATAGCCACACCCATAACATAACATTTCATACAGTGCATCGAGTAAATCTGTAGCACGCTTCCCTTCGTTTCCTTCAACGGGTACCTGTTGCAATTGTTTTATGTATGATTTGACCTTGAATCGCCACTTGGGACGTTCCTTTTTGCTAACATACCGATTTGGGGCAATGTAATTTTGTTTATAAGCATTTTGAATGAATTGCGTAATTTCACGTTCCAAATCATTAAGGTCAACATGTTTTTCTTTCTCTTTTTTTATCTTTTCAGCTTCTTTGTACTGCTGAAAATCTTGCAACATCCCATCAATTTCTTTTTCATCACGCACTTTTTTCGGTATCGCCTTATACAATTCAATCATCATTTTGCTTAAGTCGTCCTTACTGTATTTTTCAAGGAGCTCTCTCAGCTCAGTGACACGCATTTAACATCCCTCCCATTCGTTTAAAAAACTCCCGGATTCCCGGCATTTGCTTGTTTCAATCAACAAATGTTACTCAATGGTATCTATTTTATTTACCATGTAACCCTCTGTTTAAATAAAAATTTTAAGTGATAAACTTCGAAGGTAAATTACTTATAACAAACTGTTTTTATGTTTTCATTGGATATAGTTTTTTCCTATCTGGTTCTTTCATTATATTTACGCTCCTTTCATTTTTCAATATATCTTTTATAAGTTCACATTTTTATTTGAATTACATAATTAATCCGCTTTCATCCAGCTTTTAATCCTTTTCTTCGGTATCACACTCTTCACATCTGTCAAATCTATGGAAATGTGTATGTGCAAACCATAAGTTTAAAAAAGGGTGTGAGACCCAGAGTGATTAAAGTGTCACTTTTCCCTTTAATATGTTGCTGGCGAGTTTGCAGCTGCCTGATCAGCCTTTACACAATCGATGGCGACAACGATAGCTATGAGAATCGTTTCCATTTCTTCTTTTAAGATTTGAATTTTGTAACTATCGCCCCAAGTAAACCATTCCTTACTAACTTTACCGACCACTTCACCGTGCCGCAACACTTCAAAATCCATATCCAGCCAATTCCCACGCACTTCAATTCCTGCCGCATCAATCGTATAGCGTGCCTTAAAGAAGGATAGCTCTTTCTTTATTGTTAACACTTCTCGTCCATTTACCTCGACAATAAACTTTGGAAGAAAGCTAAACGCCTTTTTCGTAATAAGCGCGACTTCCTCTCATTTTGTATTCATAATCGAGAACGTCTTAGGGATTTGCAAAAAGCTGCCCTCAACATAATAAACATCTCGTTCCTGTTGATCCTTGACCGTAAATTTGCCGCTTAAACTAAAAACCTTCTGCTTCATATATAGCTGCTTCATACCCGTCCTCCTTTATTTTAAAGGAATTTTTTATGATTCTATTCTCTCACATTATACCGAATCCACCAATGGGTTGACATGGCTGTTTGTACTAGAATAGAAAAATAATCTTGAATATAGAAGTTAAATTAAATGCTCGTTTGTTTAATAGTCTTTGGACACTATATAAAATGCACTAAACCTTGTTATTCTGTTTCCTAGCCCTGAAGTTACAAAGGCTCAAGACATTCCTTTTGCACAAAAAATAATTCGATAAGATATTGTAGGAAAAGTAATCGAAAGAGACATCGTAATTTAATATGAAAAAGACCCAGAAATCGAAAATGAAATCCGGGTCTGAATGGGAAATGTTTTATATTATTCTACATCCCAAACAGCAATTTTGTGACGACTTCCACATGTGTCGTATGCGGAAACATGTCAACAGGCTGTACTTCCACTGTACGGTATCCTCCCGTTTCCAGGAACCGCAAGTCTCTTGCCAATGTTGCCGGGTTGCAGGAGACGTAGACGACTTTTTGCGGTTTCATCTCCAGGATGGTTTTGAGCAGGGCTTCGTCACAGCCTTTGCGCGGCGGGTCAACCACTAAGACATCTGCCTTGTTGCCTGCCTCGTACCATTTTGGGATGACCGTTTCCGCTGTGCCCGCTTCAAACTCCACATTCGTGATACCGTTGAGCGCCGCATTTCGCTTTGCATCTTCAATCGCTTCCGGCACAATTTCTACGCCGAATACTTTGCGGGCCTTCTGTGCAAGGAAAAGCGAAATTGTCCCGATGCCACAGTATGCATCAATGACCGTTTCGCTGCCGGTAAGTTCCGCGTACTCGAGCGCTTTTTCATACAGCACTTTCGTCTGAACGGGATTGACCTGGTAAAAAGAAGGCGCGGAGATGGCGAATTTTATATCCCCGATTTTGTCGTAAATGACCTCATTTCCCCACAGTACTTTGGTTTTCTCCCCTAAAATCACGTTTGTGCGCTTCGGGTTGATATTGTGCACGATCGACTTAACTTGCGGCAGGCGCGAGACCACTAAATCCACGAGTTTTTTCCGATGCGGCAGTTCCACTGTTCTCGTGATCAGGACGACCATCAGCTCGCCGGTCTTCCTCCCGTAACGCACCATGATGTGGCGGAGGACGCCGCTGTGATGTTCCTCATCGTAAGCCGGGATGCCAAGTTCCCGGCAAATTTCTTTTACCACTTGGACGGCTTCGTTTACCGCCGGAAGCTGGATCACGCTCTCATCGGCATCTAGTATTTCATGGGTTCTCGGTTTAAAAAAGCCGGCTACGAGTTTCCCATTTTTTTCGCCGACCGGCACCTGGGCTTTGTTCCGGTAATGCCACGGGTTGTCCATGCCGATCATCGGATGGATGCGGGCGCCTTCAATTTTTCCAATCCGGGCGAGTGCCTGGCGCACCTGATTTTCTTTGTACATAAGCTGGCCATCATAGCGGATATGTGCAAGCTGGCAGCCACCGTATTTCGGTGCGTCTTCTTTCGGGATGTCGACGCGGTACGGGCTCCTTTCGTACAGTTCGAGGAGGCGACCGATCCCGTAGTTCTTGTTGGCTTTAATGACTTTAATGCGGGCTTTCTCCCCTGGCAAGCCGTTTTTGACAAACAGCGGATAGCCGTCCACCTTTGCCACCCCTGCACCGTCATGCGTCAAATCTTCAAAAACAACCTCTATTTCTTCGTTCTTTTGAACCGATAATGTTTTTTTCATGCCTGTCTTCCTTTTCGTCTTAATGGCTACGGAAATTTTAACATAAAGCGGCTTTGAATGCGAAAAACAATCAGTTGCCGCGGACTGTTTTCTTGAATATTCGACCGTTTTTAAAAATACACCTTTATTAAACAGATATTATGATGATAAAATGTTGTTGAAAGGACCAAAAACAAAGGGGGAAACGCTTCTTGAGTGATCAAACATTAAAAATGATTTCGATCGCCATTTATATGGTGCTGATGCTCTGGATCGGCTGGGTGGCTTACCGGCGGACGAGCAACCTCGATGATTATATGCTCGGCGGACGTTCGCTCGGCCCTGCAGTTGCTGCTTTAAGCGCAGGCGCTGCCGATATGAGTGGATGGCTGTTGATGGGCCTGCCGGGCGGTATTTATCTGACCGGGCTTGCTGATGCATGGATTGCGATCGGACTTACGATTGGGGCCTATTTAAACTGGCGGCTTGTGGCACCGCGTCTCCGCTCCTATACAAAGGTGGCCGGTGATTCCATTACGATCCCTTCTTATCTTGAAAACCGTTTCAAAGACCCGACCAAAATGCTGCGGCTTGTTTCTGCACTTGTCATTTTAATTTTCTTTACGCTTTATGTATCTTCCGGGATGGTATCCGGGGCCGTCTTTTTTGAAAACTCATTCCATACGTCCTATTATTTAGGGCTGATCATCGTTGCGGGCGTTGTTGTGTTGTACACGCTTTTCGGCGGGTTTCTCGCTGTTTCATGGACCGATTTTGTCCAAGGGCTGATCATGGTCATCGCGCTCGTTCTTGTGCCGATTGTGGCTTTTACCAAAACGGGCGGGCCGGTTGAAACTTTCCATACCGTGAAATCGATCAATCCGGATTTGCTGGACTTTTTCAAAGGGACAACGGCATTGGGGATCATTTCCGCGCTCGCGTGGGGGCTCGGCTATGTCGGCCAGCCGCATATTATTGTCCGTTTCATGGCAATTAAATCGGTAAAAGAAACAAAAAGCGCGCGCAGAATCGGGATCAGCTGGATGATTTTATCGCTGATCGGCACATCCCTTACTGCGCTGATCGGGATCGCTTATTTCCATCAGCCCGGCCATAAATTGGATAATCCGGAAACGGTTTTTATCCAGCTTGGGCAGATTTTATTCCATCCGCTCATTGCCGGATTTGTGCTGGCAGCAGTGCTTGCGGCGATTATGAGCACCGTCTCGTCCCAGCTGCTTGTCACTTCAAGTGCGCTGACAGAAGATCTGTATAAGCTCTTCTTCCGTCGCAATGCTTCGGATAAAGAGTCGGTATTTTTCGGAAGGCTCGCGGTGCTTGTTGTTTCTGTTGTCGCTGCATTGCTCGCTTTAAACCGCGATTCCACCATTTTGCAGCTTGTCAGCTATGCATGGGCCGGGTTTGGCGCATCATTCGGGCCGGTGATCTTTTTGAGCCTGTTCTGGCGCAAGATGAACCACTGGGGCGCCCTTTTCGGTATGATTGTGGGTGCCGTGACAGTGATTATCTGGACCGTGTCAGGAATGGATGCCAAATTGTACTCCATGGTACCGGGTTTTGCCTTTAACCTGATTGTCAGCATGGTGATCAGCATCGCAACCTACAAACACCATGCAGGCATTGAAGAAGAATTTAATGACAGCCTTTCCGCAATGAAAAAGGAAAGTTGATTGTAAAAAACGTCGGAAGCTTTTTATACTGCTTCCGGCTTTTTCAATGGAGCAGGGGTTGCACAAAATGCCGGGTTGGACTACAGATTTAAAAAACGCCGGCAGTCTGCGTGTATGCTTCCGGCGTTTAATCTTGTCCTACAGGCATTATTTCCAATCAGAGATGGCTCAGACTTCCAAAATCTGGGACTTCTTTCCGGTCTTTTCACCAAGGCGGTTGGTGCTAAAAACCCGCAATGGCAGTGTTTTCAAAAGCCGGCAACCTGCATACCCGCTTCCCGTTCTTTTGTCAGTCAGCCTTGTCCGGCGGGCGGATGTTGCCAATCAGAGATGGCACAGATTTTAAAAACCGGGACTGCTTCCGGTTTTTTACCAAGATGGTTGTTGCTAAAAACCCAGGATGACAGTGTTTTCACAAAAGCCCGCTTCCCGTTCTTTTGTCAGTCAACCCTGTCTTGCGGGCGGATTTTATCAAGCGGCGCAAAGACTTCGAGATGGCGGTACAGGTTTTCAAAAACAGCAGGGGCTTCTCCGCCGAGTTCGCCGTCCAGATTTAATAAAATTTTATCCGGTGAATGAACTTTTACGCGGCTGGCGGAGGTGTAAATGACGTTCGGGTCATTCAAATGTTCACCGCGCAGCGCAAGGGTAACAACCCGGATGAACTCAGCCAGGTTCGTTTTTTTCAAAATCATTAACGTAAACAGGCCGTCATTGATTGAAGAGTCCGGAGCAAGTTTTTCAAAGCCGCCAATGGAATTCGTCAGGCCGATTAAAAACATCATCGCTTCGCCTTCAAACAGCTTCCCGTCATATTCAATCGTCATCTGAGTCGCGCGGATCGAAGGCAGCATTTCAATCCCTTTTAAATAATAGGCGAGCTGGCCGAGCATCGTCTTCAGCCGGCTTGGCACATCATATGTCAGTTCCGTGAGCCGCCCGCCGCCACCGATATTGATAAAATATTTCTCATTCATTTTCCCAATATCGACCGGAAGGGTATCGCCTTTTACGATAATTTCCGTTGCTGCCTGCACATCACGCGGGATTTGCAGGGCGCGCGCAAAATCATTGGTCGTACCCATTGGGATGACGCCGAGTTTCGGCCGGTAATCCTGTTCGGCAATGCCGTTGACGACTTCATTGATCGTGCCGTCCCCACCGGCTGCCACGACAATATCATACTTGCGTTCAACCGCTTTCCTTGCTGCTTTAATGGCATCCCCGCCGCCGGTTGTGGCATGGCAGGACGTTTCATATCCGGCCACCTCCAATTTTTGCAGCACATCCGGGAGATGGCGCTTAAACGCTTCACGGCCGGAAGTCGGATTATATATGATTCTTGCTCGTTTCATTCGCATCATCCTTATTTATGTTGATGTACATGCGTATTTATGTAATCCCGTTTCGCGCAGGCAAAGGACAGTTTCCCCAAAACAGACCCGGATAGGGAAACTGCTCGATATGTTGTCCGTTCTTTCTGCATGGGGCAAATCCTTCATACATCCACCGAATTATCATACAACTTTTTTGAAAAAAAATCCACTAACAGCAAGGTGCGGCGTGCGCCTTGGCCGCAAAAAGGCACATTTTCGGCTGCCGTGTGCGTAGGGACTGCCTTTGCCTTATACCAAAGTGGTTCAAGGAAAGGGGGACGTGCAGGCATGGATGATTTGTGTATGCACCCTAAAATTTTCCATACTTCCGCATCATCACGGGCTGAACAAACGGATGCCGCGCTCATTCAGAAATTGTATCGTTTCCAGCAGAGCATCTTCGCCGATCTTGTATACTTCCCCGATGGTATCTTTCCAGCGGGCGAAATCCC
>Ga0164243_10008017_pt1 | contig 15679 bp, 13 predicted proteins | sample OricompcompostOP_FD_108781 | JGI IMG/M metagenome (GOLD analysis project Ga0164243, IMG submission 108781) | Organic Plus compost microbial communities from Emeryville, California, USA - Original compost - Organic plus compost (OP) | ecosystem: Engineered > Solid waste > Mixed feedstock >...
TCTTCCTCGGCTTCGTCACCGGCATCATCCCGACACTCGTCGTCTTGATGACCGCGTTCTACGCGGTGACGGAACTCGTGGGAGAGCAGCGCGTCCACGGGCTTGCGCGCAGCGCCGGGCGGGTCGCGCTCACGCGCTATACCGTCCTGCCGCTGCTTGCCGTCTTCTTCCTGACGAACCCGATGGCCTATACTTTCGGGACCTTCCTGGAGGAAAAGCACAAGCCGGCCTTCTACGACGCGGCGGTCTCCTACGTGCATCCGCCGCTCGGGCTCTTCCCGCACATCAATCCCGGCGAATATTTCGTCTGGGGCGGCATTCTGGTGGCGCTTCTGGAACTCGAGCGCAACGGCTCTGTCCCGCAGGGCTACCACATCACGGTGGCCATCTGGTACGCGATAGTGGGCCTCGGCGTGATCCTCCTCAAGGGCATGCTGACCGAGCGCATCACCGCCATCATGGCGCGCCGCCAGGGCGTCGAGCTCTAAGCCGCGGGGGAGGGAAACATGGCAACGACAACGCTCTACAGGGCAGTCAAGATCTCCCGGGGCCCCGGCGGATGGGGCGGCCCGCTTGTCATCCAGCCGACGGCGGAGCGAAACAAGATCGTCTCCGTAACCGGCGGCGGCATCCATCCCGTGGCCCAGCGGATCGCTGAGCTCACGGGTGGGGAAGCGGTCGACGGCTTCAAATCGCCGCCCATCGAGAGCGAGATGGCCGTGGTGGTGGTGGATTGCGGCGGCACCGCCCGCTGCGGCGTCTATCCCCGCAAGCGCATCCCGACGGTGAACCTTACCCCGGTCGGTCAGGCCGGACCGCTTGCCCAATTCATCACCGAAGACATCTACGTCTCGGGGGTGAAAGCGGATAACATCGAGGCCGCCGACAATGTCGAAGAATTCGTGGCTGCCGGTACCAGGGAGCCCCTAACTTCCCAGGCGGAACCTTCGCCTACCGTCATGGCACCGGCGACGAACGAAGGTGGCCTTGTAGGCCTTATCAGCAGCATCGGCCGCGTGATGGGCAGGGTGGTCGGCATCTTCTTCAATGCCGGGCGCCGCACCATCGACCAGGTGGTGCGCAACGTTCTGCCCTTCATGGCCTTCGTGACCATGCTGATCGGCCTTATTCTCTACACCGGCATCGGCGACGTGCTTGCACAGCCGATGGGGCCGCTCGCCAACAACATCATCGGCCTGCTGGTCATCTCGGCCATCTGCGGCCTGCCGTTCCTGTCGCCGGTGCTGGGGCCCGGCGCCGTCATCGCGCAGGTGATCGGCGTCGCCATCATCGGCCCGCAGATCGCCAACGGTACGATTGCTCCGGCCATGGCGCTGCCGGCGCTCTTCGCCTACAACACGCAAGTGGGCTGCGACTTCGTGCCGGTGGGCCTGGCGCTTGGCGAGGCGAAGCCGAAGACGATCGAGATCGGTGTCCCGGCGGTGCTCATCAGCCGCCAGATCATGGGCCCGGTCTCGGTGCTGATTGCCTGGGTCGTTAGCCTGCTCGTGCTATAATCAATTGAAGGGCGGCGGTTTTCCGCCGCCCCCGCAAATATGAGGTTCTGGCGAGTCCATGCCGCTTTACCTGAAAACGCGTATCACTGCCGTCGGTCCCGAGGTTCCCGAACTGGCCGAAGGCGGAGTCCTGATTCTGTTTGCCGATGGTGCGCCGCCGGAACTGGCGGAAGTCTCCGTCCTGCACGAAACGAAAGAAGGGCCTCTGGAGAACGCGCCGGCACGAGGCGCTCCTATCCGGATCGGCTCGCTTGCCGCCGAAATCACTGCCGTCGGCGACACGGCCTGGAAGAAGGTCCGTGAGATCGGTCACGTCGTCATCAATTTCAATGGTGCCGGGGAGGCCGACCGGCCGGGCGAGATCTGCGCCACAGCCATCGATACGGCTGCTTTGGCTGCCGCTCTGAAGGCGGATACGATCATCGCTATAGGCGAATAGGTATACATACGTATACGCCAATCGAGAATGAGATCAGACTGATGGAACGCTCGACGATTGTCAGGGTGCAGGAGGGGCTACACGCGAGGCCTGCCACCCGCTTCGTCTCGCTGGCCAAGAGCTTCGAAAGCGAGATCACGCTCCTCAAGGGCGAGAAGTCCGCGAGCGCCAAGAGTTCGGTCAAGCTCATGCTGTTGGGCGTGAAGGAAGAAGACCGGATCACCGTGCGCGCCGAGGGCGCGGACGCGGCGGAGGCCATCGAGGCTCTTATCTCATATCTGGAGAATCCGCTTTCCGGCCTGGACGATGTTGCGGAAGCCAACCACCAACCTGTCGTTCAGCGGCTCGTGGAGGACAGCTCGGCGCCAGCGCCGACCGGCGGAATAAGTGGCGTGCCGGCAAGCGGCGGAAGCGCGCTCGGACCCGCCTTCGCCTATTTCCCGCGCGAAATCAGGCCGCAGGAAACGATGCTGGCTCCCGAAGAGATCGAGAAGGAAAAGCAGCGTCTCGCCACCGCCTTCGCCCGCGTGCGGGAGGAATTCGATGCGTCACTGGCAGGCAACATGCCTGCAGGTGACCGCGGCATCATCGCTGCGCTCCGGGATATCGCGGGTGACGATGAACTTCATAGCCTCGCCGCGCGGTCGATCGAAGGGGGGCTGGATTCGGTGTCCGCAGTCATTGCAGCCTCCTCCGAACTCGCCTCCGCCTTTCGGGGACTGGACGATAGCTATCTCAGCGCCCGAGCCGAGGACATCGACGCCGTCGGCCGGCAGATCTGCCTTACGCTTCTAGGAGAGGAGCAGCCGGACCTCGCTCGCTTCCCCGAAGGGGCCATATTGGTGGCGGAAGACATAGGCGCCTGGGATCTTGCCCGCGCTCCGCTGAAGCGCATCGGCGGCATTGTCTGCGGGCACGGGGGCGCCACCTCGCATATTGCCATCATCGCGCGCACGCACGGGATTCCAGCCGTTCTGGGCCTGCGCGCGGCGGTCCATGAACTCCGCGAGGCGAAAATGATCGGGCTTGACGGCGACCGGGGGGTCGTCGTGCCCGACCCGGACGAGGAATCCACCCGCCGCATCGCGGCATCCATTGCCGCCGCTGCGGCGGAGAGGGAGGCGCTCAAAGCCTATCGCGATGCAGTGCCCCGCCTCCGTGACGGCAGAGTGATCCACATCGCCGCCAATCTGGGTTCGCTGGAGGAGATTCCTCCCGCCAAGGAGGCGGGCGCCATGGGTGTGGGACTGTTCCGCACAGAACTCCTTTTCATGCGGCACCTGCACCTGCCGTCGGAAGACATGCAGGCGGAGACCTATTCGGCCCTTGCGCAGGCTTTCGCCCCGTATCCGGTGATCGTGCGCACGCTGGACATCGGCGGCGACAAACCGATCGCGGGCATCGAGTTTCCCGAGGAAGAAAATCCCTTCCTGGGATGGCGCGGCATCCGCATGTGCCTTGACCGGCCGGACATCTTCAAGGCGCAGTTGCGCGCACTCCTGCGCGCGGCCCGGCATGGCAACCTGAAGGTTATGCTGCCGATGGTCTCGACGGTCGAGGAGGTGCGGCGGACGAAAGCTCTGATCGAGGAATGCCGGATCGACTTGCAGAAGCAGGGCCTCGAAATCGGAGATTTCCCGCTCGGCGTCATGATCGAGACGCCCGCCGCCGTCTTCGCCGCGCGCGAGCTTGCGCGTGAGGTCTCCTTCTTCTCCATCGGCACCAACGATCTGACGCAATATGTCATGGCCGCAGACCGGCTTAACCCGTCCGTGGCAAAGCTGAACGACGCGGCGAACCCGGCCGTCATGGCCGCGGTGGAACATGCAGCCCGTGCTGCTCTCGATGCCGGTATAGAGATCGGCATGTGCGGCGAGGCAGCCGCCCGCGCTGATCTCATCCCGGCCTATCTCGAGATGGGCCTGACCGAGCTGAGCATGAGTCCGGCAAGCATTCCGGCGGCGAAGAAGCATGTCTGCACGCTGGCAGGTGCTTAGAACTCATAAAATCCGCAATATAAACAACCTGATACCTTGGCTTCTACCGCACGGTTTATAATGCTTGCGCTCATGTGCAAAATAGCGGAAGCTATATAAACAAAAATTCGGGGTGGCGGCCACCGATGCGGCACGAGGCGGGTGTGTTGCCGAGCCATTTCATGGCTGGTCGGCGACGAGCAGGCGGACATATTCTGGATCCCATTCCTTCGAATGCGGGACCAAGGATCACGACATTCAGAGGCGGGGCGGTTTATTCCGTTCGCGCGCCCGGATCGCAGAAATTCGTTGCTGACAATCATTTCGCGGCGATCATGCTGTCCCCATCCCCAAGGATGACGGCTGGTTTCGCGAGCGAAAAGCTTCAAACCTATGACGCGCCCGCCGGCATGCTGGTCATCAGCCCTGCGCGGGCCGAAAGCAGCCTGACTTGGACGTCGACGCGAGAGAACATTGCGTTGGCGATTTCGCCCGAGAACCTTCTGGAACTTGCGATCCAAGAGTTCGATCGGGGTTACGTGGATCTCCCGATCCTGCCATTCGGCACGATCGATCCGACAGCCCTCAAGCTCGCCGAGCTCCTCAAGACTGAACTTACACGAAACGAACCGCCGAACGAATTGCTCGTCGATTCGCTAATCACCGTCTTCAGTATCCACCTGCTGCGCACTCATGCGAATTTGAGCATTGGAGCCACCACCAGGACGCGAGGCGGTCTCTCCGCCGTCGACGCCCGGCGCGTACAGGATTACCTGCAGGAGAATTTCTCCCGCAAGCTCGCGGTCGCAGAGCTTTCCTCGCTCTGCAGTCTTTCACCCGGACATTTCATCCAGGCCTTCACCAAGACCTTCGGCGAGCCTCCGCACAAGCGGTTGGTCAATTTGCGTCTCGACCTTGCCGAGAAGCTGCTTGCCGAAACAGACATAACGATCGCCGAGATTGCTTATCTCAGCGGCTTCTCGAGCCAAAGCCATCTTACGTCAGCCATGCGGCGCTACCGGCGCGTTACCCCGGCCCTGGTGCGCCTGAACAGGTAGGGCTCCGAATCGTTCCGCGACGCAGATCTCGAACTGAGCGGCTTCGGTCGGGGGGAACGGTATCTTCCAGAGGTGCGGAGTGGGCTCACATTGGCCGCGCATCCGCTCCATCTCTTTGTCGCATTTGTGCAACGGCAAGTGCTCTTAGGCCAGATGCATCAGCAAACCGGCAAAGACATCTGCCAACGCAGCGGACGACCTTTCGGCAAGGGAGCTTGTGATCCTGTCCTCGCGCGCCTCCGTAGCGAGGAGGACGAGTTGGAAGAATTCCGGCTCTCCCGCAATCTCGGGATCAAGCGTCACCAGAGCGCTGCCAAGAAGGCCGGGCACGTACCCCCGGACAAAGCTCCGGGCCGGGATTTCTGTTCCGACGGCTTGCTGGAGTTCCAGAAGCAAGGCGGCCGCGGCCTTGGCGACAACGCGCAGACGCTCCTGCGATGGCTGGAACAGCCCCTCCAGAAGCGGCGTATGGCTTCGCCGCATTGACGAATGGGCAGCGCTGAAAGCCGATTCCCGGATCGGCTGCCCTTCGAGCCTGAAGGCACTGCCGGCACGCTTCGCCAAGGCATACATATCTCGCCGAAAAGCGCGCTCACCGCTCCAGGACATGGTCTCGCCGGGGAAATAGACGGTCAGGGCGCGCGGCGGCGTGTTCTCGCTTTCGCGGAGAGGAAGAAGCGTCGTGGAGACGCTTTCAGCCAGCGTAAGCGTGTCGTCCACCACGCTCGCCGCATGGCCAAGGAATTCCTCAAGCTGCCCGGCCGGGCCTCTCAGCCCGTGCGCTTCCAGCCGATCGTGGCGGCGCGCCCGAATGAAATCACGCAGATCGCGCAGGCGGTCTTTCACATTGGCGGCCGCCTCGTTTGGCAACTCGCGCAGTTTGCCGGTGCTCCTAAGCATATGGTATGACCTCCCCAAACGCGCTCTGCTGGTGCGAAAGCATTGACCGCATGGCCACTTCGCTGTTTGCTCCTCTTGTGGATCACACATCTGCTCCCCACCACAGAGGAAGCCACAGGACATACGAATGAGCAAGGCCAAAACCAGGAAGGCGGCCGTTGACGAGATTGAAGCCGACGGACGTCCCGGTGAGGCTGTGAGGAACGGACCGGCGGCAAACAACCGGTCGGACCGGCTGCGCACGCGGGCGGCCTGGATGTATTTCGTCGAGCAGATGACGCAAAACGAGATCGCCGACGTGCTCGGCGTGGGCCGCGTCAGCGTGGTGCGCATGCTGGCCGAGGCGCGGGCGCGCAACGAGGTCAAGATCAGCATCGAGGGCGAGCTCGCCGAAATCACGCGCCTCGAGCGGGCGCTCGAGAAGCGTTTTTCCCTGGAGCGTGCCGTCGTGGCGCCACTCACCGCTGTCGAGGCCGATCCGATTCCCGTGATTGGGGCGGCCACCGGCCATTACGTATCGGAAGTCATGGCCTCAGGCATGTCGGTCGGGGTGGGTTGGGGGCGGACGCTCTCGGCCACGCTTCCCTATATCCGACCGCGAGCACTTACGGATTTCAAAGTGATCTCGCTTCTTGGCGGTGTCGGCGTGGCGCGGCGATTCAATCCGGCGGAGTTTGCCTGGCGCTATGCCCAGCTCTTCCAGGGCGAAGGATACCTCATCCCGGCGCCGGCGGTGGTCGACAGTCCGGAAACCAAGAAGGCGCTCATCGAGCGCTGCGGCCTGAGCGAGATTTTTTCCATGGCCGACACGCTGGATGCGGTGCTCGTTTCCGTGGGCGGCATCGCGTCGGCCACAATCCCCTATCGCGGCGGCTATCTCAGCGAAACCGAGCGCGAGGCGCTCGCCTCGAAGGGAGCGGTCGGCGACCTGCTCTTCCACTTCTACAACCATGAAGGCAGGCTGATCGAGCATCCCATCAACGAACTGGTCATGTCGGTGGATGTGGACCGGCTGCGACGGGCGCGCATGCGCATCCTCACCTCTGGCGGCCGGGAGAAGATCGAGGCGCTGCTCGGCGCGATGCAACTCGTCGAGCCGACAGTCTTCATCACGGATGAGGAGAGTGCGAAGGAGATACTGCGCCTCACCGAGATCATTCAGGCTCCGCCGCTCGCAAAGGCGAGATGATGCCGTTCACGTCCTTGGCCAACGATCTGGCTCGCCGGTAAACCCCGCGTCAATCCCGATGCCAGCAGGCGACGAAGTGCTTCGGCGCCTTCTCAACGAGCGGCGGAGCTTCCGCGCGGCATCGCTCGCTCGCCAACGGGCAGCGCGTATGGAAACGGCAGCCGGCGGGCGGATTGACGAGATCCGGCGCCTCGTTCTTGTAGACGATGCGCTTGCGGGCGCGCTGCAGGCGCGGATTGGCGATCGGGACAGCCGACAGAAGCGCTTCGGTGTATGGATGTTTCGGGCTGGTGTAGATCGCTTCGCGATCGGCGAGCTCCACCATCCGACCGGCATAGAGAATGGCCACCCGATGCGAAATGTGGCGCACGATGGAAAGGTCGTGCGCGATGAACAGATAGCTCAGGCCGAACTGCTGCTGCAGGTCCTGGAGCAGATTGACCACCTGTGCGCGAACGGAGACATCAAGGGCGGAGACAGGCTCGTCGGCAACAATGAGGTCCGGCTTCAAGGCAAGAGCGCGGGCGATCCCGATGCGCTGACGCTGGCCGCCGGAGAAGGCGTGTGGAAAGCGCTGATACGCGTCCGCAGGCAAGCCGACTAGATCGAGCAGTTCGCTCACGCGCGGGCGGGCTTCCTCGAGATTGCGTGCAACGCCGTGGACAAGGAGCGGCTCGGCGACGATGTCCAGCACCCGCATGCGCGGATTGAGGCTTGCATAGGGGTCCTGCAGCACGAGCTGCATGCGCGCGCGGGTGCGGCGCAGCTTCTCGCCCGAAAGATCGGTAATGTCCGTACCGTCGAAGATGATCCGGCCCTTGGCCGCTTCGACACGGCGCAGGATGGAGCGACCGATGGTCGTCTTCCCCGAGCCGGACTCGCCCACGAGGCCGAGCGTTTCGCCCCGTGCAAGCTCGAACGAGATATCTTCCAGGGCACTGAAGGTCCGGCTTGGCTTCCACAGAAAGCCTTTGCCGAGCGAATACTGCACGGCGAGATCCTGAACCGTCAGGATCGGGCCGGTCTTGGCGCGTGGCATCTCGTTTTCCTGCACCATGAGATCAACCCGCCGTCCCAGCGCGCGTGGCGCCTGGCGTGGGCGCCATCATCGCCCACCAGCATGCGGCTTCGCTGCCTGCGACCTGCGTCATCGGCGGCATCTCCACGCAGCGGTCGAATGCGACCGGGCATCGCGGGCGGAACGGGCAGCCCGGCGGTGGGGCGAGCAGGCTCGGCGGTGTTCCCTCTATCGAGGCCAGCCGTTCCTCCACCACGTCGAGGCTCGGTGTCGAACGCAGGAGCCCCTGCGTGTAGGGATGCGCGGGATGCGTAAAGAGATCGTCCGCACCGGCGCTTTCGATGATGCGTCCGGCATACATCACCGCGACGCGATGGCAGAGCCCCGCGACCACGCCGAGATCATGGGTGATGAGGATCACGGCAAGCCCGAGCTTTTCCTGCAGCTCCGCCAGGAGTTCCAGGATCTGCGCCTGTATGGTGACGTCGAGCGCGGTGGTGGGCTCGTCCGCGATCAGCAGGTTTGGCTCGCAGGCGATCGCCATGGCGATCATGACGCGCTGGCGCATGCCGCCCGACAGTTCGTGCGGATGCTGCTCCAGCCGCCTTGCCGGCGCGCTGATCCCTACTGCCGCCAAAAGTTCCTGCGCGCGTGACCGCGCCTGCTTGCGCGTAAGACCGAGATGACGCTCCGTCACCTCGCACAATTGCGTGCCGATGGTGAGGAGCGGGTTCAGCGAGGTCATCGGGTCCTGGAAGACCATCGCCATTTCCTTGCCGCGGATCGAGCGGCCGTAGCGCTGGCCTTCCGGGCCGAGCAGGCTGCGTCCGCGCCAGCGTATGTCTCCCCCGCAAATGCGGCCCGGCAGGTCGATCAGACCCATCACCGCCTGGGCGGTGACGCTCTTGCCCGAGCCGGACTCGCCCACAATGCCCAGCGTCTCGCCCTTGGCGATGGAAAAGCTGACGTCGTTGAGCGCATGGACCGCGCCGGCGCGGGTTTCGAATTCGACGCGCAGCCGTTCGACTTCGAGAATGGGCTCGGGACCAGTCATTTGGCGGGCACCGTGGCTTGATCGCCGCCAGCCCGCCGCCGCTTGGCGGCTTGAGCGCGGGCGAAACGCTTCTCTCGCTCCTGGGGGTCCGCCGTGATGCGCACCCAGTTGGCGAAAAGATTGACCGACAGAACGGTGGCGACAATGCTGAGGCCGGGGAAGGTGATCAGCCACCAAGCGATGAAGATGTAATCGCGCGCACCGGCGACATCGAGGCCCCAACTGGTTGCCGGCGGCTGCACGCCCAGTCCGAGGAAAGAGATCGCCGCTTCGGCAAGAACGATGTTCGTGAATTCCAGGATCGCCACGGTCAGGATGGGCGAGAAGAGGTTGGGCAGGATGTGGCGGAAGATGACGCGCCCAGGCCTGCAGCCGATCACCTCCGCCGCTTCCACATAGGGGGTCTGGCGCACGGACATCACGATTGCGCGAACCTGGCGCGCATAGACCATCCAGTTGGTGGCGGCGAGGACGACGATGATCGTCGTGATGCTGGGGCCGATCACCGAAACGATCAGGAGGATGAGGAGGATGCCGGGGAAGGACACCTGAATGTCGACGAGCCGCATGACGAAGCTGTCGGCGCGCCCGCCCGCATAGCCTGCCCAAAGCCCGACGATGACTCCAAAGGTTCCCGCCAGAAGAACGACGGTGAAGCCGATGAGCAGGGTCGCGCGCGAGCCCCAGATGATGCGGGACAGAACGTCACGCCCGAGATGATCCGTACCCAGCGGATGCGCCCAGCCTCCGCCCGTCAGCCATGCGGGAGGCTTCAGCCGCGCGAGCAGCGACTGCTCCGCGGGATCATACGGCGCGATCAGCGGCGCGAAGATCGCCATGGCGACGATCAGCAGGATCATGACGAAACCGATCGCCCCGGGCTTGTCGTGCCACAGTTCGCGCAGGAAGCCGCCGACCACGCGCGCGGCGCCGGAAAGGGCGCTTGGAGGAGAAGGGGTCGAGGCGCTGGAAACGGTCATCTCAGTTGAGGTCGATGCGCGGATCGATCATCTTGAAAAGGATGTCGAGCGCTATGTTGATGAGCACGATGAGAATGGCGATGGAAAAGACGATCGCCTGCATCAGGAACAGGTCGCCGCGCTGGATGGCCTGTATGGCCGTCAGCCCCAGCCCCGGCCAGGCAAAGACCGTCTCGACCACCACCGTGTAACCGGCGAGGATCGAGATCAGCTCCCAGCCGGTCAGCGTCAGGAACGAGATCAGGATGTTGCGAAGGGCGTGCACGCCCAGAATCCGGCGGAGCCCCAACCCTTTGGCACGGGCCGTCTTGATATATTGCTGGTTCAGCTCGTCGATCATGGCGGAGCGTGCCAGAAGGGTGAGACGCGCCAGTGGCGTGAGCCCCAGCGTCAGCGCCGGAAGGATGAGATGGGCGGGGGTGCCCATTCCGGACGTGGGCAGCAGCTTCAGCTGGACAGCAAAGATGACGATGAGGAGAAGCCCCACCCAGAATTGCGGCATGGAAAGGCCCAAAAGGCCGAGGCTAACCGTTAGTCGGTCGACGAGGCCGCCGGGCCTCAATGCCGCAATGATGCCCAACGGAATCGACATCAGCACGGCAAAGCCCAGGCCGGCGCCAATCAGGAGGAGCGTTCCGGGGAGGCGTTCGAACACCACCTCGATCGCCGGCCGACGCTGCCACAGGCTGTTGCCGAAATCGAGCGTGACCAGATCGCGTACGAACCCGACGAACTGGATGAACAGCGGCTGATCGAGCCCGATCTGCTGCGCAAAGGCAGCGCGCTGTTCGGCCGTGGCGGTAAGCGGCAGCATGAGGCTCACCGGGTCACCGAAGACGCGGGTCACGAAGAACACCGTGAGCGTCACGCCAAGGACGACCAGCAGACCTTGCCAGAGTCTGCGCAGGATGAATGGACCCATACCGCTACTTTCGATCAGTTGCCGTTATTCGGCGACCGACACTTCCTTTGCTACGAGCTTGTCGTCAACACCTGGGCCGTGCGCCGGTATCCGTGACGCCGCCGGCTTTGCGGCAGCATCGCGAGCGCGATTGGCCCGGTCACTCCGTGACCGACATCTCCTTCACGATAAGCTTCGCATCGACACGCGGCTGCCACTCCATGCGTTCGGACATGCCGTAAATGTCATGAAGGTTGAAGAGCGGCACGGTGTAGCTGAGGTCGTGCCCCTTCTCGAAGATATCGTGATAGAGCTTCCTGCGGGCCTCGGTATCGGTGGTCACGCGGGCCTTGTCTATCATCTCCGCCATCTCGGCATCCGAATTGGAAGCCGCCGGGCCGTCCTTGTGATAGATGAAGGAGGCTTCGCGGTCCGCGTCCAGCAGTTCGTTGGAGTTGGCGATGAAGATCGCATCGGGACGCGGGCCGTCGCCCATGAGCGTGTCGAGATACTGCGAGAATTCCTGAATATGGACCTCCGGCGTGAGGCCGATCTCGCTCCAGTACGCTGCGACCGCCTCGATCTGCTCGCGATCCTTCAACCAGCGCCCGGACTCGCCGTAGACGCCGATGGTCTTGCCCGTCGCACCCGCCTCCTCGATCAACTGCCGCGCGCGCTCCGGATCGTAGGGATAGTTCTCAAGTGTGTCGTTGTAGCCGAACGCCCTCGGATTGATGTGGTGGCCCTTGGCGACGGTGGCGTAGTCGAGGAACAGGCTCTGGGCCATCGCCTCACGGTCGATCGCCAGGTTCAGCGCCTCGCGCACGCGCGGGTCCGAGGTCAGCTCGTTGTCGGTGCCGAGGACGAAGACCGATGTTTCAAGGCCGCTCACGGCAGCGAATTTGGGAACGGAGGTCGTGAACTCGGGAAGCAGATTGGTGATGACGTCGAACTCGCCCGCCATCAGGCCGGAAAGGCGGGTGCCCGGCTCGGTCACGAAACGATAGGTCACCTGGTCGATCTCGGGCGCTTCGTCCCAATAATCGGCGTTGGCTTCCAGCGTGAGGTCGGCGCCGCGGTTCCAGGAGACGAACTTGTACGGCCCCGTGCCCACCGGCGCGGCCGCCAGATCGCCTTCCTCGGCATATTTCGGCGGCACCATCTTCATCCAATACATGCGTGAGGGCAGGATGGGATCGGGTCCATCGGTGGTGATCCGTACCGTGTGGTCGTCCACCTTCTGCGCCCCGGTGATGGTGCCGAAATACGCCATCTGCTCCGAATTGTTCTCGGGGTCGATGACGCGTTCGAGGCTATAGACCACCGCATCGGCATTGAAGGCTTCGCCATTGTGGAAGCTGACGCCCTCGCGAAGCTTGAACTCCCAGGTCAGATCGTCAACCTGCTTCGGCATCTCGGCGGCAAGGCTCGGCACCATCTCGCCTTCCGGCGTTCTGGCAAGCAGCGTCTCGTAAATATTGTCGTTGACCTGACGTTCCCCGCCATCGTCGCGCAATTGAGGATCCAGCGTGGAAGGCTCCGATCCGATGGCGATGGTGATCGACTGGGCAAGCACAGAATGTGCCACAAGGCTGCCAGCAGCAAAGACGGCGGCAGCAAGCACGCTTTTGAACATACGTAACCCCTCTGAGGCGCTTTACCTTCCCATCGCCTTCTTGGTGGACGACAGGAAAAGAGATTGTTCTTTAAGACAGCGCATTGTCAAACGCAAAGCGGCGCAACAAGAAGAAGACGCCGACAAATTCACGCTTCCACAGACAATCTGCCGGGAAGGACCGGTTGCAGAAAACCGAGATTGCAAAGGCAGGAGCCTGCCGGATACCTATTACCGCCGCTTCGGGCAGAGCGGCGGGACATGCGGGGTCATGGATTTGGACGTTTTCATGTCGATCGAGTGGCCGCTCCTGGTGCTGGCCGTGGCGGCTTTGCTGATCGCCGGCGTCGTGCAGGGATCGGCCGGGTTTGGCTTCAACATGCTTGCGGCGCCGGTCCTCGCGGTCATCGATCCCATCTTCGTGCCAGGGCCCATGCTGATCATCGCCGGGCTGGTCAGCGTCGGCGGAGCGGTCCGCGAGGCGGCATCCATCGATGGCAAAGGCCTGGGCTTTTCCCTGGCGGGCCGTGTCATTGCGGCGGTGCTCGCAGTGCTCTGCCTCGGGCTACTCGAGGAGGCGACCTTCTCGCTCCTCTTCGGCGCCATCGTTCTCATCGCCGTCCTCTTGTCCCTCTTCGGTCCTAGGATCGCCGCCACGCCAGGCACGCTCTTTGCGGCCGGCGCAGCGTCCGGCTTCATGGGAACGCTGACTTCCATCGGCGCGCCTCCCATGGCCATCGCCTACCAGAATTCCGACGGTCCGGTGATGCGCTCGACGCTCAACGCCTTCTTCGTCGTCGGCACGGCGATCTCGATCGTCGCGCTCTTTGTGAGCGGCAATGCCGGTTGGGGCGATCTCGCGCTCGCGGCCGTTCTGGCGCCATTCGCCTTCATCGGGTTCCTCTTTTCCCGCTGGGGAAAGGCTTTCGTGGATAAGGGGCGGGTGCGCACGGTCGTGCTGGCGGTCTCGACATTTTCCGCCCTCGTTCTGATCGCGCGCCAGTTGATCTAAAAGGAAGTGACCTGCATGGAACAGCCCTTCGAACGCGTGGTGGTCATCACGGGTGCGGCAAGCGGCATCGGCGCGGCTATCGCCCGGCAGCTCGCGGCACCCGGCACGGCGCTCATGCTTCACACCCGCCGCAACGAAGCGGGCCTGAACGCGCTCGTCCCCGAATGTGCGGCAAAAGGCGCCGCGACTGCAACCTTCCTCGGCGATCTGGCGGATCCCGAGATTCCCGCCAAGCTGATCGACGCCACGCGGCATAGGTTCGGACAGGTCGACCAGATCGTGAGTAATGCCGGCAAGGCGCAGCAAAACCGCTTTGGAAGCCTCAAGGCGGGAGATCTGCACAATGCTTTCGAGACCATGCCCGTTGCGTTCTTCCGCCTCGTCGACGCGGCGCTGCCGGATCTCGAACGATCGAACTGGGGGCGCGTGCTGGCGATCAGCTCCTTTGTCGCGCATCTCTTCGGCACCAACGGCCTGCATTTTCCGGCCTCTTCCGCCGCCAAGGCCGCACTGGAGGCGCTTGCAAAATCACTCGCCGCACAGCTTGCACCGCGCGGCGTGACGGTGAATTGCATCGCGCCCGGATTCACCCGCAAGGATGCAGCCGGCCATGCCGCCACTTCGCGGAAGGTGATGGACTCCGCCGTCGACGTGACGCCCACTGGCCGCCTGGCCGAGCCGGCGGATATCGCTGCGGCTGCTGCTTTCCTGCTCGCGCGGGAGGCTAGGCAGATCACCGGCCAGGTGCTCCATGTGGACGGCGGGCTGATGCTGCCCTGAAGATCAGGCACCAAACCGCGCGGGCGAGAAGGCCTCGATCGGCACGTGCGGCTTCTCACCCATGGCCAGCTGCGCCACGACCAAGCCGGTCACCGGGCCGGTGGAAAGGCCGATATGGCCGTGGCCGAAGGCGAAAAGCAGCCGCTGGTGCCGAGGCGCGAAGCCGATCACCGGCAGCCCGTCGGGCGTCGACGGACGGCTGCCCACCCAGACCTTCTCGTCCGGCGCATCCTCGAGCGGCAGCGACTTCCGCGCATCGGCAAGCACAGAGCGAAGCTGGGTTTCATCCGGCGGATCGTCGGGGGCCGCCAGCTCGACGCCGCTCAGGACACGCACCAGATCATCCATAGGCGACATCACATAGGCGCCCGCCGCGTCGAAAACCGGCCGGTTGAGAACCGCGTTTCCGCGCGGGCGCAGATGCAGATGGTAGCCGCGCTCGGCGGCTAGCGGAAAGCGGTAGCCCAGCCCTGCTGCGAGCCCGCCGGACCGGACGCCCGCGGCCACGACTGCCAGATCAGCCCTCACCGTATCGACGGCGGTCCTGATTGTCATGCCGTCGTTCCCGTGCTCGATCGCCTCGGCGGTCCCGTTCACGAAGATCGCCCCGTGCTCCCGCAGATGGCGCGCATAAGCCTCGACAAGCGCGCCGGGCGTTTCGACAGAGCCACTTTCGGAAAAGAGAAGGCCAGTTTCGAAACGGGGCGCAAGATGCGGCTCCAACTCGCGGATTTCTGAGGCGCCGAGAAGTTCTGTGCGCACGCCGTGTTCATCGAGTATGGCGCGCTCCAACTGCGCGGCCGTAGCCGCATCATTGTTGCGGTAGAGACGAAGGTAGCCGTTGCGCTTGATCATGTGGCCGGCGCCGACCTTGGACGCGAGCGCAAGGTGCCGGTCATATGCTGCCGCGACCAGCGGGTTGAGCGCAGCCGCGGCGCGGCGCCACGCCGCCTCGTTCGCCGCCCGCATGAAAGGCATCAGCCACCGGCCATAGCTCGGAAACGACTTCAGCCGGACACGCACGGCGATATCGCGACCAAGCACATAGCCCGGCAACTTGCGCAGCACGCCTGGCCCGGCCACGGGAAAGATCGATCCTCGACTGATGACGCCGGCATTGCCGAAGGACGCGCGCCCCGCAGGATCGCCGGGGTCGAGAATCACCACGGACCTGCCGCGCTCTATAAGCTCCAGCGCTGAGCTCAGCCCGACGATGCCCGCCCCGATGACGGCAATGTCA
>Ga0164243_10008019_pt1 | contig 15675 bp, 8 predicted proteins | sample OricompcompostOP_FD_108781 | JGI IMG/M metagenome (GOLD analysis project Ga0164243, IMG submission 108781) | Organic Plus compost microbial communities from Emeryville, California, USA - Original compost - Organic plus compost (OP) | ecosystem: Engineered > Solid waste > Mixed feedstock >...
AGGACTCATCTTCGAGTGGAGAAGCCCAGATCTCTTAGTTGACATGGAGCGCAGAGTGGATATTCCCGTTGCAAGAGAGTTCTCTCAATACTTGGAGCTTCCACGGTCCTGGCTAGTATCTGGCGCCAAGAAGCAGCAAGGTCAAGAATCTAGAGACAAAATACTTGCCATCTCTATCAATGCCAAGCAACTACTAATAAAGACTGGGCGATCTCCAAGAAACACAACAAGTTCCTACAGTTCCATCCCCAGTTTAGTCCCAGTTGCCTGTAACATTCAAATAATATTTGATAGAGGACTTCTAGAAGCATCCTGGATCATGATGGAATTCGTGACTCTGTTCGCCGTGAGGGGGACCGGAAGCAACATCATTCTTGAAACAATTATAGCACAATAATCGCTGTTGCTGTCAACTCTCGTCTGGGGATATGGATCTAAGACAATAGGTGTGGTTTTGTGGTCTGGGAAAAGCGGGAAAAGGAATATTCGGGTATCATGATGGCCGTTTCTTCTTCGTTGCTTTCCCTTTGGAGTACGGAATTTATGGCAAGATGCGTTGAAAACGATGTTAGGTTGAAGGCGCCCGAAGAGTTGGCGATTTTGGTGATCGCCAGACAAACTCCAAATAGAGAAGCGTGACGAGTGACGAGAGTAGTAAAACCCCCCCGAAACCATGCTGAAAGGGGAAGAGAGAACTTGAGATACTCGTCTCAACGGAAACGATGCGTGGAGAGGCAGCTTTGGCGAGAGATCAGCAGCTCCAAAACGTGTTTAGGAGAAGTATCGAAGAGAAGTCCGCTGTTAGAGAAGAAGGAAAGAAGTTCAATACTAGACTGGGGATGTCCATGATTAGCCAGTGCCGGTCTAGGACAGCAGGAGTGTGTTTTTTTACTTTCCGGGGAGACATTTGATAGATCACAGGTCGCTGGAGCACGACACATTGGAAAGGAGAAAGGTGCAGATATTTAGAAACATTAGCCTCGCACTGATTCGTATCGACAATCTGAGAGTGAGTGGAGAGTGTAACAAAGTTCCAAAAAAACGTCGCGGGCTTGCAGACATAAACTTGAACATAACGAGCTTCATCTTAGCGCTCCTGTCGTCCCTATGATACAAAGAGAGTAGACCCCGATTCCGGCAAGAGTTAGAAGAAGCCTTCCTCTTGTCCGTACTCGCTTTGGCTCTCTTTCCGGATGGGTCACCAGGTCATCGGTGACAGTGACTTGATTGGCATAATATCTTAATGATCCTTCCGAGCGAAGGGATTGTTTCGACCTAGTTCGGACCAAGGGAGATTAGAGGTCACAAGTTAGCAGGTGAACCTGTTACGCATGGGGATTCGATGATGTGCAAGTACTTACCCTTGTTCTTCCACATGCCAGGGGGGTTGACGGGCGTAAAGCCATCGTCATCGTTCGAATCAGCATACGGAAGTTTCAAAAACGGAATCCTCTCCTGCTCGTCCTTCTCAGACTCTGGGCGCTCCACCTTGATCGATCGAGGCGTGGCGGCCGTCGTGCTTCCTGCGGGGGCAGTCTGACGACGAGGTGTAGCGACAGGCTGCGCACCTCGAGGACTCTCAACAAGCTTCTCGATGGGGGATGGGGGCAAAATTCCCGACGGCTGAGACATGAAACGACTGAACAGACCGATACGACGAGGCTTCTTCGAAGGCGTGGTGGAAAAACCGTCGCTCTCCTCATCCTTGCTCTGTTTACGCTTAAACAACTCCCTCAGCCGGGGGCTAATATCATCAAACTTGCCAGACGCATGCTCCTTAGAGAGGGAGCGCTTCGAGCCCGACGAGATCGGCTCGCTCTTGAATCGCTTCTGAAGGGTCGGGGTGGGGGGATTTCCCTGATTGTTCTTGCTCGGCCCGTACTTGAAGACTCCGAACATGCCCCGCTCCCGCTCGCGCTGGCGCTTGGCACCGCCGAAGATTCCATCGACCCTTTCGTCCTCGGACTCGGGAGACTAGACTCGATCAGAGCGGCGAATAGGTTGCTTGCCGGCGGTGGATGTCTCTTGCATGGGGACCTCATTGTCACGGGTCGGCGCGGACTCGAGCGTCTTGGCGACGGGGTTACCGGGACGAGGGACTCGGAGTGCCGACATCTCGCTCGGGGTGTGAGGAGCAATGCCATCGAAGAGGGAATCCGACGGCTCCTGGAGACCAGGCGCCGAAGCGAACCTGCTACTGCCAGCCTCATCCCTGGGAAGTCGTGGGGTCTCGCTCTCCGCCGACTCAGTCCGAGTGTATTTATCCTCAGGGTCCTTGCGCTTTGGCCAGCGGGGCCGGATTTCCGAGCCGTCGGGGTTGTACTGGTACGATGAAGTTAGCGCTCCCGGATCAACACACTCAAGTTCAAAGAAAGAGAAAGTAAAACAAAAGGGGCAAAGTAACTTACAAGCTTCTCTCCGGACCTACGAATGGCGAAAAGCCTCGGGCGGAGGAATGACTTGCTGATTATCTTGCCGCCCAGGTGGATTGAGCCCTGGTACGCTCGGGGAGGCCGCATGGAGAATCTGCCCGGGGCAGAAGCAGGCGTCTGCGGACGGTTTTCCTAGACCGGTCCGGGACGGCTGTTGGGAACGTTCTCGTTTCGGCGAGGAGCGGCATTCGCGTTGGCTCGAGAGGCGACATTTTCATTTCGGCGAGACGTGGCGTTCTCATTCGGGCGAGAAGCGATATTCTCGTTGGCTCGAGAAATGGCGGCACGGGAGGACTCACTTAGGCCGGATGCGACGTTCCCGTTTCGGTGAGAAGCGATATTCTCGTTGGCTCGAGAAGCGCGGGCAGCGGTGGAGTCGCCGCGGTCGGAGTCGGCCCGGGCGAACGGGTTCTCATTGCTGGTTCGCTTGGCAGGGTTTGGTCCAGCACCGCCGACGACGGGAGGAGTGCTGGGTAGCGGCTTCGAACCGTGGGCGATGATTACTCGGTTCGAGGGTCGTTGCTGGACACCAGGCTCACGACACATGATGGAGACATCTCCGGGGGTACTAGGGGGCTGACCCGAGCCGGCAGGATTGGCAACTCTGCCCTGGGGTCCATTGGGGTTGCCAAGATTTCCGGTTCCCTGGTTGGGGAGGCTACGATGCCGGGGTCGGGGTGCAGGAGGGGGTCGCAGGGGGGTAGACGGGCGCGAGCCAGGTTGATGCGAGGGTCCATCATGAGGACCGCTGTCATGATGAGAAGACGTACCAGTGGCTTGCTGCGAACCAGGTTGGGTCGATGGATCTTGATGAGGACCGTTATTATCATAAACCGGAGTGTCATTTTCCTGCTGGGGACGAGGCTGACACGATTGACCGTCGTACGGAGGAGGACTATAGTCAGGAGCTGGGTTATCGTGAGGTTCACGACCATTCTGCGGGCCAGGTCCGTGATGCAAACCGGCCCCATGATGATGAGCTGGCATAGCGTTGGCGGGATGAGGACCCGACTGGCTCGGCCGGCCCTGCTGATTAGGAACGTAGCCTTGATGAATTGGCATTCCATTCGGCTGATACGGTCCATGAGGAACAGGACCATGCTGATGATGCATTCCAAACCCCGGATTCGGAGCCTGATGCACAGGAACACCTCTTCCCGGAGGCACAGGACCCCAATGGCCTACTCCAGGGGGTGAATAAGGAGGCGGCGGACCACCAGCGGCGGCACCCACACCAGAATAACCAGGACGAGTATAAGCGCCCTGATACGCGTGAACCGAATAGTGAACTTGCGGCGCAGGGCCTCGCATCGGAGGATGTGGTCCCATGGGATGAGGAACATGCATACCATGCTGGCCATAATGATGATGATGGCCCATGCCAGGATGGCCTCCGAAGTTGGCGGGGACGGAACCACCACCGGCGTGAGGAGGGCCATTGTAAACGGGCCAGGGCGATGTGAGGCGAGCCGATTGGGAGTGGAAAAAGGCAGAGGTTGGTCCGTTGAAGCCGGGCGGGGGCATATATTGCGAGATTCGGGGGCCTTGGGGGTGCGTGCTTTGTCCGGCGAAGGGAGGGTGAGGAGGGTTCGGATCGGGAGGGGGGATGAAGCCCGGGGGAGGGGGTGCGTAGTAGTTATAGGCCGGGTAGACCGGTGGGATGTAAGGATACATTTTTTAATCGCTCAGGGTCGCTTTTCACCTCGAGCCCGCGTTATGAGGCCTATTAGCTTTCTGCGGGTGTTGGTGAACGTTCCTTGAGATTGAGATGGAAGTTTGAGTGTGTATCTGGTGATGCTTCGATTAGCAGGTGAGCTTTCAATTAGTGTTTCCCACACTGAAGGGTGAAGTAGGGAGCACCGTGGAAGTGCAGTGCGTGGTATGACGAGGAGAGAAGATGGGGGCAGGCAGAGAAGTATGGAGGCGAACCTCTATAGTGATGGTGGTGTACAGGATGAGGATACGATAGCTCTGAACTATCAGACTGAAGGATTGGTCGAAGACAGAACGATATCTTGGGAATGGATGGACTGTGTGAAAAGGGAAAAGAAAGCACCGGGAGGAGAAGAGAGAAAAAAAAACTGACTGCTAGGTCAAGGGGAAGGGGCTAGGAGACGCGTCAAGGGCCAACTTTGGCCGCAGAAGCTCGAAATAAGGCAGGGCGTCGACTCTAGACGCGACAAAAGTAGACAGACTCTCAGGGAAAAGCTAGAAACAAGTTCTAGAAAGCAGGCCTTTGGGAAAGAAAAGACACGATTGAGCTGTTCGCCCAAGAGATAGACCATCGCCATGCCACAACAGAAAGCGCGTCCAGACGAGAACAGAAAACACTCACCGAACCAGAAGTCTAAAACCACAAAAAAGAGCTTCCGGCGACTTGGTATATCGACAATCTTTCCGAAGAAGACACAGAGATGGAACACAAACGAAGAAGATGAAGGATTGCGGATGTCGAGCTAAGGAATCGATTAAGTTAGCGGTTTGAGGTTTGGAAGAGGGAAGAAAACAGAAATCAAAACAGAGGATGAGGAGAGTTTTTATTCTTCTCCATAGGGTTTAGCGACTAATCCCAAGCAGAAGAAGTTGGCAGATCTCACGATGTTGAGGGGCGCATGTTGGGATGGACGGAGGTGTCGGTGTGGCTCCTCCCGTGCGGGGGACCGAAAGTGGGGCCGGGTTTGCTCCGTTGTCGCCGGAGTGAATTTCTCTTTATGCTATACGCTCAACTTTCACCAACAAGTTCAGAGAGATGGGCAGCAAAATGAGGCTTTTTAACATCTTTATTTTAACTATTCATGACAAGTTTTCCATTCATGTACATCAAATGTCCTGCACAAAAGGCCTAAGGAACCGCCTTCTTCTATAAGCCCAAACTCCATGCTTTGAAGAACCATCCCTCTATCCCTATGCCTCATGATATCAAGCGTCCCTTCCTACCTACAGTCAAGAACCAGAACAGAAAAGAACAAAACAAAACAATCAAGCAATACCGCTCTACTTCCTCTTCTCCTCCTTCACCTTCCTCCCCCTCCACCGCCCCCTAACAGCCCTCAACAAGCCCCACGCCAAAACCCTATAAACAACCACACAAGCCGCCAACGCCACCACATTCACCACCGGATCGACATCCAACCGATATAACTCAAGCACGTCCTCCCCGGTCTCGATAATACACTTCCCACCCAGCATATGCGCCTCATCACAAACAAACTCCACCCCCTTCAGCGAAAACGGCGCAAGCGCCCTCGTGGCGTAACGCACGGGGGAGAGGTAGTTCATCGCATTAAGCAAAGCCGGCATATTGGTAGACAGGACGCCGGCCATGGCGTTTGCGATGGAGAGCACGACGGAGGTAAGCGTGACGGCGAAGCCCGTGTGCGAGGAGAACAGCGTGTTGAACATGATACCCAGACTCTCGCCGCACGAGACGATACCGAAGCACGAAAACGTCGCGATGAAGTACATCTCAGCTGTGCGCGGCAATCCGACGGCGAGGTCGGCGAGCACCCCGAAGACGAGACAACTGAGGATTTCGAAGGGAACCTCGAGGATCGTATACTGTGCCATAAAGGCGTCAACACCATAAACGCCGTCGTCGTCCTCGCGGTAGAAGACGTCGCGCTCGGCGGGGTACACTGCGACGTTTTGGAGCATGCCGACGAAGTAGAAGGCGCCGACTTCTTGGACGAATCCCATGCGATTTTGGACGGAGTAGAAGTCGTTGTCGAGGGGCGCGAAGAAGAGTGCGAAGACGGCGCCGAGCGCGATGACTTGCATTGTGCGCGCCATTAGGAGCTGAGGTTGGCGTCGGAAGTTAATCGTGGCGCGGTGGAGGAGGATGGGGAGGGCTGTGGCGAAGGAGGCGCGTTTGGTTACGAGGGCGCCAAGTTCGGCGGGTGTTGCAAGAGTGGCTTTGTTGAGAGAGCGGCGGGGGATCGAGGAGACTGTTCTTGTGAGATGGTTGGTGTTGTTGTCGTGGCTATCGGTTTGGGTGATGGGGGTTATGGCGTCTCCCTCGGCGAGATTCTTGGACTCTGATTGTTCGGCCTTCTCAGATATATCACCGTCCGTGGCGGCTCCATCTTGTAAAGGCTGGGCCGAGTCATTGTGCTCATCGCCTTCAGCCTTAATTCCCTTCTCCTTCTTTCCCTCTGTGACTTCTTCCGTCTCTTCAATATTTGGTAATTTCTTTCCACCCTCCTCATCCACTACAGCCCCCTCACTCTCCTCAATATTCCTCTTCCAAGCCTCTATCAACCGCCTCACCTTCTCCCTACTCTCCCTCTCCCTCTCCTCCTCCCTTAAATCCACACTAATAAGATCCATAACGAAATCCGCCGGATTCGTATGCTTCGGGCACTCATACCCAAACCCCCTAAAATACCCCAACATCTCCCCCGCCCTCCCCGTATACACACACTCGCCTCCCCTCGCCAAGAGTAACACGTTCCCGAAATGCGTAAACAAGTCGCTCCTGGCCTGGTGAATCGTCAGGATCAGTGTGCGGCCCTCGGCTGCGAGACCCTGCAGTACCTCCATGATCGAGTTCGCCGTGAAGGCGTCCAGGCCAGACGTCGGCTCGTCGAGGAGCAGGATACGAGGATCCGTGAGTACTTGTACGGCTATGGAGACGCGGCGCTTCTCGCCGCCTGAGATACCCTTTATTAGATCGCTGCCCACGAGGTTGTCCGCGCAGTCCTTGAGACCCATCTTGAGCAGGACGTCCTCGGCGCGCCGCTTCTTCTCCTCCTTGCTCATCCAGGATGGAAGACGTAGGCCGGCTGCGAAGTGAAGAGTTTCGCGAACCGTCAGCGACGGGAGGAGCGCGTCGTCGTCCTGGCAAACGTAGGAGCAAACTGAACGGATGACGGCCCGCGACGGCACGGCCGAGTTGAATGTGAGCTTGCCGGTAGGTATGTAGCGAGTACCGGCGGTGTTATGCAGTCTCAGCGCCATAGCGTTCAGCAAAGATGTCTTCCCGCTGCCAGAGGGGCCCATGATGACGTTTAGCGTCCCAGCCTGGAACGTAGCCGTTACGGGGTTCAGGATCGTCTTGCGCGGTAATTTCTTACCGTAGGTGGTCCGCTTGTCGAGCTCGAGGGCGAAGCTGTCGAGGCCGACGTCGATGGTGCGAACCTCGGCAATAGAGCTCGCCTTCATCTTTTCTTTGCCGGCGGATAGATCGGTGTCGGAGGTTCGGGCACGCGCAATCGTCATCTCCACCTTGACGAAGTAGAGGAGCACGGCGGACAGGGCGAGGAGGGCGACGATGAATGCGACTAGGATGAGGATCGGTCGGGCTACCCAGTTTTCCGGGAATCCGAGACTCTCCATAACGTACTCGCCGGTGTACGATACGCAGAGGGGGTTCTCTCTTCCTCCGGGAAACGGACAATCGTAGAAGTTTCCTTGAAACTCGTTGCCGCAGTACGCACCGAAGACATAGAACTGGGTCGGGAAATGTTAGAACAGATCGAGGATGTCAAAAGAGAGAGCAATTCTTACCGTATATGTGATCCATTTGAGCCACCGCACGTACACCGGAATAGTGTTACTCTGGATAAACATCCCGCAAGCCATACTCTGCAAAGTATACACCAAATTGGCAATCAAACTTGCACCGGGGAAATGCCTCACAGCCGCAACACAACTCATGGCGCATGTCATAGCCACATAATGATTCAACAGTGTAACGGCAAAAAAGATGAAGAACTTCTCAGCATCCCTCTCGAACCCAGCCATGAAGAAGAAAATGACGCTAAATAGGAACGGTACGGGCAAGTCCTCGGTGAACATCCTAGCGAAGCGGCGGGACAGCAGGAAGGGTACGACATCGGCACAGCCCTCGCTGTGCTCGCGGTCAAAGGTCAGGATGTCGATGGTGAGCCGGTAGACTTCGAACATGAGCATCAGGTAGCCCTGGAGGCCGGCGGCCGTGTATAGGGCGCCTTGACGTGAGCGGATGCCGGATTGGTCACTGCCGAGGTTGTAGAAGATGTAGCCTGTAACGATACCCATGAGGACGGCTTCCAGCGTGGCGGCGAGCATGCCCAGCGGGTCGCGATAGGTGACTTTGAATGTACGATCGGTTAGGACGGCTAACTGTCTGAAGAATGTGGCGTGTTGTTTCTTCTTTCTCTTGGCCTTAGAACTCTTTTGTTTATGGTGCCCGGCATTTGCTTCCGTCTCTGACGCAGTAGTATTCGGGCCGTACCGCGTACAACTTTCTTCCACCCACGCAGCCTTGAGCCTAGACACCCTTTCTACGGTCTCCGCCTCAAGCTCGGGCGTCCGGTTATCGATCGCGGCAACGTCGATGAAGTACTCGGCAGGGTTAACAAACGGCGGAAGCTTAAAGCCCTGGCTCTCGAACCATGGAGCGCATTCCTTCATGGGGCCCGAGTAAACGGGACTTCCCTTGGTCAAGATGATGAGGTTATCGAAGAGGTCCCAGATTTCGGATCGCGGCTGGTGGATGGTGGTGATGACGGTGCGGCCCTTTTGCGCCAGGCTCTTCAGCGTCTTGACGAGTTGGAAGGCGCTGGTGGCGTCGAGACCCGTCGTCGGCTCGTCGAGGAAGAGAACGGAGGGATTCGCCAGTAACTGTACGCCGATGCTCGTCCGTCTCTTTTCTCCGCCGGAGCATCCTTTATGCTGCGTACTACCGACCCTCGTGTCGGCGCATTCCTTCAACCCAAGCTCCAGTATAACCTCCTCGACGACCTTTCTCCGCTCATCGGCAGTTGTGGAGGCGGGCAACCTCAAATCGGCAGAGTACCTCAAGGTCTCTCTGACAGTGAGCGACGGTAGTAATACGTCCTGCTGCATGACATATGCGTGCCTCGCCGATTGCACGCCCTTCACCCCATTAAACATCACCTCTCCCGCCTCCGTCAACCTCGGACTCGACATTCTTTCGGCCAGCGTATTCAACAACGTCGTCTTCCCAGAGCCGCTCCCCCCGATAATAGCAGTCAATGACCCCGGCGCCAAAGATGCGCTAACATCGTGGAGTAACGTTTTGTCGCTAGGCTTCTTCGGACCGAAGAATCTGCGCTCCTTGAAGAGCTGGGGGTAAGTGGCAGGTTCGAGCCACGAGGGTGAAGTGTCAACGACGACGGAGAGGTCCCGGATCTGAACATCGACGGCTTGCACGTCATCAAGGGAGAGGGGAGTGGCGCCGGAGATGGAAAGGCGGTACTGGGTGGTGGGCTCCCGCAGCGCCGGGTGGTCCGCGGAGGTAGCGACGGAGCTTGGGCGGTCCATTTTCTCAGCTTCGAGGGCGGAATAGTGGCTTTGGGGCCGGACGCCCTCGGGAGATGCAGGCCTCTCCATACGGAGGGTGTGGTTGGCTGAATGGTGGTCGAGGGGAGTATTTACACTGCTTCGAGAGATGGGACGGACTTAGGAAATAGTGGTAGCCATATCGAAAGACGAGGAGCAATGAAGAGCTGATATCAGTGTAAACTCAAACGGGAGTGGTTTGAGGAGGCTTTTTGATTAGTTAGTCCAGACTGTGATTTAAGAGTGAATATGCGGTCTCCGAGGAAAAGAGGAGGACTGAGATGCCCGTTTACACTTCGGTTCGTCGACTGCGAGTGCCAGGATTCGTGATGCGGAGGTTAGCTTAGCAAAAAATGCCCTTAGAACGGGGCTGCGGGCTTTTCCTCTCGAAATTTATGGAAAAATTGAAATGGAAAAAGAAAGAAACAAGGTTACGGTGAAGGGATATTCAGAAACTGCGCAGTCGAGATGGCGATCATGTCAGGAGAAGAGTAATAAAAGCAGCCAAGGTGATGAGATCATCAATATAAGCGATGTTCGGTACCGCCCGACTTGTAGTGGAAGAGAACAAGGGAACTAAACCGACGGACCCTTCCAGACAGACCCATCCGGGAAGTGCTCGCTCCGGGGAGCCCTCCACTTCATAATTCCGACCACCTTCTTCCTTGGGACATATGCCCTCGCCCGCCCTACACTAACCGAGAATGCAACGGGGAGTGCCATTGCATTCTGAGATCTATGCAGTACTTGGCAATCTACGAAGTACCTGAGTGCTTATCAAGTATGTGTAGCGTTGCCTCTCATCCCTCGTGTTCCTTTAATATAGGCATTATTCCGTGTGTAGAGCTCGGTTGGAAGGGCTCGCTCCTCGAACCAAGAACGACAGAAGCGAAGCACGGCAGTGACCCCCATGCGGGATCGGATCAGCGGCGCAGAGAACAAAGTACGAGTACGAAATATGGGGAGAAGGACCCACATCCACATGGTGTGGTAGCAACTAACGTTCTTTCGAAGCTAGCATACAATAGGAGTGTAAGTTTGGATTTTCGGAGAGGCAGACCTATATGACTCGCGAGATGAGACAAGCCCTTTTTGGCAGACGGATTCTCGCTTGAAGATCCCTTGTCCGCGGAACATGTCTTTGTCGGGTGGCGCCAAGGGTGGTGTGGGCATGGATGACGGTTAGGGTTTGCGAAGTTTGGTGGTTTGGGAGAGGCGGAAGCGAAGCGAAGTGGAGGGGGGGTTGGGGATCCATGGCTGATCCTGTCAGTGCGTGGAGAGATGGGGATCTGGAACGGCATCCCAGAGCGCAGACTCAACATCAGTCGAGTCTTTTGGTAGCGAGCTCATCAACAGTATTTCTAGTACCTGTGTATTTCGTCGGATAGGTACTTACTCGTGCCTTCGGCATTTCACTATCATCAGTGGGAAATTTTAACAGATTCGCCCAGCCGGGATCCGGTGAACCAGGGAACCGGGTGATCAGCAAACGCCACTTGGCACTTGGAGACTAGCTCTGTTCGAGGCCAGGCCTTTCCGGCCGTGGGCAAGCTGCTAAGCGAGGTTCGGGCATCATCAATAAGTCGGTGATGTGTGGGTTTACACTTAATTAGGAGCTTAGCTTTATTATTGCGATTCGGTTGACGGGAGCAGACAGAGGCAATATTAGCTCGTCCTCGGACGCTGGCTTGGAAATTTGGACATGCATCCTGCCGTCTTTGCTCGGCTCGCTTGCCATGGGCTTGGTGTCGCGGGGACTTGAATAATTTATCTGCCGCCCAACCCCCACACCTCCGCTAGGTACTCAGCTTGGTACTAAACTTGGTACTCAGCTGTTTTGTGCGGACAATTCTGGACACGGCGAAGATTGACGGCGATTCCTCTTCCCAACTCCGCAGCAGGCGGGCAACCGAAGCGAGAGGAAACGAATTTCTTCGATCGGTTACGAAGCGAGGTGGGGCAGACCACAAAAAGAAAAGAAAAGAATTGGAGGATTTTCAACCAGGTGTGATGAGAGGTCGGGTTGTCTGGATGCAGCAGTGATACGTCAGTGTACCATCTCGCGTAGCCAAGTGCAGTTCGAAGGATAATAATAATATATGATAATAATGGACTCACCCACACAATTTGCAAATTGCAATTTGGGACGCATCCCTTTCTCAATCTCGTCAACGTCGAAGACCCCAACTTTCCCAAGACGCAAATTAAAGCGGAGCTCGCTTGCGCTTAAACGATGGAAGCTGTGTTTCAACTTTCTAGTCAGCGTTGTATTAATATCAACTTTAAATTGACAATGACAACATCAGTCCGGACTCGTCAGGCCTCAAGCTGGGACTTGTCAAGTGAGGGACGGAATATACGAGGGTCATGATGAATCGAGCCGGGCACTCTTTTCAGTCTCAGCTTCGTCAGTACGAGGGGTTTCGAATCATCGCCCTCCTAGACAAAGTACTTCGTATGAACGGGGGAAGCACATCCCCGGCTTGACCTCCTGTAGTGTATGAGTAGTCCAGACCGTGCACAGGACAGGCAAGACAGCATCCGTCATAGAACACAGACCTGGCTCGTCTGCCCAATTAGCAATTCGCAAGCCTAGCTGTTTTCTGCCTAGACTGCTCGGTAAGTTCCCCGACAGTCCCAAGATCCTGGGTGCAACCAGCTCCAAAAAGGTCTTCCTTGTATTATGCGTGCGTATTAAAGATCAATAAGGTGGGCGGGCTCCGGTTATTGTGTACGAGGTGCACCACTTCGCACTTCATAGTATCCAACGAAGATGATCTATGATCACAGGCTTCGGGGACCCGAACTCATCGTCCTCAAGGAAGAGAAGCTGATCCGGACAGATGGAATTGATTTCATCCGACTTCGTACTCGGCGTGTTGTCCTTCCGTCTGCACCTTCCTCTCCTCTCTTGAACCCCTCAAAATCACAAGCCAAAAAAAGGATTCACCGAGCCATCTTCCTTCTTTCCTTCCCAATTATTTCCTATCCGGGCCGTTGTGTGACCCCAAGAACAAACCAGGCATAAGCCACATGTTCGACATGTATGATTTAATGTATCTTCCTTCCTCCTTCCGGCGGCGTGCGTTGGGAACCTTCCTCGACGGAGAGATTTTTGATCCGTGAAGTGGTGTAACGTTCCTTCCAAAGTCTGTTGCCTACGACGGGCTTGGAGAGGAAGGACCTAAGCTGGGAGACCAGCAGGAGAGCCTGTAGGGTCCGTCGCCTTACATTGGGCTGCCATGTCGGATGTTTGCGTTCGAATGTGCTTTCTCAAAACAACATTATTCTCTCCATTCCAATCCTTCAGAAGGGTAGGGCAGTATCATCTTGGAGGTCCACCCAACACAAGAGTAGGAGGGGGAAAAAGCGGCGCAAATGTCCACTACTGGATTCGAACCAACAACCTCTCCAAGTCTCCTCCCTCACCTCACGTCTCCAGCCTCAAAATATCACAACTTCAACAGAGAGCCTAGACAAGAGATTCCCTCTCAGAAAATAAGCGAAAGGAATATCCTGTAAAATAAAATATAATCTAGCAAAATAAGAATTCCCACTTCTCCCTCCTCAATTCCCAATTCCTCCTTCCCATTCCCAATACCCAATACCCAATTTCCTCCACGTCTCATGGTTTGACTAGACCGGGTTCCACGCCGGCGCCTTGCGGAAGTAGTTCATAAGCAGTGCGTCACCCCTCGACCACTTGAGCTTCCATGGGACGTTGGGAATCCAGAGCCAAATTTTCATATATAACACATTGTGCACAAGCCGCCGCTCTCAGGCGGAAGATGCGCCCCGAACGAACATCTCCTCCCACGACTCGGCTTTATGCATTATCACCAAGGTAGGTTGGCAGCAGGTGTGTGTAGAAAATCCAAACTCGAATGCTCTAACCTAGAAATCTAAATGCTGTCTAAATGTTGTCCCAAACGCCGACGCCGCCAGATCTAGTTTTGTTCTATCCCGTCTCTTGTATTCCGTCTCTTTGTATCCCTCCTCTATTTATAACCCTTCACACCAGTTTTGTTTTTGTCTATCCATTGACTTGCAGGTCCGTCCGTCCCTTGGGAGTCGGGGGAATACTGGACCCCGATGGCGTTCCAAGATCTATCCATCCCGTTCATATCCAATGCAATCGTCTGTGAAAAGAAAAAAAGAGCCCCCCCCCCCCGGGGGGGGAAAACCACATGCCAAGCCCACAAGTCCAAAATAAAAAAAGGTTCCGATATCGAAACTGACTCTTAGCGGAATCACGCCAGTTCCAATGTCTGAACCGGCGCAGGCTTCTCGGTCTGCTCAGGCGCCTTAGTGGTGAGGTACCTGCAGACACGAAGGCTCGACAAACAGTCCCTGGTAAGCAGAAGACTTCGCGCCCTCATCCGCCCACATATGCTTAATCTCTCCGGCCTCGCACATAGTCTTCCTCGGTTCGCACTCGAGTCCGTGGGTCGTCTTGCTCGCGAGAGTCTGCCAGTGAGGATCCGACGGCGAGTTGCAGCTGCCCATGCGAACCCACTTTGTGACGGTGATGGTCCAACCCCCACTGTCGCGTTCAGACTCGGTTTCACTGTCATCATCATCCTCTTCCTCCTCATGCCAATCGTCGCCGCGAACCTCCATCTGGAAGTCCGTGTAGCAAACCGGACACGACCTAACAGGACCCGCCATCCTCTCAATCGACGCCAGATTCAAGCCCTCGGCGCCGGGGAACTCCAAAAGACGACTCCCTCGGACATGGTTGCAGATGAACCTGTCAGCATCGTGCTCAACCCATCGCCCGAGAGATTTCGTCGCGCCGCCTTTGCCCTGGTGGTAGCTCCAGACAGCGCGGAGAAAAAGCTCGCCGCCGATGATCTTAGCCTGCCAAGACTCGCTGATGGAAATGTTGCGCGAACTGTGCGTGATGGCGTGGTCCATGTTCAGCCTCTCGACGTCGGGACCATGCGAAGGTCCGCGAAGGCGATTATGCAGCACGAGGCGCGCCGTATGGAACTTGAGCTTATAACTGAACCCCGTAACGACCCACGGATCCGGCCTATCGCGAAACATGCAGCCGGCGTCGTAGTTGCAAACGCCTTCCTCCTGCTGGTGCGGGTGCGCATTCCACGTGTGTAGCTGACTGCAGTGGTAGCAGTAGTAAAGCCCCGCGACGTCCTTTTCGAGCAAGAGGAGGAGACTCTCCCTGGCGGAGGAATCAAGCACGCGTTTGGTGGAATCGCGGTACCTCCCATGGAGGCCTCGGCACGTCAAGGCGAGGGAGATGACGGACTCGACGGGGAGGAAATGGAGGGTGAGGTCGATAATTTCGGGGGGCATCTGGAGGATGTAGGCATTGTCTTTCTTCGGCGACTTCACTCTGTGGGCGAGAGTCGACGCGAAGGAGCGCCGGCGGCGCTGGGGGTCCAAAGTTTCCATCTTCATCGTGAAGATGGCACGAGAGTAGCAAATTTGAGAGGCGAGTAAGGGCAGACGAATACTATCATATTGCTTCAGCGAGGCTATTTGGGGGGGAGAGAAAAAGGTGTGAGTTGACTGGGAAACAAAAGAAAAAAAAAAAAAGAAATAAGTAATGGTTCCTAGACCAGGGCTTCTTATCCAAGAAAAAAAAAATTAAGGGAAACCTGGGGTACTCTCCACTGCTCCAGCTAGCCCGATAAGATTTTTCCTCCGGCACCGCCCAATCGATTAGCCCGCGAAATAATGGAAGCCGCCCCGAAGCTCGCCATCGAGCTGACCGTCCTTGATAAGGGTTAAAAAAAAAAAAAAAAAAAAAAAAAAAAAAAACCCCGGGGCCAACACCCCCACGCCAGACGCGACCCACCCCCCCCCAACAAATAAAACGCAGAAAAATAGAAGCCCCCCCCACCACCACCAACAAAAGAAACCCCCCTGAAAAAAGAAAAAAAAAAAAAAAAAAAAAAAAAAACGTCAAGCCTGGTGGGTCAAAATCCAGGGACCA
>Ga0164243_10008021_pt1 | contig 15671 bp, 11 predicted proteins | sample OricompcompostOP_FD_108781 | JGI IMG/M metagenome (GOLD analysis project Ga0164243, IMG submission 108781) | Organic Plus compost microbial communities from Emeryville, California, USA - Original compost - Organic plus compost (OP) | ecosystem: Engineered > Solid waste > Mixed feedstock >...
CGTGTCGCCGCTGGCGACCGCGGACCGCAGGGCCAGCGGCTTCGCCGTGGGCGCGAACCCGCCGAGCGGCACCAGGTCGGTCGCCGACTGCAGGATCGACTGCGGCGACTCGACCGATCGGGCTGCGGTGTCGGGGATGATCGGCTCCTTGCGCTGCGAGCCGAGGTCCGGCACACCGGGCACGGTGAGGATGCCCCAGCGCCACGGGTCGGCACGCATGCCCGGGAAGGTCGACCACCCGACGCGCCGCTGCGCGGCCTTGTTCTGGGTGTCGGAGTCGTTGACGACCACGTTGAACCCGACGTGCTGAGGGTCGATGTTGTCCGGCAGCACGTCGAACGGGATCTTCACCTCCATGTCGTAGCCGGTGTAGTCGGCCTCGTTGTCCGCCATCACGACCGCGACCTCCATGCCGGGCGCGGTGATGTGAGCCTCGCCCTGCCAGTTGTCGCGGTCTCGGCCGACGCCGGGCGCACCGGTCATCGAGTCCATCGACGGCATGATCCCGCCGATGAACGTGTAGCCCGTGTGCGGGGCGTCGCCACGCGGGTCGAAGTAGATCTCCACCGAGTCGGTACGACGCTGCCGCTTGTTGTCCTCGACCGGCAGGATCGTGCCGCGGATGTCGTCCTGGACGGAGATGAACAGGTAGAAGTTCTCGTCGTCGTGGGTGATCCACGCGTCGCACGAGATGCTGTCGCTCGTGCCACCCGCGGGGCTCCCGTCCCAGATCGTGCTCGCCGGGATCGGGTCGCCCGGGTACTCCTGGGGGTCACGGACGCCGTCGATCACCGGGGTGGTCGCGGCGCGCTGCACCTCGTAGCTCGGCACCAGGTTCATGACGACCTCGCGGGTCGCCGTGCCGCCGCTGCTCGTGGCCACCACCGAGACGGGCCAGCTGCCGCCGTTGGGACCGCGGTTGGCGGTGGGCAGCGTGGTGTCGGTGTTGGTGACCTCGAAGCTGACGGTCGTCGTCGCGCCCGCGGCGAGCCCGGAGTAGGGCACCGACGCCGGTGACGCCTCGAAGCCGGCCGGGAGCGTGAGCGAGACCGAACCGGACTGCGTCGTGCTCGAGAAGTTCTCCACGACGATGTCCAGCGTGCGGGTGCGGCCCTGCCCGAGCGGGAACAGCTCGGGGAGGAGCACGTCGAGGTGCTTCATGTTCAGCCCCTTGGTCCAGGAGCGGAACGACTGGATCTCCTCCAGCGGCGTGATCGTCGCCTCGACCGCTCCGGCGACCCGCAGCGGCGCGAAGGTCGTGCCGCTGCCGTTGGCCGCGGTCAGCGTCGCCTCGAGGCGCAGCTGGGTGCCGGGGGTGGCGTCGGCGGGCGCGGTGACCTCCAGGGTCACCGTGTGGGACCGACCCTCCTTGAGCGCGGGCACCTTGGCGCGGCCCGGCACGCGCCAGCCGTCCGGTGCGCTGAGCGTCAGGAAGCCGGCCGGCAGCTTCTTGCCGGCTGCGGTCACGGTGACGGCGACCTCGAGGCGCTGACCCGCCACGACCTCGAACCGCTCGGGGCGCACCTCGATGAGGGTGCCCAGCGGCAGCCCGCCGCTGATCGGCAGCGCGGCGCCGCGCAGGGCCGCCTCGCCACCGCTGGTGGGGTCGACGAGCGGAGACCGCGAGTGGATGACGGTGTACCAGGAGTTGGAGATGCGCTCCGGGTCCGTGGTGGTCGGCGCCCGGTCGGCCCAGCCCTGGGTGACGTAGGCCCAGCGGGCCTGGTCGAGCAGCTGGGACCAGAGCTTGCCGTTCTTCTCGCTGTAGGTGCCGTTCCAGCAGCCGAAGACGACGTCGGAGGCGACCCGCGGGGTGTAGCCGGCGGCCACGCCGCCCGGGCCGGACGCACCCGAGCCGGTCGCACCGGCGCGCAGGATGCGCCGGGGCTGCCAGGGCTCGAAGCCCTCGGCGGCGTGCTCGGGGAAGCGGTTCGGGTCACCGGCCGCGAAGTACGCCTCGACGGCGAACATCGCCGCCTGCTGGTGGTTGCCGTGGTTGCCCTCGGTCGCCGAGGGGTTCATCGTGACGATGACGTCGGGCCGCGTCGCGCGGACCACCCGAACGATGCGGTTCAGGACGGCCTCGCCGCCCCAGATCTGCGCCGACAGCGGGGCGCTCGCGGTGTACCAGAAGTCGGGGGCGTCGAGGTTGAAGACGTTCTCGATGCCCGCGAAGCCGACGGCGATGCGCTCCTCGGCCTCGCGCAGCAGACCCAGCGGCGGGCCCTCCTCGAGGCCGACGGCGTTGCCGCCACCCTCACCGCGCGTGATCGTGATGACGCCGGCCTCCATGCCGTGGAACTCGTTCCACTGACCGAGGGTGCCGAGCGTGCTCGCCTCGTCGTCCGGGTGCGCGCCGATGAACAGCACGTTGAGCTTCTTGGCACCGCCGGGTGCGGCCAGTGCCTGCTCGGCAGGCGTCAGGCCGGACCAGTCGAACGTGCTCATAGCCGCGGCGAGACCCAGCGTCCCGCCCGCCTTGAGGACGGTGCGTCGGGACATCCCGGCGCAGGTGGATGAGGGTGTCTGTCCCATGTGAGGACGGTTTCCTTTCGGTAGGGCGCGCCACTTCGGTGTGACGGACGCCATACTTCATACCGAGAAAAAAGCGGCGACGTCAAGCAATGTCCACCCCTCAAGCGCGGCAAGCGCTCTCCGGCTCTGAGCGTTTCAGCAGGCTGAAGCGATGGGCACTTACTTCGACCACACCGTGGGCGCGGGTTGCGCTGGGAGGTTCCTGCAATCTATAAAGAAACCGTGTCACCGATGACGCCCGACCCCACGACACCGCGCGACGCGCCCACCTCGAGCGCTGCCATGCGCGCAGCGCGGCTCGAGAGCGCCGTCGGCGCGCTGCTCAGTCGCGGCGCGATGTCGCGCACCGAGCTCTCGCGCGTGACCGGCTACTCGCCGTCGTCGATGACCGCCACGATCAGAGAGCTGATGGCGGAGGGCTACGTCAGCGAGGTCGGCCAGCTCAAGTCGACCGGTGGCCGCCGCCAGACCCTGCTGCAGTTCGACCGCGGGGCCGTGGTCCTCACGCTCGTGACGATCGGGACGACCCATCTCCACGTCAGCCAGCTCGGGATGGACGGCACCGTCCACGTCCACATCCGACGCGGCCTCGACCACGACGACCCGACCGCGAGCCTCGTGCAGGCGATCGAGACGCTGCACCAGGTGGCGGAGCGCCCGTCCGTCTGCGTGGTCGTGTCGATGCCCGGTGTGGTCTCGGCCGAGGGCGTCGTCACCCTGGCGCCGGCGTTCGGCGCGCCGCTGCCGGTCAGCCTCGCCGACGAGCTGCGCGCGGCGACGGGCCTCCCGGTCATCATCGACAACGACGTCAACCTGCTCGCGCTGGGGGAGACGATCACCGGTGCGGCACGCGACGTGCAGGACGTCGCGCTGATCTACGTCGGCGACGGCATCGGTGCCGCGCTCGTGCTCGGCGGCGTCGTGCACCGCGGTGCCTCACAGTCCGCCGGTGAGATCGGGTTCCTGCCCTGGGAGCGCGTGCGCCCGCTGGCCGACCGCGCCGTCGGCCCGCTGGAGGCGCGGTGGTCGGCCGCTGCGCTCACGGGGCAGGCCGAGGAGATCGGGATCGAGCCCGGCGACCGGAGCGTCCTCGCGGCGCTGGGCGCGAGCCCCGACCCGCGGGCGCGCGAGCTCGTCGACGGCGCGGTCGAGGCCTGGTCCTACGCCGCGGTCGTCACCGCCTGCCTGCTCGACCCGGCCGCGGTGGTGTTCGCCGGCGAGGCGGTGCACCTGCCGGACTGGGCGCGTGCCGACCTCGAGCGTCGCGTCGTCGAGGCCGTCCCCGCCCCCGTGCAGGTGCGGTTCGCCGAGCTCGGCGAGGAGGCGATCGCACACGGCGCGATCGCCCGGCTCGAGGCCCAGCCCCGGCTCGTCCTCGACCTGCGCGAGCGGCCGGAGCCAGAGGAACCCGAGCGGCCCGCCGCTGCGGACCCGGAGGCGGCCCCCGTCGGCTGACCTGCCCTCCCCACACGTACCACGCATCGTTGCGGCCCGTCGGTCCCGGCGGTCCTCCTCACCCCCCTTGAAAGGAACACGCATGATCTCTCGTCGTTCGTTCTTGACCGCCGGCGTCGTCGCCGGGTCGGTCGCGGCGCTCACCGCCTGCGGCCTCGACTCCGGCTCCGGGGGCTCGTCCTCCGCCCCCAGCGCCTCCGACGGTGGCGAGCAGGGCGGCGGTGCGACCCCCGTGCCGTTCACGATCTACACCGCGCGCGACAAGGAGCTCGCCGAGCAGGTCGTGGCCGACTTCGAGGCCGCGTACCCCGAGTGGGCCGGCATGGCCACGATCCTGACCCTCGGCGCGCAGGAGGCGCTGGAGCGCGTCCGCGCCGAGAAGGCCAACCCGCAGGGTGACATCTGGTGGGGCGGCACCCGTCAGCAGCTCTCGCAGGGCGCGGCGGACGGCGTGCTCGCCCCGGCCCCGCAGGAGGTCATCGACGCGGTGGCACCCCAGTACCGCGACGCCGACGGCCTGTGGATCGGCGAGATGAAGCTCGCCGAGCTGTTCATGGTCAACACCGACATGATGTCGATCGACGAGGCGCCCGCCGACTGGGACGACCTGCTCGCGCCCGAGATGAAGGACCAGATCGCGATCCGCGACGTCGAGGCCTCCGGCACGATGCGCTCGATCTACTGCGCGATGATCGACCACGCCGACGCGAGCTCGCCCGAGCCCGGCTACGAGTGGCTGCTCAAGCTCGATGCCAACACCAAGGTGTACGCGGCGAACCCGACCGACCTCTACCAGCGGATCAGCCGCCAGGAGGCCGCGGTGTCGCTGTGGAACCTGCAGGACATCATGCTGCAGAACACCGGCGACTTCCCGATGCTCGCCCCCAAGGTGCCGGCCTCGGGCGCGCCGATGCTCATCGACGGTCTCGCGAAGATCGCCGGCGGGCCCGGCTCGGACGGTGCCGACCTGTTCATCTCCTTCCTCATGAGCGAGGAGGTGCAGGGCAAGCTCGCCGAGGAGCGCTTCCAGATCCCCACCATCGAGCTGGGCTCCGAGCCGCAGTGGCTAGCCGACCTGGAGCTCACCGAGCTCGAGGTGGACTGGGACCGCATCGCCGAGAACGAGGCCGAGTGGATCGGCTACTGGGCCTCGAACATCAAGGACAAGGGCTGATCCAGCCGTCGGTGCGCGAGGGGTGGGCCGGCACGCGTCGACCCACCCCTCGCCCCCGCGCGGGTGCGCGCCGGTCACGCCGGCCGCACCCGCGCCCACCCCTCACCCCCGCGACCCCAGGAGCGTCATGACGTCCGTCGAGCTCAGCCACGTCACCAAGACCTACGGTGCGGCCGCACCCTCGGTCGACGACCTCTCTCTCACCATCGAGGACGGAGAGTTCTTCACGCTGCTGGGTCCCTCCGGCTGCGGGAAGTCGACGACCCTGCGGATGGTGGCCGGGTTCGTCGCCCCGACGTCGGGCACGATCCGCTTCGGCGAGCGGGACGTGACCAGCGCGCCGCCGTACAAGCGCGACACCGGCATGGTCTTCCAGAGCTACGCGCTCTTCCCGCACATGGACGTCGCGGAGAACGTCGGGTACGGGCTGCGGATGCGCAAGGTCGCCACCGCCGAGCGACGGACGCGCGTCGACGAGGCGCTCGCCGTCGTCGGCCTGGCGGGCTACGGCGAACGACGCATCGACCAGCTCTCCGGCGGGCAGCAGCAGCGCGTGGCCCTCGCCCGCGCCCTCGTGGTGCAGCCCTCGGTGCTCCTCCTCGACGAGCCGCTGTCCAACCTGGACGCCAAGCTGCGCGACGAGACCCGCAGCCAGATCCGCGAGATCCAGCGCAAGGCCGGCACCACGAGCGTCTACGTCACGCACGACCAGGCCGAGGCGATGGCGATGTCGGACCGCATCGCGGTCATGAACGGCGGTGTGCTGCACCAGCTGGGCGAGCCGCGCGAGGTGTACCGGCGGCCGGCGACGGCGTTCGTCGCGCGGTTCATCGGACGCTCCAACGTGCTGCCGGGCGTCGTCGAGGGCCGAGACGGCGGCACCGCGGCGGTCAGGCTGACCGACGGCTCGCTCCTGCACGCCCCCGTCGCCGTCGACGGCGGAGCGGGCGACGTCGCGGTCGGTGACGAGATCGCGCTGTCGGTCCGCTCGGAGGCCGTCGAGCTGCTGGGCCCCGCGCCCGCGGCCGCGGACCGGGCGGAGGGCACGATCCACGCGCGCCTCGCCATGGTCGAGTTCACCGGCTCCAGCTGCATGCTGGGGCTCGACCTGCTGGACGGCGCGGACGACGAGGCGGCGGGGCAGGCCGACCGTCGCATCCTCATCACGATCCCGGACACCGACGACCTGCCCCGGACGGGCGACGTCGTCGCGCTGCGCCCCGACCCGGCGCGCATCTGGATGGTGGCGCGATGACCGCGCTGCCCTCGCGGCTGCGACGCCGCTCGGGGCTGACCGCGGCCGACCGCTTCGTCTACGTGCTGGCGTTGCCGCTGGTCGGGATCCTTCTCGTCTACATCGTCTTCCCGATGATCGCGACGTTCGTGACCTCGACGGGGGACGACGGCGCCGCGTACGCCGACTTCACGTCGGGCTCCTCGGGCCGCGCCCTCGTCCTCTCGGTGGGCATCTCGGTCGCGTCGGTGCTGACCGCGGGCCTGGTCGGCGGCGCGCTGGCCGTGCTGCTCACGCGGTTCGAGTTCCCCGGCAGGGCGGCCCTGCGCGTGTTCGCGCTGCTCCCGATGGCGCTGCCGCCGCTCATCGGGGCGATGACGTTCTACTACCTCTACGGGGCGTCCGGCATCGTGCCGAGGCTGGTCCAGGAGACGCTGGGCATCGCCGCCGGCTCGGTGGCCGCCGACGGCGTCTGGGGGGTGCTGCTCGTGCACACCATGACGATGTACCCGTACTTCTACCTCTCGGTCTCCGCCGGGCTGGCGGGCTCCGACGCCTCCCTCGAGGAGGCCGCGATGAACCTCGGCGCGTCGCGCGCGACGATGTGGCGCACCGTGCTGCTGCCGATGCTGACGCCGGCGCTCGTCTCCGGCGCGCTGCTGACCTTCATGGTCTCGATGGCGTCCTTCACGGCGCCGCAGTTCTACAACGTCAACACCCTGACGATGCGGATCGTGGCGTCCAAGACGTCGGGCAGCTACGAGCTCGCGGCCGCGCAGTCGACCGTGCTGTCGCTGGTCTCGATCCTGTTCCTGCTGCTCATGCGCTGGTACCAGAACCGCCGCTCGACGCGCAGCGCCTCCAAGGGGACGCCGCAGGCGCTGAAGGTCGTCCAGGGCGCGCTGCCGCGCACTCTCGCGGCGGTCGGCTCGGCGCTGCTGGTCGTCGTGCTCGTCGCGCCGGTCGCGACCATCCTGCTGCTGTCGTTCACCGTCGACGGCACCTGGACGGTCCAGATCCTGCCGCCGGAGTACACGCTCGAGAACTTCACGACCATCTTCACCGACCCGCGCAGCCTGCGCCCGCTGCTGGTGTCCAGCCAGATGTCCGGCCTGGCGATGCTGGCGTCGATCGTCGTCGGCGTCCTCACCGCGTGGGTGGTCGCACGCTGGAAGGGCCGCGGCGCGGGCGTGCTCGACGTCATGATCATGCTGCCGTGGGCGCTGCCCGGCACCGTGGTCGGCATCAACATCGTGACCGCGTTCGCCGCGCCGACGCCGTTCAACCTGGGCCAGGTGTTCATCGGGTCGCTGTGGATCCTGCCGCTGGCGTACTTCATCCGGTTCGTGCCGCTGGTGTTCCGCAACGCGGCGGCGTCGCTCGCGCAGATCGACCCCTCGGTCGAGGAGGCCGCGCAGAACCTCGGTGCCGGCCCGTGGCGCACGTTGCGTACCGTCACGCTGCCGCTCATGACGCGCGGCGTCCTGGCGGGTGCGCTGATGGCGTTCGTGCAGGGCTTCGGCGAGTACGTCGCCTCGGTCGTGGTCTACCCCGCGCGGTTCGCGCCGCTGTCGGTCGAGATCTACAACCGTCAGTACGCGAACGAGCTGGGTTCGGCGTTCGCCTACGGCTCGCTGCAGATGCTCGCCATCCTGGTGGTGCTGATCATCTCCGAGCTGCTCGAGAACCCCCGCTGGCGGCGCCGGAGGTCGTCGGCCTCGCCCCCGGCGGTGACGGCCGTGCCCACGCAGCCCGTCACCGTCTGACGACCCCGGAAGGATCTCCCCCGCCGTGACCTCGAACCCGAGCCAGGGGCGCGTCCCGCTGCGCACCCGCGAGGACCTGTCGATCTACTGGGACAACCACCTGCGGGTGGCGTTCCAGGAGTCGGCGCCGCACGACCTCCCCGCGATGGTCGAGGCCTCGCTCGCGCACGTGCTGATGCTGCGCGAGACCGGGGCCCTGCCCGCGCAGCGCGCCGACAGGCTGCTCGCCGGTCTGCACGTGCTCTGGGGGGAGCTCGGTCCCGAGCCCGGTCGCACCTCGTGGCGTCCGCGCGTGGCGTCCTACCCCTTCGACGGGAGCGTCGAGGACCCGTACTACTACCTCGAGCAGCAGCTCGCGCGAGCCTGCGGCATCGAGACCGCCGAGCTCGACGTGCAGCTCGCCCGGAGCCGCAACGACCTCGACGCCGGTGTGTTCCGGATGATCCTGCGCCGGGGCATCCTCGACGTGGCGGACCTGCTGCTGCAGACCGCCTCCGACGTCGTCGCGCAGGCGCGCGTGCTCGACGGCGCGCTGATCATCGGGCACACCCACCGTCGTCCCGCGCAGCCGACCACGATCGGGCACGTGCTGTCCGGGCTGGCCGAGGCGCTGCTGTCGCAGGCGCAGGACCTCGTCGGCATCTACGACGAGATGAACGTCTCGCCGCTGGGGTCGGCGGCCTTCACGGGCACGGACGTGCCGGTCGACGCGCAGCGGGTCGCGGACCTGCTGGGCTTCCGCTCGACCTTCACGGCCTCCTACGAGGCCGTCGCCGGTGCCGAGCACTTCATGCGGCTGGCGGCGCTGCACGGTCGCGTGACGGCGACCGCCGCCCGCTTCGCCCGTGTGCTGCAGGAGTGGATGAACCTGCGGTGGGTGCGCACGCCCGCCTCCTTCTCGCAGGGCTCCTCGATCATGCCGCAGAAGCAGAACCCGGTCGTGCTCGAGCACATGGTCTCGATGGCGGGCGCCACCAACGCGGACATGATGGCCGTCTACACGACGATCGCGGCCGGCTGGTACGAGGACTCCAACAACGCCACCACCGACGTCCAGAAGCAGCTGTGGGCGTCGACCGACCGCGTGGAGCGGCTGCTGCGCCTGTACGACGGCGTGATCGGGGAGCTCGAGGTCGAGCAGCTGCCCAGCGAGGCCGACATCGTGCGCAGCGGTGCGACCACGACGGCGGTGGCCGAGGCACTCGCACGTCACGAGGTCCCGTGGCGTGCGGCGCACGACGTCGTCGGCACGCTGTTCCGGGCGGGCGACCCGCTGACCTGGACGCCGGCGCAGGTCGCCGCGGCGCTCGCCGACGCCGGCCTGGCCGACGAGGCACTCGTCGACGTGGTCATGAGCTCGGGGCGGGAGCCGTCTCGCGTCCTCGACCGCACCCAGCCGGGCAGCCCGGGGCGTGCGGCCGTCCACGCGGCCCTCGACGTCGCCGAGGGGCGTGCCCGTGCGCTGGCCGGCGAGTTCGCGGCCCGCAGGCGCCACATCGACCGCGCGCGCGAGCGGCTGCTGCGGCTCACGGGCGCCGGCTCCCGGCCCACCGCGGCCACGCTGACCGTCGTCGGCAACACCAACCTCGACGTGATCGTGCACGAGGCCACCGAGGTGCCCGAACCGGGTACCGAGCGCATCGTCCCCGACATCGAGGTGCGGCTGGGCGGGTCGGCGGCGATCGCCGCGGTGCGCGCGGCCCAGCTCGGCGTCCCGACCCGCCTGGTGTCCCGCGTGGGCGACGACCCCGGCACGACCGTGCTGCGCGACCTGCTCGAGCACGAGCTCCTCGAGCCCGACCTCCGGGTGGCCGAGGGGGAGCGGTCCGGCCTGACCGTCGTGGCCGAGGCACGTGGCCGCGACCGCTCGTTCCTGTCCTCCCTCGGTGCGATGGCGGCGCTGCGGCCCGAGGACGTCACCGACGACGCGCTCGACGCGCGCATCGTGCTGTGCAGCGGCTACTTCCTGCTGCCGTCCCTGCAGGGGCCGGGTCTGGCGCTGCTCCTGGACCGTGCGCGCGCCGCGGGCGCCCGCACCGCGCTCGACACCGGTCACCCCGACGGCGGATGGACCGAGGCCGCACGGACCGGCCTGCTCTCCGAGGTGCTCCCGCACGTCGACCTGTTCCTGCCGAACGAGGACGAGCTGCTCGGGCTCACCGGGGCCGGCGACGTGGAGACGGCGGCCGCGCGTCTCGCCGCGACCGGCACCACCGTCGTCGCCAAGCTGGGCGCGGACGGCGCGCTCGTCGCCGACCGCACGGGTGTGCGCCGGTTCGCCACCCGCTCGGTGGAGCCGGTCGACACGACCGGCGCGGGTGACGCCTTCAACGCCGCGTTCCTGCGAGCGCTGCTGCGCGGTTCCGGCGTCGACGACGCCGCACGCTTCGCCGTCGGGCTGGCGACCTCGCTGGTGGCGACCGAGCCCGAGGGGCGCGAGGCGCTGCTGTTCTCGCTGCGCTGAGCGCCGCGCTCGTGCGCGGCGAGCGGCGTCGGCAGGAGAGCAAGATCGGTCGGGCGCGGCGGGGACCCTCCGCTCCATACTCGAGGCGTGACCGAGCCCGGCCGTGACCGCATCCGCGACCTCCTCGACGCCGTCCTCGCCGAGGACGACGGCGGGGCGCGGCTCGAGCGCATGGCGGCGGCCGCGTACAGCTCGCCGTTCCACTTCACCCGGCAGGTGCGGCGGGCGACCGGGGAGCCGCCGGTCGCGCTGCGACGCCGGCTGCTGCTGGAGCGTGCCGCCTGGAAGCTGCAGCGCGGTGCGTCGGTGACCGAGGTCGCGCTCGAGGCCGGGTACGAGTCGGTCGACGGGTTCGCGCGCGCGTACGCCCGCGCCTTCGGCTACGCACCCAGCGCGACGCCGTCGCGCGGCGAGCGGGGGCACTGGCTGCCGGCGCCGAACGGGATCCACTTCCACTCGCCGACCGTGCTCTACGTCGACGCCGGCGAGCCTGCCGAGCACCCTGCGGGCGAGGTCGTGGCGCTGATGGTGCGGCACGACCTGGCCGACATCGACGCGCTGCTCGCCGCCGCCGAGGAGGTGAGCGACGAGGAGCTGCGTCGCGAGCGGGCTCCCGGGCACGAGGTCCTCAGCTGGTCCGGGCCCGAGACCACGCTCCTCGACGTGCTCGTGCACCTCGCGCTCGACAAGCTGCCGTGGCTGGCGAGCATCGAGGGTGCCGACGAGCCCGACCTCGGGCCGCCGCACGACCCCGCGTCGCTGCGCGCGCGGCACGCGGACGTCGCCGCGCGGTGGCTCGCGACCTACCGTGACATCGACCGGCGCGGCGCGTGGGGCGACCGCGTCGTCGACGCGATCTGCGACCCGCCCGAGTCGTTCCTGCTCTCGCAGATCCTCGCGCACACGCTCACGTTCTCGGCGCACCGCCGCCAGCTCGCGCGCTGGATGCTGCGGCAGGCAGGCGTCGACGTCGCCGACCCCAGCCTCGACCCCGACCCGATCACCTGGCACCGACGTGCCGGGGGAGGAGAGCCATGACCCGCTACCGCTACAACACCGCCACGACGCTCGACGGCTTCCTCGCCGACGACGCCGACTCGCTCGCCTGGCTCTTCAAGCAGGACTTCGTCGAGGACGGGCCCGGGAGCATCGACGCCTTCATGGAGGAGATCGGCGCCATCGTCATGGGCGCCACGACGTACGAGTGGATCCTCGAGCACGAGAAGGGCGCGTGGACCTACACGCAGCCGACGTTCGTCTTCACCCACCGCGACCTGGCACCCGTGACCGACACGGTCACGATGATCCAGGGCGAGCCCGCCGCGCACCGCGCCGCGATCGAGGCCGCCGCCGGCGACAAGGACGTGTGGATGATGGGCGGCGGCGACCTGGCCGCCGCGTTCGCCGCCGCCGGGATGCTCGACCAGGTGATCGTGTCGATCGCGCCGGTCACCCTCGGGTCCGGCCGCCCGCTCATGGGCGGTGCGTTCGACCTGCGCCTGACGAGCGCCGACCGCAACGGCGACTTCGTCGTCGCGTCCTTCGACGTCGTGGGGCCGCTGGGCTCGCGATGACCGGGCTCTCGCCACGGCTGCGTGCGGTCGCCGACGCGCTGCCGCTGCGCCCCGGTCTGCGCGTGCTCGAGATCGGCAGCGGCACCGGTGCGCTCGCCCGCGAGCTCGTGCGCCGCGGCTGCGAGGTCGTCGCCGTCGACCGCTCGCCGCGCGCCCACGCGGTCGCGGTCCGCCAGGGTGGCGGCGTCGACCACCGGCTGGTCGCGCTCGAGGACCTCGCGCTCGCCGACGGCGAGGCTCCGTTCGACGTCGTGGTCGCCGTCCGCGTCGGCGTGCTCGACGGCAGGCACCCGGACGAGGCGGCCCTGGTCAGGGTCGGCGCGGTGCTCGCCCCCGACGGGCGCGCCTTCGTCGAGCGGGACGGCGTGCTGGCCGACGTCACGCACCTGGTCCGCCCCGCCGCCTGCTGACGCGGCGCCGTCGCGCGCGGGGCCGCTTGCGTCACTTTCCCATATGGGTAAATGTTGCTCGCATGGCACGAGCAGCGACGACCTCCGACGTCTTCAACGCGGTGGCGGAGGAGCGGCGGCGGGACATCCTGGAGCTGCTGCGGGACGGTGAGCTGCCCGCGACCGCCGTCGCGGAGCGGCTCGGCATGACCCAGCCGGGCACCTCCAAGCACCTCAAGGTGCTGCGCGAGGTCGGCCTCGTGCGCGACCGACGTGCCGGCAAGCAGCGGCTCTACGCGCTGGACGCGCGCGGGCTGCGCGCCATCCACGAGTGGACCGGCGGCTTCGAGCAGTACTGGTCGGAGAGCTTCGACCGGTTGGAGACCTACGTGCAGCGGCTGCTGCACGACGACGAGGAGGCCCAGTGACGAACGGGACGGACCACACCCTGACGGCGGCACCGGAGGAGGAGCGCACGATCGTCGTCGAGAGGGTGATCGAGGCGCCGCGCGAGCGGGTCTTCGAGGCGTTCACCCAGGTCCGGCACCTGGCGCGGTGGTGGGGCCCGAAGGGCTTCTCGACGACGACGAGCGCGTTCGAGTTCGCGGTCGGCGGCGAGTGGCACTTCGTCATGCACGGCCCCGACGGGACGACCTACCCGGAGTGGATATCCTGGACCGCGATCGAGCCGCCCAGCCGGATCGCGCTGGTGCACGGCGAACGGCCCGGGGACCCGAACGCGTTCACGTCGACCTTCACGTTCGACGACGACGGCGCCGCCACACGGCTGCGGCTGCGCACCGTGTTCCGGACCAAGGAGCAGCGCGACGAGGCCGTGCTGCGGTTCGGCGCGATCGAGGGTGCCCGGCAGACGCTCGCGCGGCTCGCGGCGGACGTCCTCGGGCTCGCGACGCAGGCGGAGGTGCGCTGATGGCCGGCGGCACGGTGTTCGTCAGCGTCTCGATGTCGCTGGACGGCTACATCGCCCCCAGCTCGCCCGAGGAGCTGATGGGGCGGAAGTGGCGGGCGCTGCACCAGTGGACGTTCCCGCTGCGCTTCACGCGCGAGAACCTCAAGCTGGGCCCTGGGGGAGAGGAGGGGCTCGACGACGACATCGCACGCGCCACCTTCGAGCGCACGGGAGCCAGCGTGATGGGGAAGCGGATGTTCGAGGCCGGCGAGCACGCCTGGCCGGAGGAGGCGCCCTTCCACACGCCGGTCTACGTCGTCACGCACGAGCCGCGGGAGCCCTGGCACCGTCCCGGCGGCACGACCTTCCACTTCGTGACCGAGGGGATCGAGGCCGCGCTGGCGCAGGCGCGCGCCGCCGCGGGAGACCGCGACGTCCGGGTCGCCGGTGGTGGGGAGACGATCGTGCAGCTGCTCGACGCCGGCCTCGTCGACGAGCTCCACGTCGCGCTCTCCCCGGTGCTCATGGGCGAGGGCGTCCCGCTGTTCCGCGGGGTCGACGCCGAGCGCGTGGTGCTGCGGCAGACGAGCGTGCAGCCCTCGACGAGGGTGACGCACCTGCGGTACGCCGTGCACCGGCGCTAGCCGGCCCGGCGCCGGCAGTGCCGCACCGCGGCCGGGTCCCGGCCCGGCGTCGGCGCCCGCAGCGGGCAGGAAGATGCGCGTGTCGGCGCCGACCGGCGCGCGCCCCCGCGCCTAGCCTTGGTGGCAGGAGGTGCACCCGTGGCGGTGGTGACGGAGGCTGGCGCGTCGCGCTCGAGGCCGCGTCCCGCCGTCCGCAGGCGCCCGGCGCCCGGCAAGGACCGCGGGCGCATCCTCGGGCTCGACGGGCTGCGCACGCTCGCGATCGCGGCCGTTCTCGTCTTCCACCTCCGCCCGCAGACGCTGCCGGGCGGCTACCTCGGCGTCGACGTGTTCTTCGTCGTCTCCGGGTTCCTCATCACCACGCTGCTGGTGCGCGAGCTCGCCGACCGCGGCCGGCTCGACCTCAAGGGCTTCTGGACCCGACGCGCCCGGCGCCTGCTGCCGGCGCTCGTCGTCGTCGTGGTCGTCTCGACCGTGCTGGGCCTGGTGGTCGGCGAGGACCTGCTCGTCGACGTGCGCCGTCAGGTGCTCGGCGCGCTCACGTTCTCCAACAACTGGCTGGAGATCGGCGCCGGTTCCTCGTACTTCACCCAGACCGCACCGCAGCTGTTCGTCAACTTCTGGTCGCTCGCGGTCGAGGAGCAGTTCTACCTGCTGTGGCCGCTGCTGCTCGCTGTGCTGCTGGCGGTCACCCGCACCGCACGGCAGCGGGTGCTCGTCGTGCTCGGCGTCGCCGCGCTGTCCGCCGCGCTGATGGCGCTGCTCGCGGGCGGCGGCGTGACGCGCGTCTACTACGGCACCGACACCCACGCCTTCGGCCTCATGATCGGCGCGGCGCTCGCGCTCAGCCTCGCCGGCGGCGACGCGGACCTGCGCACCCTGCCCGGGTGGGCGCGCGCGCGGGTGCCGGTGGCCGCCGTCGCGGGCGCAGGGCTGCTGGTGCTGCTGCTCACGCTCGACGGCGAGGGCGCCTTCGCCTACCGCGGCGGCATCCTGCTCGCCTCGCTGCTCACCGCGGCGCTGCTCGCGGCGCTGGCCACCGCCCCAGGGCCGCGCGACACCCTGGTCCGCGGCTTCTCGACACGGTGGGTCACCTGGGTCGGCGAGCGCTCCTACGGCATCTACCTGTGGCACTGGCCGGTGCTGCTGGTCGTCACCGCGGTGCTGCCGCCCGCACTGCCCGACTCGCCGACCAGCTGGCTGGGCCGGGCGCTCGCGCTCACCCTGACGCTGCTGGCGGCGGCCGCCTCCTACCGGTTCCTCGAGCAGCCCGTGCGCCGGCACGGGTTCGGGGTGCTGCTCGCCCGCGTGCGGGTGGCGCTGCGCCGGCCGGTCGCCCCGCGCGCCGGTGCCGCGGCCGGGGTGGTGACGCTGCTGGTCGCGGCGTTCGCCGTCGCGCTCGTCGTCGCGCCGGACAAGTCGAGCGTCGAGCTGCAGATGGAGCAGGCGGCCGCCGCCGTCGAGGGCACCGACCCCGACGCGGCCGGGCAGGCGGGCGACGCGCCGTCCGGCCCCGCCGCCGGCCC
>Ga0164243_10008022_pt1 | contig 15669 bp, 20 predicted proteins | sample OricompcompostOP_FD_108781 | JGI IMG/M metagenome (GOLD analysis project Ga0164243, IMG submission 108781) | Organic Plus compost microbial communities from Emeryville, California, USA - Original compost - Organic plus compost (OP) | ecosystem: Engineered > Solid waste > Mixed feedstock >...
CACGTCAGTGGTTCCCAGCCGGGGAACGGATACACCCGGCCCGCCCCGATCGTCACCCCGGGTGAGGCCCGGTTAGGATCGTCGGACGGTTGAGCCGCCAGCCTGTTGCCTCGGCGGCTTTCCTGGTAGCAGGTGTAGCTTCCTTCTGGATCGCCGGTGGCGTGAAGCGCGGTTGATGACGACGGTAGGAGGTTTTCCGGGTGACCACCGAGTTGCGTGTCACGCGAGGCCTCATCGATGGAGCCATCGTGGTTTCCGCCATCGGTGACGTGGATCTGACCAGCGCGTCGGAGCTGGAGGCGGAGGTTCAGTCCGCCTGCGCCGACGCCCAGCCGCCTGGCCCGGTCGTGATCGACCTGTCCCAGGTGTCGTTCCTGGGATCGATCGGCCTGAGCCTACTGGTCAACGCGCACCAGAGGTGCCAGGAGAGTTCGGTGGAGCTGCGGGTCGTGGCGACCAGCCGCGCCGTGCTGCGGCCACTGGAGGTCACCCGGCTGGACGAAGAGCTGCGGATCGCGGCCACCGTCGAGGAGGCCGTGGCGCCGCCCGCCAGCGAAGCGAGCTGATTGCTCCCGGTGGGACGGGGGTACCCGCCGCGGGTGAGCGAAGAGATGGTTGTGGTCAGCCACCACGTCCCCGTCCCGCCCGAGCGGGTGTTCGCCGTCCTCGCCGACGGCTGGTCCTACGCGAGCTGGGTGGTCGGCGCCGCGCACATCCGGCAGGTCGACGGCCACTGGCCTGCGGTGGGTTCGCGGATCCACCACAGCGTCGGGCCGTGGCCGGTCCACGTGCAGGACGTGAGCACCGTGGTGGCCGTCGAACCCGGCTCGGTGCTGGAACTCGACGCTCGCATGTGGCCGGTGGGCGGGGCGCGGATCCGGCTCACCCTGCACGCGGACGCGGGCGGTACGCGCATCGAGATGGCGGAAAAGCTGACGCGTGGCCCGTTGCGGCTGCTGCCGAAGGCTCTGCAGACCCCCCTGCTGGCGCCGCGCAACGTCGAGGCCCTGAAGCGACTCGCCGACATCGCCGTCAACCGCTGACCCCGGCGGAACTCGCCCGGACGGTCAGGAGTAGATCGCGCGGTGCGCGGATTTGATCGCGGCGCCGTAGAGCCCTCCGGCGATACCGTTGCGCGCCAGCGCGGCGCGCGCGGCGTTGGCGCCGGGTGCGCCGTGCACCGCACCGCCGGGGTGCGCGGACGCTCCGGCGAGGAAGAGCCGGTCCACCGGGGTGTCCGCGCGGGACAGGCCCGGCACCGGCCGGAAGACGAACTGCTGGTGGATGCTCGCGGTGCCCGCGTTGATCGCGCCCTCCACCAGGTTGTCGTTGTGCGCCTGCAGCTCACCGGGGCCCTGCACGCTGCGCGCGATGATGCGGCTGGTGAATCCCGGCGCGCGCCGCTCGACGACCTCCTGCATGCGGTCCGCGTACGCCGCGAGGCTGCCCGCGTCCCAGTGCCTGCCGCGCGGCACGTGCGTGTAGGCCCACACCGATTCCGTGCCCTCCGGTGAGCGCGACGGGTCCGCCGTGGTCATCTGGCCCAGCAGCAGGAACGGCCGCTCGGGAACCCGGCGGCACGCGAGGTCGGCGCCGTAGGCGGTGAGCCCGTCGAGGTCGGCGTCCAGGTGCACCACGCCGGAACGGCGGGCGGATTCCGCGGTCCACGGGATCGGGCCGGACAACGCCCAGTCGACTTTGATCGTCGCGTTGTCCCATTGGAAGCGGTCGAGGTCGGCGACGAACCTGGACGGCAGGCGGTCCTCCCCGACCAGGTCGCGGTACAGCGCGGGCGCGGCCACGTCGGCCAGCACGGCGCGCTTCGCGCGCACCAGCTCGCCGTGCTCGTCCCGCACCCCCATCGCGCGGTTGCCCGCGATCAGCACCTCACGCACCGCTCGGCCGCACTCCACGCGCCCGCCGCGCTCGGTCAAGCGGCGCAGCAGCGCGGTGGTGATCGTCGAGGCGCCCCCCTCGGGCACCGGGAAGCCCAGTTCCTGCCCGACCATCGCCAGCAGCCACCCGAACACGCCGCTGCCGGCGCTGTCCGGGCCGAGGTCGGTGTGCAACGCGTTGCCCGCGAACAGCAGTTGCGCGCCGTCGCCGGTGAACAGTTCCTCGCCGAGCCTGCGTACGGGCAGCGTCACCATCCGCACCAGCCGGAACGCCTCGGCGGCGCCGATACGGCGAACCAGCCGGGACGCCGACCGCACCGGTGGAAACGGCCGGAGCACCGATTCCAGCAGATCGTCGCGGACCCGCTGCCACTGCGCGAACGCCGCGCACCAGGCGTCGGCGTCGCCGCCCGCGAACGTCGCCACCGAAGCCGCGGTCTCGTCGACGTCCCTGGACAAGGCGACGCACCGGTCGTCCTCCAGCAGGTGCGCCAGCACCAGCGGCGCGTGCCGCCACACCAGGCCGTACCGGTCGAGGTCGAGGTCGCGCAGCACCGGGGACGCGGCTCCGAGCGGATAGAACGCACTGCACAGATCGCTGCGGAACCCGGGCGCGGTGAGCTCGGCGGTGCGCACCGAACCGCCCGCTTCGGGCTGCGCCTCCAGCACCAGCACGCTCCAGCCCGCGTCGGCGAGCACGTTCGCCGCCACCAGGCCGTTCTGGCCCGCCCCCACGACGACCGCGTCGACGGTTTCGGTCACGACGCTCCCCTCACGCCTGCGTCTGGCGGCTCGGTCGCCCCAGTGTCACCCCGGACAGGCGCGCCGACCAGCGTTGCGCCACCCGCGGCGCGAGCGGTCCGTCCCCGACGCCCGCGCCCTCGCGCAACCCGGCGATCACCTCGGCCAGTGCCTCCTTCGCATCGTGTCGCGGCACCCACCCCAGCTGGGCGCGGGCGCGGGTGGTGTCGACCAGCGGTGCCTGGTCGGCCAGTTCGAGCCAGCCCGGGTGCATCGGCTGCAGGCCGAGGCGCCACGTCGGCAGCGCGACCGCGGACACCAGGCGCCTCGGCACCGGTACCCGGAACCCGCCGATCACCTCGGCGAGTTCGCGCGCGTCGAGCACCGGTTCGGACGCGAGGTTGAACGCTCCGGTCGCGCGCCGTTCGAGTATGAGCCAGATGGCTTCGGCCACGTCGTCGGAATGCACCACCTGGGCTCGCAGTCCGTTCCACAACGGTACGGGCAGCCACCGGCTGCCGATCACGCCGGGCGGCAGCACCGGGCTCACCGTCCACCGTTCGAGCTGGGCCCCCGAGTCGTGCTGGGTGACCGCGCACGGACGGAACACCGCGACGCCGACGTCCGGGTGCTGCTCGCGGAACGACCGCAGCAGGCGCTCCAGCCGGGCCTTGCCGCGGCTGTAAGCGCTGCCGGGCACCCCGGTGCGCGGCCAGTCCTCGTCGACGCGCGTCCAGCGCGGGCCCGGGGCGTAGGCGGCGACGGAACTGGCGCAGACCAGGTGGGGCACGCCCGTCTCGGCCACGGCGGCGAGCACCCTCGCCGAGCCCTCGGTGTTGGTGCGCTCCTTCGGCGGATCGCCGGTGCCGGGCTGGATCGCCCAGGCCAGGTGGACGACGGCGTCCGCGCCGGTGAACGCGCTGGTCAGAGCTTCGACCGGGTCGGTTGTGGGGTCGGTGCCCTGGCCGTCGAGGTCGCAGGCGACCCATTCGACCGCATCGTAGGGCTGCCCCGCCGGCACCCGGCGCGCCAGCCCGACCACCTGCCAATCCTTCCGGCGCGCGGCGGCGCGCAGGAAGGCCGTTCCGATGTTGCCGGAGGCGCCCGTCACCACGACCTTCATACCCGCCGTGTTCCACCAGCACACCCGCCCTAATCCCCCTCGCGGTTTTCCGCACCGCCGCGGAGGTGCTCCACTGTGAATCGGGGTCCGGCCGCGTGTCCGCCGGCGACCGCGACAGCGCCGAAACCGCTACCGTGGGGACCAGACCCGCTAGCGAGAGGATCCGCCGTGACCGAGGCCTGGCACCTGCCACTGCGCCACATCAAGGGCAGCGAGCTCAGCGGCGACACCGCTCAGACCAGCGGGATGCGCAGGCTCGAGGCGATCTCCGGCACGACCGCGGGCTCGTCGAAGGTGTGGATGGGCGAGACGCACGTCGGGCCGCGCACGAACTCCGGGGACCACCACCACGGCGAGGCCGAGACCGCGATCTACGTCAAGTCCGGGCACCCGGTGTTCGTGTTCGCCGACGGTGACGAGGAGATCCGGGTGGAGACCGAGCCGGGCGACTACATCTTCGTGCCGCCCTGGGTTCCGCACCGCGAGGAGAACCCCGGTGACGAGGACGCGGTGGTCGTCATCGCGCGCAGCAGCCAAGAGGGGATCGTCGTCAACCTGCCAAGCCTGTGGGCGCAGGTGGACGCGCCGGAAGCCTGACCCGTCACGGCAGGCGCGGCCCCGGTCCGGCCACCGCACGGCGCATCGCGACGCGCGGCCAGCGGTCGAGGCCCCGCGCGGCCTCCTCCGCGCGGATGCGGCGCAGCCCCGGCGAGAGCTCGTCGTCGGTGAGCCGGACGAACCCGCACCGCTCGTAGTAGGGCGCGTTCCACGGCACGTGGGCGAACGTGGTGAGGGTCAGCGCCGGGAAACCCGCTCGCCCGGCCTCGTCGATCAGCGCCCGCCCGATCCCGCGACGGGCGAAGGCGGCGTGCACCGACACCTGCTCGACGTGCAGGCAGCCGTCCACCGGCTCCGCCACGAGGTAGGCCACCGGCTCGGGCGCGAGCGCCACCCACGCGAACGGGAACCGCCGCAGGTCCGCGGGATCCGGTAGCACGTCGTCGGCGATCTCGGGCATGCCGATGTCGCGGAAGCACTCCCCGGCCGAGCGCTCGACCTGCGGCAGAAAACGTGAAGTCGGTCGCCTCCGCCCGCGTGATCCGCATGAGGTGATTATGACGCGGGTACTGCTCGATCGATGACACGATTGTTGCAGCCCTGGTACTGGCTCCGGCGGGCCTGGCAGTTCCCCGGCCGCGAGCGCGAGGCGATCCTGCAGGCGGTCAAGATGGCGATCGCCGCGGTGCTCGCCTGGCTGGTCGCACGCATGTTGATCCCGTCACCGCAGTCGTTCATCGCCCCCTACACCGCGGTGTTCATGATGAGCGAGACCGTCTACCGCTCGGTGACCACCGCCGCGCAGCAGACCGGCGCGATCCTGTTCGGATTGGTGATCGCCTACACGTCGGCGCACCTGATCCCGCAGGACGTGATCGCGCTCGCGGTGGCGGTGCTCGTCGGTGTGCTGCTGGGCCAGTGGCACCGGTTCGGCAGCAGCGGGATCTGGGTCAGCGTGACGGCGCTGCTGATGATCTCCTACGGCACCGCGGGCAGTCTTCTCTACCTGGTCGAGCGGATGGGCGAGAGCCTGCTCGGGGCCGCGATCGGCGTCGCGATCAACATGATCATCCTGCCGCCGGTGCACCTGCGGCACACCCGCGACCGGGTGAGCGCGCTGGCCGGCGAGGTGCGCGACATGCTCCGCTTCGTGGCGCGCGACCTGCGGGAGGAGTGGGACAGCGACACCGCGTCGCACTGGCTGCGCCACGCGCGCAGGCTCGACTCGACCGTGCGGCGCGCCGACGAGGCCGTCGGCTTGGGACGGGAGAGCGTGTGGTTCAACCCCCGGTGGCTGCTCGACCGGCGCCGCGGCCGCGCCCCCCGCCCGTCGTCGTTCGAGTCCCCGTTGCACGTGCTGTCGGACGTGTCCGAGCAGGTGAAGCGGATCGCGGAGGCCCTGGTGACCGCGAGCCAGCACGAGGCCCAGGTGGACCCCGAGTTCATTACCGGGTACGCGAACCTGCTCGACGAACTGGCCGAGGCGGTCGCCTGCCTGGACCAGAACGACGACCGCAGCCACGAGCTGCCCGGCCACCTCGACGAGGTCGCCTCCCACCACCAGGAGCTGGCCGGCTGGGTGCGGGTCGATTCCGAGCGCAACGTCGCGCGCCAGGCCGAGGACGCCGCGTTGCTGGCAGTGGCCCGCTCGATGCGGGTGCTGGAGTCGGCCGCGGCGCCGTGACCGGCACGGCCGGGGATCGTCACCGCCCGGCGAGCAGCTCCACCGTCTCGCCCAGGACGGCGTCGGTGGGGACGGCCGCCACGAACGAGTCGTCGTGCGCGCAGCGCGGCAGGTCCTCGCGCGTGCAGTCGACCCCGCACACCGGGCAGTGCGACAGCCACGAGATCAGCACCCGGTGGCGCGCCCGCCCGAGCGGGCCTGCGTTCACCACGTTGCCCATCCAGTACACGCTGACCGTCGGTGCACCGACCGCGCCGGCGAGGTGCCGCGGCCCGCTGTCGTTGCCCGCGAACACCGAGCACCGCGCGAGCACGCCGACCAGGGCAGACATGCTCAACGACGTCAGCGGCCGCACCCCGGCCCGCCCGGCCACCGACTCCACCAGTTCGCGCTCGTCCGGCGCGCCGATCACGACCACGCCGCACCCGTCGGCGGCGAGTTTCTCCGCGACCTCGGCGAACCGTTCCGCGGGCCAGCGCCGACGCGGGTCGGTCGCGCCCGGGTGGATCACGACCAGCGGATCCGGCAGCCCGGCGAGCACCTCGTCCGCGGCGGCGCGGTCGGCGCCGGTCACCGTGATCGACGGCTCCAGTTCCACCGGCGGCGCACCGGCCAGTCCCGCGACCTCCAGGGCGCGCAGCACTTCGTGCTGGTAGTACCGGAACGGCAGCCACCGGTCGGCCTCGGCCGCGTCCGGGGTGCGCGCACCGACCAGGTACCGCGGCTGCAGCCTGCGCAGGAACGGGTTGGAGTTGCGCCCGCCGCCGTGCAGCTGCACCGCGAGGTCCACCGGTTTCAGCGCCTCGAACCACGCCCGCTGCACCGCCTCGTCGAACACCGCGCCCGCGGGTTCGTGGACGTCGCGGTACGGCGGCAACGGTCGCACCTCGGTGACCGGGGAGGGCCGGCCGGTGAGCAGTTCGCGGTGCAGCCGGGTGCCCAGCAGCACGAGTTCGGCGTCCGGGTAGGCGGCGCGCAACGCGGTCATCGCGGGCACCGCGAACAACAGGTCCCCCAGACCGCCACCGCGCAACACCGCGATCCTGCGCACGTCCGGCCACGTCTGTCCGATCGGCCCCACCCCGGGCCCGCGCTCCGAGTTCGCCACGCGCAGAAGGTGCCCCATCCCCGTGGCGGCAAACGGCCGATGTTTCGCCGACGTCGATCCGGCTATTGGTGGAGGAGGACCAGGGACGGAGGTGGACATGGCAGGGGAGCCCGCCGACGTGGCACCGATCACCCCGGATCTCGTCCGGTTGCTGGCCGACGCAGCGCCCACGGTCGTGGTGCTCGGCGACGCGATCCTGGACGTGTGGCTGTCCGGCCACTGCGAACGCATCTGCCGCGAGGCGCCGGCCCCGGTGGTGGACGTGGGCACGCGCACGACCTCTCCCGGCGGTGCGGCCAACACTGCGGCCAATCTCGCCACGCTCGGAGCGCGGGTGCGGTTCGTGAGCGTGGTCGGCGACGACGAACCCGGGCACGACCTCGCCGCGCTGCTGGGCGGACACGGGGTGGACACCGCGCACCTGCTCGCCGAGCGCACCCGGCGCACCACCAGCAAACAACGCGTGGTGGCCGACGACCAGGTGCTGCTGCGCTTCGACGAGGGCGACCGCGGCGAGCCGCCCGCGGGGCAGACGAACCGGCTCACCACGGCGCTGGAGGGGGCGCTGCACGGCGCGGACGCGCTCATGGTGTGCGACTACGGCACCGGCCTGCTCGGCGCCGCACTGCGCGACGCGGTGACCCGGCTGCGGGCGGACCTGCCGCTGCTCGTCATCGACGCCCACGACTTCGAGCACTGGCGCGGGGCGCGGCCGGACTTCGTCACGCCGAACGCGGCCGAGGCAGCGCACCTGCTCGGTGCGAACCTGCCGGAGGACGGCGAGCAGCGGGCGCTGCTCTTCGAAGGCGAACGCGGTGCGCTGCTGAACCGCACCGGCGCGGGGGCCGCGGTGGTGACGATGGACCGGCACGGCGCGGTACTGCTCACCGGCAGCGACCGCGGCTACCGAACGTGGGCCGATCCCGCGCCGGAGAGCCGGGCCAGCGGCGCGGGTGACACGTTCGCGGCCGCGCTCGTGCTGTCGCGCGCGGCGGGACTGCCCACGACGAGCTGCATGGAGCTGGCGCAGACCGCGGCGGACGTGGTGGTGCGCAAGGACGGCACCGCCGTGTGCTCCCCGGCCGAACTGGCCCTGGCGCTCAGCCGTGGACAGGAGGCGCCGGTGCCCTCCCGTGAGCTCGCCGACGCGGTGGCCGCGCACCGGGCTGCCGGACGGCGGGTGGTGTTCACCAACGGCTGCTTCGACGTCCTGCACCGCGGGCACATCACCTACCTCAACGAGGCCAAGCGGCTCGGAGACGTGCTGGTGGTCGCGGTCAACTCCGACGACAGCGTGCGACGGCTCAAGGGGCCGGACCGCCCGGTGAACACCGCGCAGGACCGCGCCGCGGTGCTGTCCGCGCTCAGCTGCGTGGACCACGTGGCGGTGTTCGACGAGGACACCCCGGTGGCGTTGCTGAAGGCGTTGCGCCCGCAGCTCTACGTCAAGGGCGGTGACTACACCGAGAGCATGCTCCCCGAGGCGCCCGCGGTGCGCGCCTACGGCGGCGAGGTCCGCGTGCTGGGTTACGTCGCGGACCATTCGACCACCTCGGTGATCCGGAAGATCCGCACCTCGGCGCCGGCCGGGGAGGGCACGTGAGCGTCGACGTGCTCATTCCCACCCGTGACCGGCCGGGCGAGCTCGCGGTGACGCTGTCCGGCCTGGCCGCGCAGGACTTCCCGGGCTTCGCCGTGCACGTGGCCGACCAGTCGGACGGGGCGGCCTCCTACGACGGCGCTCCCGCGCGGGCGATGGTGCGTGCCCTGGAACACCGCGGTCACCCGGTCACGCTCAGCCGCAACCTGCCGCGCCGCGGCCTGGCGCAGCAACGCGGGTACCTGCTCGACCACGCCACGGCCGAGCACGTGCTCTTCCTCGACGACGACGTGTGGCTGGAACCGGGGGCGCTGGCGCGCCTGCACGCGGCGATCACCGAGCTGGACTGCGGTCTGGTGGGCAACGCGGTCACCGGGCTGTCCTACCTGGACGATCGTCGGCCGGGCGAACTCGAGCCGTTCGAGGAGTGGACCGGCACGCCCCGGCCGGAGCGGGTGCGGCCCGGGACGCGGGAGTGGCGGCGCTGGACGTTGCACAACGCCGCGAACCCCACGCACCTCTCGGAGCGCACCGCTGATCGTCCACGGTGGACTGCCTACAAGGTCGCGTGGATCGGCGGGTGCGTGATGTTCGACCGCGCGGCGCTGGTGAGCGTCGGCGGCTTCGACTTCTGGCGCGAGCTGCCCCCCGAGCACTGCGGTGAGGACGTGCTGGCCCAGCTGAAGGTCATGGCCGAGTACGGCGGCGCGGGCATCCTGCCCGCCGGTGCCGTGCACCTGGAATCACCGACGACCGTGGCGAACCGGGGCACCGAAGCATTCGACGTCGTACCACCGTGAGGATCATGACTGAGACGCTGTCCGAAGGCCGACTGCGGCTCCGCGACGAATTCCTGCGCCGCACCGCGGACGAACTGTTCGAGCACGACGCGCGGCTGCGCGACCTCGACCTGCGGGTGCGGTTCGACGGTGGCGTCGCGCACCTGACCGGCGAGGTCGCCGAGGCCGCTCACCTGGACACGGCCCGGGACCTGCTCGGGCGACTGGACGGCGTGTTCGGGGTGTGGGACCGGGTGTGGGTCGGCGGCCGGGAGCCGCTGGTCCTCGACCTGGGCTGCGGCGGGCAGAAGCAGTACCCCGGCAACATCGGTGTCGACCTGGTGCCGACGAGCGAGGTTTCGGTGCTCGCGGACCTCGCCCGACCGTTGCCGTTCGCGGACTCCTCGGCCGACCGGGTGTTCCTGGTGCACGTCCTGGAGCACCTGGTCGATTTCCTGCCGTTGGTGGACGAGGTGCACCGGGTGCTGCGGCCGGACGGCGTCGCCGTCGTGCTGTCGCCGTGGTGGCGCTACGTGAACGCGGTGGCCGATCCGACACACGTGCGGCTGCTGGACGTACAGACGATCAAGGGGATCTGCCGCCGCCCCGGATCGTCGCGGACGTGGTTCCCGTTGCACGCGGGCTGCGACGGGGCCAGCATCTTCGCCGAGCTGCGGCCGGTGAAGGACGGTCCGGGGCGCGCGCCGGACCCGGTCCACCTGGCCCGGTTCTTCGACTGAACTGTCGGGGGTCGGGAGTAGGGTCGCGGGTGTGACGGCACAGGGTTTCGCGGTGTACGACACGCCGATCGGGCACTGCGGCATCGTCTGGGACGACCACGCGGTGATCGGCAGCCAGCTGCCCCAGGCTGACGCGGAGAGCACGCGCGCCCGCGTCCGGCGGCGGTTCCCCGCTGCCGCCGAGCGGGAGCCGTCTCCGCAGGCGCGGGAGTGCGTCGAGGCGGTGCGGGCCCTCCTGCTGGGCGGCGATCCGGCCGTGCTGCGTTCGGTGCCGCTCGACCTGAGCCGGGTGCCGCCCTTCCACGCGCGGGTGTACGAGCTGGTGCGCACCATCCCGGTCGGGCGCACGATGACCTACGGCGAGGTCGCGGCCGAGCTCGGCGAACCCGGATCGGCGCGGGCGGTCGGGCAGGCGATGGGAAGCAACCCGTTCGCGCCGATCGTGCCGTGCCACCGCGTCGTGGCGGCCGGCGGCGGCAAGGGCGGGTTCTCCGCTCACGGTGGTACGCGGACGAAGGTGCGCATCCTCGAGATCGAAGGGGTGCACCTGGAGGAGCCGACGCTGTTCGACCTGTGAGCCGTCCCGCCGCCACGCTCCTGGCGGGCCCGCCGTCCACCGCGTGGTCGACGCCGGCGACCGTCCCATCGCGACGGACCGAGACCGGGGCGCGGGGGATCCAGGCGCTGGTGATGCTCCTGGCGGGACGGACCGCGGCCCCTCCCCGAGATCTAGGCCCCGGGCGTCTCGCGCGCGGCCCGGGTTTCCCGGCCGCGCTCGACGGCGGTCAGCCCCCAGCCCAGCGCGATCATGCCGACGCCGAGCCCCAGGTGCAGCCAGTTGTCCGCACCGTTGAGCGGCACGAAGTTGGCCCCGCTCTGCTGGTCGATGACCAGGCCGTAGATCCACAGCAGTAGGTAGACGAACCCGCCCAGCACGAGGTAACCCCGAGCACCACCGGGGTTGCGGGCCAGCGCGAGGCCGACCACGCCGAAGAGCAGGTGCACGATGTTGTGCAGGATCGACACGGCGAACAGGCCGAGCAGCATCGCGCCGGAGTGGTGCCCGGCGAAGGTCAGGTCCTCGTAGTTGCTGGTGACACCGGGGATGAACCCCAGCACACCGACGATCAGGAACACCACGGCGACCACGGCGGCGGCGGTCTGCACCGGTCGCCTGCCCCTGGTCGTCGTGGCGGCGGTCGCGGAACGCCCGGTCATGGCTACTCCTCGAGAATTCGGGTGACTCCTCGGGGTAACCCGCCGGCCCGCCGTGGAAACACGGTCAGGGGCGCCGGGCGATCAGGTTCATCGCGACGAGGCTGAGCACCACCCGGTCGTCCTGGGTGAGCATCTCGCAGCGGGTGTGCACGAGCCCGCGGTCCGGCTTGGACTTCGATCCCCGCGTGGACACCGTGGTGGTCCGCAGCCGCAGCGAGTCGCCCGGCCGCACCGGTGCGGGCCAGCGCAGCTCGTCGATACCCGGCGAGGCGAGGCTGGCGACCCGGGACAAGTAGTGGTCGGCGAACAGGCGCATCAACAGGCTCGCGGTGTGCCAGCCGCTGGCGATCAGCCCGCCGAACGGGCCGGTGCGCGCCCACTCGGGGTCGACGTGGATCGGTTGCGGGTCGAACCGGACCGCGAAGTCGAGGATGTCGTCCTCGGTCACCGAGGCGTACCCGTACTCGTACACCGCTCCGGTTTCGTAGTCCTCGAAGTACCGCTGATCGATGGGGACCGCGAAATCGGTTTCGCTGAGGGTTTTCGTGGCAGGCACCGTCATGATCACAGCATCGCACGCCGTCAGCGCGCCGAGCTCACGTTGTAGGCCGCGGCCAGCGCCTCGGCCGTCGCGGCGGCGCTGCGGTGCACGTCGTGGTCGCGCTCGGCGCGGTCCCGGGCCGAGCGCGCGAGCTTGCGGCGCAGGGCGAGGTCGGTGACGACCCGGTCGAGCGCCGCCGTCAACGCCCCGGGGTCGTCCGGTGGCACGATCATCGCGGCGCCGCCGAGTTCGTCCACGACATCACCCACCGCGGTGGTCACGCACGGCAGCCCGTGCGCCATCGCCTCCAGCACCGCCATGGACAGGGTGTCGCGCGGCGCGGGCAGGCAGAACGCGTCCAGGCCGCGCAGGAAGGCGCTCACCTCGCGCAACCTGCCCACGAACCGCACGGGCAGCCCGCGTGCCCGCTCCGCGAGGTCGCGGCCGTCGCCCGCCACCAGGAATCGCACGTGCCGCGCGCGACGGTGCAGCGCCGCGACGGCGGGCAGCAGACCGGGGCCGCCCAGGGCGCCCACCACCACCGGTCTGCGGTCGGTCGGGGGCACGACCTCCCCGGGGATCTCCACGCCCGGTGCCACGACGCTGATCCGCTCGGCGGGTGTGCCGAGGTCACGCAGCTTCCCGGCGACCGCCCTGCCGGGCGCGATCGCACCGGCCAGCCGCCGGTAGCAGTCCCACACCGCGCTCGACTCCGGTGCGCCGCCCGCCCGGTGCAGGGTGACGACGGTGGGGGCCACGGCCTCGGCTGCGAGCACCGCGGCGAGATTGCCGCCCGCGCCGGGAAGGTTGACGTGCACGACGTCCGGCGCCAGCGCCCGCAGCGCCGCCTCCACCTGCGGGGCCGACGTGCTGCGCCGCGCGGGTGGCACCACCTGCACCGGGATCGAACCGGCGAAAGCACCCGCGAGGTTCTCGCCGACCACCAGGCTGGGCTCGATCCAGGGCGGCAGGAACCGCAGCAGCCGCCGGACGTAGGCTTCCGCGCTGCCGAACTCCTCGTTGTCCACCACGAGTGCCACGCTCAGGCGTTCCATCGCCACTCCACGTAGTCGACCCGATCACGTTCTGCACGATGCTGCGTCCTCGAAGTCGGCAGGTCAAGGCGGTTGACGCCGACGGGCAGGGGTACCCGGCGGCATGCTGCACGCGATCCTGCGGGGCGCCGCCGCCGGAGCGGCCGGGGCCACCGCACTCCACGCCGCCACCTACGCCGACATGGCGGTGCGCGGCCGCCCGGCCAGCTCGACCCCGGAGGAGTCCGTGCGCCGCATCGCCCGCGCGCTCGGTACCCGGATCCCCGGTGACGAGCGGAGCAGGCAGGCCAGGGAAAGCGGTCTCGGCGCACTGCTCGGACTGCTCACCGGAACCGCCGTCGGCGCCGGGTACGGCGCGCTGCACGGTGCCGGGTGGCGTCCCGGGGCGCTGACCGGCGGTGCCGCGGTGACGGGGGCCGCGCTCGTCGCGGCCAACGGCCCGATGGTCGCCCTGCGGGTGACCGATCCGCGCGACTGGAGTGTCACCGACTGGATCAGCGACGTGGTGCCGCACCTCGCGTACGGGTTCGTCACCGCCGCGACTTTCGCTGCGACCACACGGAAGCGCCGCTGGTTGCACCCGACCGGGTGAGGTGTACCAGCAACGACGAACGGGTACCCAACCGCCAGGTTCCAACCAGGAGGGAACGCCGATGGGCAGGCACCGCATCGACGAGACCGGCTCGGACCGTAGGTGGGGCGGTCCCGCGCTGACCGCGCGCGCCGGGGGACTCCGCCGCGACGTGCGAGCGCGCCACGCGCGCCCGGACGACGAACCGCACACCGAACCCCTCGAGGGCGCGCTCCGGGGCGAGGTCGTCGCGGCTCCATGACGATGCACCCCGTTCGGGTTGATTAGTCCGAATCCGCACCGGGTACAGCTGCGGCCGTGAACCCTGAGGTGGTCGTGGTCGGGCAGACGGCCCGTGATCTCGTGCTCCGCGTCGACCGGGCGCCGGACGCAGGCACGGCCGCGGCCGTGCGTAGCCGCGACGAGGTGCTCGGCGGCAAGGGCGCGAACCAGGCCGTCGGGCTCGCGCAGCTCGGCACCCCCGTCGCGCTGCTGTCCGTCGTCGGCGACGATCGCGCGGGCCACGACCTGCTCGCCCACGCCGCCGCGGACGGGATCGACGTGTCGCATTGCGTGGTGCGCGAGAACGCGCGCTCCGCGCTCGTCGTCAACGTCGTGGACGACGACGGGCGGTGGCGCTACCTCGAGGACATCCCGGCCGACGTCCAGCTCATCGAAGCCGACGTGCTCGCCGCGGAGGACCTGCTGCGTTCGGCGGCCTCGGTGGTGCTCCAGCTCCAGCAACCCGCACCCGCTCTGGTGGCCGCCGCCGGCCTGGCCCGCGACGGCGGGGCGAGGGTGGTGCTCGACGGTGTCCCGCCCGACCGCGACCTGCTCTCCCGCGCCGACGTGCTGCGCGCCGACGCGCACGAAGCCGAGATCCTCACCGGCCGCCCGGTCACCGAGGTCGCGGAAGGCGTGAAGGCGGGCGTCATGCTGCTCGCGCACGGGCTCGACCTGGCGGTACTGGAAGTGGCCGGTCACGGGAACGTGTGCGTCAGCAGGGCGGGGTACGAGTTCCTGCCGCACGCCACTGCACCGGCCGTGGACACCACCGGCGCAGGCGATGCCCTCATCGCCACTCTGACCTGCGCACTGACCCGCGGGCACGACCTGCCCACCGCCGCGCGCGCCGCGGTCGCGGCGGCCGCGAGCACCAGCGAACACGCCGGGGGGCGACCCCGGCTGCACCCCGGCATCCTCGAGACGCGGACGTGACTGGACGTGACATGACCTCCAGCCAGCCCCGACCGGCCACCCGGATCCTCATCGCTCCCGACCGCACGGCACCGCCGGTGCCGTGCGAGGAATGCGGTTGTCTCGCGCTGCGGATCGCGAGGCTCGTGGACGAGACCGACGAGCCACTCGCGACACTGCTGGTGTGCACGAACTGCCGGGCGCACACCCCGTTCCCGGAGACGGGACCGTCGACGTTGCCCGCGCCACGGCGGGGATGAGGCCGGCTCAGCGGGTGAGGTCGCGCGTGGCGGCTTGGGCCGTCGCGAGTTCCTGGCACAGCTGCACGGTGATCTCCTGCGCGCGGGCCAGGGCGGCCGTCGCGTCGAACACCGAGGTGATCACGTTCTCGTAGCCACCCTGGTCCGCCGGTGCGGAGAGGTTTCCCAGCCACAGCTGCTTCTCCAGCCACGTGCCGAGTTCGGGCAGGCTGCGCGCGACGTTCTGCGACAGCATCTTGAGTGATCCGAGCACCCGGTAGATCTCGGCGGTACCGTCGATGCCGGCACCGCCGCCCACTCCGGATGCCCGGTAATACAGGCCACGAGTCGCGAGTTGCGCCTGTTCGGCGAAACCGTCGCAGCCGGCCGGCACCTCGGTGTTGCGTGGTATTTCCATTCGCCGGTCCCCTGTCTGACGCGCGCGTTGCATCCAGTTTTCCCACTTCCGGCCGAACCAAACAGATTCGGCACCGCTCGGCGGGAACAGTTGCCGCCCAACGGAAAACCACACTCCCACCGGAGAGGCCGCGGGGCGCGTTTCGGCGTCGGGGGCCGGGGAATCCCCTTCTTCGATGAGTCAGGAAAACACCCGGCGGAAC
>Ga0164243_10008023_pt1 | contig 15669 bp, 11 predicted proteins | sample OricompcompostOP_FD_108781 | JGI IMG/M metagenome (GOLD analysis project Ga0164243, IMG submission 108781) | Organic Plus compost microbial communities from Emeryville, California, USA - Original compost - Organic plus compost (OP) | ecosystem: Engineered > Solid waste > Mixed feedstock >...
CCGAATCGCGGCGTGCGCTCGGGGCACGGAACCGGGAGCGGGTGGAACAGTATTTCATCGATACCTGCGCACGGCGGTACGAAGAAGTGTTCGAAGCCGCGATGAACGGTGCGCGGTTCGCTGCTCGCCGGGCTTCTTCGCCCTCGCGCACTGAACAGCAGCGGCCCGTGCCGACGCAGCCGCCTACCGTCCACCGCTAACGCCAACTGCTTTCGGTCAATTATGTGTGGCATCGCCGGAATCCTGTCGCCGTCCCCTTCGCGTCCGTCCGCCATGGAGCGAATGCTCCACGCGCTGCGTCACCGCGGTCCCGACGGCGAAGGCGTGTTTCACGATGAGCTCGTCAGTCTCGGTCATCGACGGCTGTCGATCATCGATCTCGACGGCGGCAAGCAGCCGCTGTGTAACGCCGAGCGCACCGTGTGGCTCGTGTGCAATGGCGAGATCTACAATTATCGCGAGCTGCGGCGGCGGCTCGAGGCGCAAGGGCATCGCTTTCTCACCCACAGCGACTGCGAGGTCATCATCGGCCTGTACGAGCGCCACGGCGAGCGGCTGCTCGAGCATCTGCGCGGCATGTTCGCGTTCGTGCTGTGGGATGCGCGCGAGCGCAAGCTGATCGCGGCGCGCGATCATCTCGGCCAGAAGCCGCTCTACTATCGTTACGAGAACGGCGAATTCGCCTGTGCGTCCGAGATCAAGGCGCTGCTCGCGTACGCGCAAGGCGCGCCGCGCATGAATCTCGCGGCGCTCGATCAATATCTCGCGCTGCGCCTGATCGAGGCGCCGCTCTCGATGTTCGAAGGCATCGCAAAGCTGCCTCCAGGCCACGTGCTGACGCTGAGCGCGACGGAACCGATGCGCATTCGCCGCTACTGGTCGCTGCAGCAGCAGCCGAAGCTGGCCGGCAGCGAAACCGCACTCCTCGATGAGCTCGAAATGCGCGTGGAAGAGGCGTTGCGCCTGCATCTGGAGAGCGATGTCCCGGTCGGCGCATTCTTGAGCGGCGGCATGGACTCGAGCCTGCTCGTCGCGATGCTCGCGCGCAATCTGAAGGTCGAGCGGCTGCCGACGTTCACGATCGGCCTCAATTACCAACGCTTCGATGAAGCGCCGGCGGCGCGCGCGGTCGCGGCACTGTTCGGCACCGAACATTACGAAGATCGCGTCTCGCCCGACATGATCGCGCTCCTGCCCGAGCTCATCGCGGCGCTGGATGAGCCGTCCGATCCGCTGTCGCTGTGTACCTGGCTGCTCGCGAAGTTCACGCGGCAGTACGTGAAAGTCGTCATCGGCGGCGACGGCGGCGATGAGCTGTTCGGCGGCTACGATCGCTACTACGGCAATCTGTACGCCGCTCACTACGGCCGCGTACCCGCGGCCGTGCGACGCAGAGTGCTCGCGCCGGCGATGTCACTGATTCCGGAATCAGGCTGGTACAAGAGCGTCGGGCATCAATTGCGATGGCTGCACCATCTGTCGTTTCACACGGGCGGTGCGCGTTACGCGGCGAGCCTGTCGTATTTCTATTTCGACCGTGAGCGCCGGCGCGCGCTGCTCGGCCCTGCGGCGCTCGAGTCCTGGGAACGGCTCGATGCCGAAGCCGCCATTCGCACGCCCTATGAAGCGAGCGAGGGCAGCGAGCTCGATCGCATGCTGTACGCCGACAGCCTCGTGCGGCTGCCGAACCATCCCGTCATGATCACGGATCGCATCTGCATGGCCCACGGGCTCGAAGCGCGCAGCCCGTTCATGGATCACGAGCTCGCGGCGTTCGCGGCGCGCCTGCCGGACTCGCTCAAAGTGCGCGGCGGAACGCTGCGTTACATTCAACGCAAGCTCGCCGCGCGTTACTTGCCGCCCGAAATCCTCAATCGGCCGAAGCAAGGCTTCTCATCCGCCCTGCCCTACCTGTTGCAGACACAGTACGCGCGCCTTTACGAGACCTGCCTGAGCGAGTCGCGGCTCGTGGAGGACGGCATCCTGGATGCCGCCGCCATCGCGACGCTCGTGAACGAGCATGGCGCGCGCCGCGCCGATCACGGCAATCGGCTCTGGCTGCTGATCAACGCGGAGCTGTGGTATCGCATGGCGATTCGCGGCGAATCGAAGACGGACCTCAGCACGGAGCTGCAAGCCGCCCCGCACGCGGCGCGCCGCACCGGCTGATCGATACATGAAGACATGGCTTCGTCTCCTGGTGACGCTGGCGCTGTGCGCCGCGCTCCTGATCTATGTCGTCGATCTGCGAGACGTCGCCAGCACGCTCCTGCGCTGCGACCCGGTGTGGGCGCTCATCGCGATCATCGCGCTCACCGTCGATCGCATGCTCATGAGCTACAAGTGGGGCCTCTTGCTCGCGATTCGCGGCTATCGCATCGGATTCGCGCGGCAGTTGATGGTCTATTGCAGCGCCATGATGTGGGGGCTCGCGCTGCCGAGCACGGTCGGCGCGGATGGGATTCGAGTGATGCTCGTGCGGCGCTTCGGCGTGCGCGTCGACGATACGCTCGCGACGATTCTGGTCGAGCGCGGCATCGGCTTCGTGTGCGCGCTGTTCACGGCGCTCGCGGGCGTGCTGATCCTGCGAACGCAGGTCGACTTGAGCCCGGCGTTCGATTCGATGCTGCTGCTCGGCGGCCTCGCGCTGCTGGGCGCGAGCGCGATCGTCGCGTTTTCGTTCAGCCGCCGCGCACTGACGACGATGCTGCGGCTGTTGCCGCGGCGTTTCGCTGCCGGCCGGGTCGCGCAGCTTCTCACGCGCCTGCACGATGCGTATCGGTCGCTCGCCGTCGACCGGCCGCGCCTGCTCATGTTCGGCGTGCTCACGCTGCTCGAGCAGATATTGATGATCATGTGCTATGGGCTGACCGCCGTCGCGCTCGGCATCGAGTTCAATGCGGTCTTTCTGTTCGCGGCCGTGCCGCTTGCGATCCTGATCTCGCGCCTGCCGATCTCGATCGACGGCATCGGCGTCTACGAGGGCATTTTCATCGGGATCATGACGCTCGGCGGCGTGCGCCCGGAGGATTCGCTTGCGATCTCGCTCGCGATGCGAGCGCTGCAGGTCATCGTGTGGCTGCCGTGGTGGCTCATGATGGCGGTGGAAACGAAGAACATCCGGCCGCCGGGCGAGCCCTCCACGACCGCTGCAACACGCTCCACTTAGCCTGCACCCGATATTTCCTTGTCGTCCCAACACCGACATGCCCGGCCCAGCTCGCGGCCGGACAGCGTGTGCTTTTACGAGGGAGGAACCGAGCACACCCCGGAAAGGTTTGTAGCTGAAGCCGGAAAAACATCTGTTGATGTGTCCACGGCGAGAACACGAAGCAGCTCCAGGGGGTCTTATGTGGTCGGCACGATTCCAGCCTCACCGGCGCGGCCGGACGAGGCGCACGCGTATCTCAGCGGCGCTTCTGGCCGCCGCATTGTTCACGCTTCCGATGGTCGCGCTCGCGGCACCGCTGGTGCTCGAGGAAACCGCGAAAATCGCCTCGCCTGATCCGACGTTCGCATGGCCGGTCAGCGTCGCGATCGACGGGGACTGGATCATCGCGACCGGCAGCAAACCAATCGAGCTCGCGGGCTACCCGGACGGCGGGACCGAATACGGCGCGTGGCTGTATCGGCGCCAGAGCGACGGGAGCTGGCAGCTGGTTCGTCGGCTGATGCAGGCGGTCGGGCCCGAAGACATCTATGGCCCGCAGGTGATCGCGGATGCCCAAGGCGGGGTCGCGGCGATCGTGACGATGACCGCCGGCACGTTCGTCTTCGAGCGTAGCGGCGAAACCTGGAGCCCGGCCCAGCACACGATCGATGCGAATGGGTTCAGCGTATCGGTCGATACCGGCACGATCCTCGTCACGATCGGCTACTGCTCGTGGGAAACGAATGCCTATCGCAAGGCCGCCGACGGCGTCTGGCGCCTCGTGCGGCACACGGATGCGGACTCGGACGTGACGATCGACTGCGAGAACGAATACGACTTCGACACGGCCGATCTGTCCGGCTCGTCCGCAATCGTTTTGTCCGTGGGTGATGTGGGTCAGTCGGTGCGCATCTTCGAAGGCGCCTTCGGCTCGACGCCGACGGTCACGCGGCTCGTCGGCCCCTCAGGCCAGCCAACAGGGCAGCCGATTGCGATCGACCAGCCGAGCGCATTGGCGCGCGTCGCAGACGCGGACAACACGCTCTACGCCTATGTGCGTGACGTCGGCGGTTGGCGCATCGCCGGTCCCGTTCGAAGAGCGGAGGAGCTTACAGCCGCCGGCTATGGAGTGCAGATGCGCGCGGGCCTGGCGGTTCAAGGGGTGCCGAACGATTCGGCGCGCGGCCGCAATGCGGGCGCCGTCGCAGTATTTCAGCGCAACGCCGACGGCACGCTGCGCCATGTCGCGAAGCTCGTCGCGAGCGATGGCAAGCAGGATCAGTTCTTCGGCTCCGGATCGCAGGTGAGCGGCCGGCGCATCGTTGCCCGCAATGTCTTGAATCGCACTGCATATGTATTCGAGCTGCCAACGTCGCTGACGCAACCTGCGACCGTGCAGGACGACTTCGAGGACGGCAACTTCAGCACCTGGTCGACGCTCGCAGGCAGCACGTTCAGCGTCGCCACGGCAGCGGGCTCGAAGGTGCTGCGACAGACGAGCCTCGCCGGTGATGCCGCCGCTTTCCTGAACGGCACGGATTGGCAGAACCAGTCGATCGAGGCGGAGATCACGCCGACGGCCTACGCAAGCGGTGCGGGATCGCGCTGGTTCGGGCTCGTCACGCGCTTCACGCCCGGCAATTACTATTACGTGACGGTTCGCAGCAGCAACGAGGTGCAGATCAGGAAGATGACGAACGGGGCGATCGCGGTGCTTGCGTCGGCGACGTTGCCGATCACGCTGAACGAGTCCTATCGCGTGCGGCTCGAGTCGATCGGTACGCGGATTCGCGCCTTCGTCGACGATCGGCTGATCGTCGAGGCGACCGACACGACGCACCGGCACGGGCAGGCGGGCCTGTTCATGTACAAGACCGCGGCCGACTACGACAACGTCGTCGTGAGCGCGAATCCCCGGACGGTGCTTGCGACCTACACCTTCAACGACGGGCCCGATCCCGACTCGGTCACCAACTGGGAATTGCTCGGGGATTGGACCTTCACACGCGAGGCGAACGGGAACGGCGTGTATGCGCAGAGCTCGCTCGCGGGCGATGCGCGCGCGATCGGCGGCATCGACACCGACGATCAAGTGATTCGCGCGCGAATCAAGCGGACGGCAACGGCAGGTACGTCGAGCTGGTTCGGGCTCGCCGCTCGATATCGTGACGCGGGCAATTACTACTACGTCACGCTGCGAAACACGAACGTCGTGTCATTGCGCAAGCTCGTGAATGGCGCGATCGTCGAACTGGACAGCGCGCCGCTCACGCTCACGTCGAACACCTGGTACGACGTGCGCTTGGCTGCCATCGGCAATCAGCTGCGAGTGTATGTGAACGATCAGCTGCTGCTCGAGGCGGTGGATGCGACGCACGGTTCCGGCCGCTATGGGCCGGTGGTTTACAAGAGCTCCGCGCTGTACGACAACATCAGCGCCGTACAGCCTTAGCCCCCTCTCCCGAAGGGAGAGGGTTGGGGTGAGGAAGGGCGCCGCAAAGCGGCGCCTTCTGGGCAGGATGCCCGAATGCCGCGAGCGCATGGATGCGCAGGAGCGGCCGCGCTGCTTACGCGCGCTCTCCCTTCGGGAGAGGTGGGATCAATAGCCGCCGCCGTAGGCGTAGTAATCGGTTTCGGACGTCTCCGCCGACTTGTTGAGCACGACGCCGACCAGGTTCATTTCCGCCAAGGTCTCTTTCGCGCTTTCGAGCGCGGCGCGGCCGGTCGAGCCTTCGGCGACGACGAGCAGCATGCTGTCGATCTGCGGCGCGAAGGCGAGCACGTCGTCCGAAGCGAGCAGCGGGGGCAGATCGAAAATGATGATGCGGCGAGGCGTCTCGCGCTCGAGCGCCTGCAACAGCTCCGTCATGCGCGGCGAGGTGAGCATCTCGGACGATTCTGCGATCGGCTGAAAGTTCGGCACGATCGCAAGACGCTCGATCCCTGGCGAATAGATGATGTCGTCGACCGACGCCTCGCCCAGCAGATAGTCGCTCAAACCCGCTTCGCCGTTCGCCCCCGTGATGCCGAGGGTGCGCGACACCTGCACGCGGCGCAGATCGAGATCGACGAGGAACACCCAAGTGTTCACGTTCTGCGCGAGCGTGATCGCGAGATTGATCGAGGTGAGCGTCTTGCCGTCACCGGGCGACAACCCGGTCACGCCGAACGAGCGCCAGTTCTGTGCCTCGAGGCGGCGCGTGACGCGGGTGCGCAGGATCTTGTACGCGCGCTGCGCGGCCGGATCCGCAATGCCCGGCAGCACGCAGTTGCGCTCGAGCACTTCGGGATTGAGCTGCACGCTCTTGAAACGGCGCGCCTGCGACAGATCCGCGGGAGCAGGCGCCGGACTGAGCCTGCGGACGCGCGCGTGCGCCTGTGCCGCCGCCGAGTCAGGCGGCGCGCGATGATGCTGTTCGGAGCTCTTGCGTACTGCTTCTTCAATGATGCTCATCGTTTCACCGCCCAATCGGGGACTGTCCCCTGTTCCGTACTACGCTTGGGGACAGTCCCCACCTAGACCAACAATTGAATCGAGATGAAATACGCCGCGACGACACCGGCAAGCGCGCACGTGCCGAACCGCAGCAGGCGCTTCCTGCGCACGTCCGTCGTGATCGAGTTCGAAATGAGCGGCACCGATGCGAGCGGCGAGACGGAAAGAATGTCGCGAACGTCGCGCGAGCCGCGCACCGTTTGATCCATCGCCTCCACGCCCACCGTCACGCTCAATGCGATCACTCCTGCCAAGACGATCCCGATCAGCACGAGCGCCAGACGCGGCGGCTTCGCCGGCTCGGTGGCGACGCTGGGCTGCTGTACGACGCGGAACTTGTCCGCCCGCCCGCCCGCGATCGCGGCCTCGCTCACCTCCGAATCCATGCGGCGCTTCACGAGTTCCTCATACTTCGCCCGAGCGCTCGCCAGGTCGCGGGTGACGGTCTGGTACTCGCGCTCGACTTCGGGCGCCAGGTTCAGGCGCTGCTCCAGCTGATCCATGCGGCTGCGCAGCTCGGTGCTGCGCGCCTGCAACGCGCCGATCTGGGAATCCGTCGCATTCAGCTGTGCCTGCAGCTGCACCGCAACGGGCGAATCGGCGGCAAGGCTTCTGTCAGCCACTTCGCCTGCGGCGATGCGGGCTTCCAGCTGCTGGATGTTGCGTGCAATGCGGCGTACGTCGGGGTGATCTTCGCTGTAACGCTGCCGCGCCTCGGCAAGCACCGCACGCTCGTTCGCGAGCTGCTGGCGCAGCGTCATGCCGTAGGCCGAGCCGCCGCGCTTCATCGCGTCTATCTGCCGGCGCAGCGAGACGAGATCGGGATGACTTTGATCGTATTGCATGCTTTTGCGCGCGTATTCGGCTTCGAGCGCCTGCAGGCTCGGACCGTCGCTCGGCGCCGCGCGCGCCTGCTGCAGTTGCGAGGCGAGCAAGGTGCGCTCGCGGCGCAGCGCCTGCATTTGCATTTCGACATCGCGCAGATCGCGCTCGGTGCGCTCCATCGTGCCCATGTTCACTTCGGTGAGCTCGGGCAGGCTGCCCGCATTCTTCAGCTTGAAATCGGCGAGCTTGGCCTCTAGCGCCGCGACTTCCTTGCGCACACGCTCGGCTTCGGCGGTATAGAACTTCGCCGAGGTTTCGGCCTCGCGCTGGCGATCGTGCCGATTCGCGGCGAGGTAGCTCTCGGTGAGCCACTTCGCGCCGGCGTAGGCCTTCTCGGGATCGCGATGATCGTAGGACACGGTGAACGCGGACACGACCTCGCGCTCGCGGCCGGTCGTCGGATCGAGAATCGGCGTCGTCACGATCTCGACGCCGATGTCGCGTTTCAGGCGCTCGAGCGCGGCCTCGGGATCATCGTTCTGATGCTCGTACAACTGCTCCTGCTGCAGGAGCTTGCGCAGATTCGTGGTGCTGAGCACGACGGTGCCGAGGCTCTGCACGTATTGATCGGCGTAGCGCGGCTCGTTCGTCTGGTCGTTCATCGCCTTCTGCAGGCGCTGCGCATCCTCGATCTCGATGAAACCGGAGGAGCGGTAGATCGACGGCAGGCCGATCGCCAGCATGATCGACAAGGCGATGATCGGCAGCGCGATACCGAAGACGAGATTGCGACGGCGCTTGATGGCCGCAATGTAATCGCTCAAACCAGGGCCGGAAGACGCTTCCATCAGTTACTCCACACGTCCAGGCGCGTAAACGACGCCGAGACTGATTGCATTCGACGATCGGTCCGAGGGCTCATCCGAGTACTCCTGCCAGATGTAGCTGTACATGCCGACGAGCGACCACCGCTGGGTGATGCGCCAATCGAAGCCGAGATCACCGGTCAGGTAGTCGCGGTCCGGATACGTCGTCGAGCGAATCGCCTGATCGTGCGTCCCGCGCAGACCTGCAATGACCGACAGTCGCGGCTGCACGGCACGCGTCATCCGCAGACGCAGCTGACTTCGTTCGACGACAGCGCCGGCTGACGTCGGCCCTACACTATGCGTGAGATCGGCGAAAAGATTCGTCGTGGGCCAGATCCAGCGCCCGCCGAGGCCGCCGATGAAGGTGGTTTCATTCTCCGAGTTGCTGCGCTCGAGCTTCGTTCGCTGCGCGCCGAGCCGCAGATACACGTTCGCGGTCTGCGTGTAATCGCTGCGCCATTCGGCTTCGGCGCCGTAGGCCTGCGAATCGAACGTCGTCTCATAGCGCGAGGCGCGGCCGCGCAGCGTGAGCGTCGAGCGCTCGGTGAAGCGAAAGCCCCAGCCCGCGTAGACGCCGTAATCGCGAAAGTCTTCCTGGCGCTCGGCTGGGTCCAGATAGACCTTTTTGAAATCCACATCGAGGTAATAGCCGCCGAGCTCGGTGCGGTGCCGCTGGCTTACGTCGAAATGCCAATAAGGATCGAGGCGAATCAGATCGCGCACGTTGCGCAGCAAGCGTCGGCCGGCGTCCGCGGTCGTCGGATCGCCCAGGTTGCTGTCGATCTCCGAGGAAGGCAATTCGCTGCGCACGACGTCTTCGCGGCTCCATTGGCCGTCGATGCCGAAGACGTGGCGCAGCGTGCGCTTCTCGAACAGCCCGTTGAAGAAATAGTCGTTGGAGTCTTCGCTGCGCTTGTCCGGGAAGAAGGTCGAGCGCAGGCGCGGCCCGAGCTCGAGTCTCGTCGTCGGATCGACGAGATTGACCGGCAGCGTGACGTCCAGCAGCGCGCCGGAGACGTCGATCTCGTGGCCCGGAAAATCCAGGCGATAGTTGTCGTTGTATTCGTAGCCGAGCTCGAGGCGCGGCACGAACTCCCAATTCGCAGCGCGTGCTGCGCCTGCTGCGCCGAGCGTGACTGCCGCTATCGCCGCGGCGAGCGCGTGTGAGGCGCGCATATTACGGCACGACGACGACGTCGCCCGCCGTCAGCTCGACGTTCTGATTGAGACTGCGCCCGCGCACGACGTCGCCATACTGAAACGGCAGCGCCTGCTGCGTCGTGCCGTTGCGGCGCAGAATCTTGATGTCGTTCACCGCAGCAAACGCGGTGACCCCGCCTGCCATGCTCAATGCCTGCATCACGTTCACGCTCGGGTTCACGATGAACTCGCCTGGCTTGTTGACTTGTCCGATGACGAAAACCTTGTTGCCCTTCACTTCCGTCAGCGAGACGGTCACGACGGCTTCAGCGATGTACTTGCTGACGCGGTCGGACACGAGCTTGTTCAGATCCGCGACCGTCTTGCCGCGTGCGTCGATCTCCCCGACGAGCGGAAACGAGAACATGCCGTCGGGGCGCACGAGCACGGTGCGCTGCAAATCGGGCTCCTTCCACACGGAAATTTCCAGCACGTCACCGGGCTTCACGAAATACGACGGCTGCGCTTGCGCGCGGACCGGCGTCGGCAACACGGCACTGCACATCGCCACCACGGCGAAAAAGATCGAAGCGGCACGTAACGTCATTCACTGCTCCTCGCTGCTTGCGCGAATTCTTCGTTGGCCTAGCCCTTGCAGGTCATGTGCCAACGGTGCTCGCAATCTGAGAGTCAACGCATGACAGGCAGGAACGGCAACGCAGCTGGCGCTTGCACGTCATCGTCCAGATTCGAGAGCGCGAGCGCCGGAACGTTGTAAGAACGTAGGAAAACCCCGCGATGCCCGCTGCAAAAGTTACAACCGTGCGAGTGCCGCCGAAGCGCGCGAAAGCCACCGCGCCGCGCGAGCCGCTCGCGGCCACTGCCGCGCCGACGAGCGCGCGGCCGAAGCTTTCGGTGATCGTGCCGATGTACAACGAGCAGGAGAGTGTCGCGCCGCTGTATCGCGCGATCGTGACCGCGCTGACGCCGCTCGGCCTGTCGTTCGAGATGATCTTCGTCGACGACGGCAGCGCCGACCGCACCGTCGCGGTCGCAAGGGAGCTCGCGCGCGGCGATGCGCGGCTGCGCATCGTGAAGTTCCGCCGCAATTATGGACAGACGGCCGCGATGGCTGCCGGCATCGAATACGCGCGCGGCGACATCCTCGTGACGATGGACGGCGATCTGCAAAACGATCCGGAGGACATCGGCCTGTTCGTCGCGAAGATCGAGGAAGGCTACGACGTGGTCGTCGGCTGGCGCTTCAACCGCCAGGACAAGCTCGTATCGCGCAAGATTCCTTCGCGGATCGCGAACTGGCTGATCGCGAAAGTCACCGGCGTGCCGATTCGCGACAACGGCTGCTCGCTCAAAGCCTTTCGCGCGAGCCTGATCAAGAGCATTCCGCTGTATTCGGAGATGCATCGCTTCATTCCGGCCATGGCCTCGATGGCCGGGCCGCGGCTCGCGGAGATCAAGGTGCGGCATCACGCGCGGCGCTTCGGCAAGTCCAAGTACGGCTTGTCGCGCATCTACAAAGTGCTGCTCGATCTCACGGTCATCAAGACGATCGCGACGTTCGCGTCGCGGCCGTTGCGCTGGTTCACGCTGTTGTCGCTGCCGTTGCTCGTGTGCGCGGCCGCGGCGTTCGCGCACGTCGCCGTCAGCGTGTTGAGCGGGATTTCCAATCTGTCGCTGCCGCTTGCGGGCACGGGAATCCTGATGCTGGTGTCCGCATTAATTTTGTTATTGAGCGGCGCCTTGGGGGAACTGATCTATCACCGCGGCGATTTGCGTGATCGCGAGTTTTCCAAGCTCACGCAATCCGTGCGTCTCAAACGACTCGCTTCGGCCGACGCCGCGCATGCGGCGCTCGGCGACCCATAGGAAAACGACATCATGCCGAACAAACCGGATATCAAGTTGTTGAGCGTCATCGTGCCCGTTGGCGGCCGCCATGGAGATGCCCGGAAGCTCTACGCGGAATACAAGGCGGGGCTCGCGGCACTGCCGATGCCCGCCGAGATGCTGTTCGTGCTCGACGGGCCGCGGCCGAAATTCGCGGCGCAGCTCGATGAGCTGCTCGCGTCGGGCGAGCAGTTCACGGTGATCTCGCTGACGCGCTCGTTCGGCGGCGCCGCGGCATTGATGGCAGGCGTCGAGCGCGCGGCGGGCGATGCGATCGTCACGCTGCCCGCTTATCAGCAGATCGAGGCTGCGGACATTCGCAAGCTCGTTGCGGGACTGGATACCGCGGATGTCGTGGTATCGATGCGCACGCCGCGCGTGGCGGGCCTGTTCGATCGCGTGCGGCGGTCCGTGTTTCACGGCCTGGTGCGCTGGCTCACGGGGTTGCGGTTCAACGATCTCGGTTGCGGTGCGCGCGCCGTGCGCCGCAGGGTGTTCGATGAGCTCGACCTTTATGGCGAACAGCATCGGTTTCTGCCGGTCATGGCGGACCGGCTGGGCTTTCGCGTCGCGGAAGTCGGCGTGCGGCAATCGGCGCACGATCGGTTCGGCCGCGTCTATCGGCCGCGCGAGTACGCGCGGTACGCGCTCGATCTCTTCAGCATCTTCTTTCTCGTGCGCTTCACGAAGCGGCCGCTGCGCTTCTTCGGCATGCTGGGCGCGACGACATTCAGCATCGGCGCGCTCTTGATCGTGTATCTGTGTTTCGAGCGCCTGATGTTCAACGAAAAGCTCGCGGACCGCCCGGCGCTCCTGCTGGCGGCGCTATTGGTCGTGCTGGGGATGCAGATCTTCGCGCTCGGGCTGCTCGGCGAGCTCATCATCTTCACGCATGCGCGCGACATGAAGGACTATCGCGTCGAGGAAGTCATTCAGTACGAGAATGCGCCGACGCCGGACGTCGTCAGCGAGACTGCGCCGGAAGCGGCTGCGAGCGCGGCGCCGACTCCGCTCACGACCGCTCCGCCACGAATGCTGGCGTAACGTTGTCGCACCGCCCCGTCGTCCCGACGAACGTCGGGACCGCCGGTGGCACCTTACTACCAGATTGCGATCCCGACTTGCGTCGGGATGACACGTGCGTCGGGATGACGGTTCAGGGCAGCGCGGCTTCGCCGTTCTGAACTCTCGCGCCGCGCGCACGGCCCTGTGCCGCGGCGCCGTTCGTGACATCCGGAATCACTCGGAACGATGCGGGCCGCAGGTCGAGCTCGACCTGAAACGGCGCCGTGCCGCTGTCTCGAAACCACAGCAGCGCCTGCCCTGGCTCGAGCGCCGCCTCCGGCGCGTGTGACATCGCATCGGGAATGGAATCGAGCGTGCCTCGTGCGTCACCCAACGCAACGACGATCTCCACGGACTCCAATGTCGTGCGGGGCAGATCCTGCGGGCGCGAGCTGATGTAAACGACGCTCGCCGCTTTCTGACGCGCGCAACGCGCAGCGCTCGCGCTGGTCAACAGACTTTCAGCCTGATCGAACACAATGGCGTGCGGGCGCCCGGTACGCGCCTGCAGCGCCGACAGCTGCTCGATCAGCTGCTCGACGAAGCTCGCCCGCGCGGAGGCGCGCATCGCACCCACATTGACGACGACGCTCTGCGCCGGCTGCTCGAGCTGCGCGAGCACGTCGGTCTGTTTCGGCGCGTGATTCTCATCACCCAAGGTCACGAGGCCTTCGATGTGCTCGTGCTCGAGCTGGCCGCGCTGACCGTAAGCGCCGATGACGCAGCACTGATAGCGCTGCGCCATGTATTGACTCACGACGTTGTTGCAGAGAGCCGCCTTGCCGCTCGCGCTCGGGCCGGACAGCAGGATCGAGCAGGCGGCGGGCGGCACGCTCACTTCGTGATGGCCGCCGCGCGTGCCGATGACGATGCGATGACGAGTCGGGGCGCCGATCAGATCCGTATCGAGAAGCTCGCGCGCGACTTCAGCAAAGCCTTCGGCGTAGCTGGCGCGTGTGACACGGTCTGCGATGCGCTTGAGGGACGGGCTCGCATTTGCGACGGCGGCGCCGTGCTCTGCAAGCTCGAACAACGCGATGTCGTTCTCTGCATCGCCGATCGCGAGGAGATTGTGCGCCGACAAGCCAAGCTCCTCGAGCACGCGCTCGACACCGCTCGCCTTGTTCACACCCGTCGGCAGCGCGGCCACCGTCGTGCCATTGTCGAGCAGATGACAGTCGAGACGCAGTCTCTGGATGATGTTCGAGAGCGCTTCGCGGTAGCTGTTGCTCGTCGTGACGACGACGCTGCCGACCGAGAGCGGCTCGACCTCGCGACGCCGCAGCTCATGGATGAGAACTTCCGAGGGCGCAGGCGCGAGGATCTCGGACTCGCGCGCCGCGGGGCGATGGACCACCGCGCCATTCTCGGCGACGAGATAATCGAACAGGCTTGCTTGCGGAAAGACGTCGAGCACGTCGCGCAGCTCGCGCGAGGTGACCAGGATCAGTTTTCTTCCGGAGGCGGCCAGGGCGCGCAGGATGGCGTCGCTGCGCGGATCGCAGCGGCCCTCGCGAGCGAGCGTGCCGTCAAATCCGGCGGCGAGCACGACGTATCGCACGGCGCGCACCTCGATCCATTCGCGAATCCCGATCTAGAAAAACGAGCATCATCGTTAACTCATGTCCCTCTCGCATCCAATTCAGCAAGTTTCGGGCCGTCCACACGTCCGGTGGCGAACCTGCGCACGCGGCCGGTGGAAGATCCAGCGTCCTCACGCAAGTTTTTCCGCGGGCTCAGGCTGCAGCGAGTCGTATGCCGCGAGCAGCCGCGGCGCCTCGTGCTCCCAGGCCAGCACATTGCGGACACGCTCGCGGCCGATCGCGCCCATGCGCCGGCGCAGCGGCTCATCATCCAACAGCGTCAACATCTTGCTCGCAAGATCGATCGGATCGTTGCGCAGCGCGTACAGGGAAGCGTCTTGCGCGGAGACTCGGCCCTCCGTCAGATCGTATTGAACGATCGGCTTGCCGAGCGCCATGTATTCCATGATCTTGTTCATCGTCGACTTGTCGTTCATGTCGTTCGCGACATCGGGATTCACGCAGACGTCCGCCGTGTTCAACATCGCGAGCAGATCCGCGTCGGGCACGCGGCCCGTGAACGTCACGTAGTCGTCGACAGCGAGCTCTTTCGCGAGCGCCTGGGCTTCCGGGAGCGAGGTTCCGCCGCCGACGAGGCCGAAGTGAATATCGCGGCGCCCGACGGTGTGGACGATGTGGTGGATCGCGGTGAGCAGGCCGTCGATGCCTTCCTGGCGTCCCATCACGCCGACATAGCCGACGAGATAGCGGCGGCCGCGCTTGAGCTCGGGCCGGGGCGGCAAAATTTTCAAGCGGCTGAGATCCGGTCCGCTGCGTACGACGAAAACCTTCGACGGCGGCACGCCGCCGCGCTCGATCGCGATGCGCTTGTAGGAATCGTTCGTGGCGATACACACATCCGCCGTCTTGAACGTCCAGCGCTCGAGCGCGAGCAGCAGCTTGTAGAAGAAGTCACGGCGTCCGAACTTCGCGATGTACAGCTCGGGATTGATGTCGTGATGGTCAAAAAGGAATTTCTTACCAAACAATTTGTAGAACCCGCCAATCAGGAAGATCGTGTCGGGCGGATTACAGGCCTGCACGATGTCGAAGCCGCGGCCGAACAGCGCGACCTTCAAGGACAGCGCGAATTCCGCGAGCAGCGCCCACGCATACTCGGCGAGATAGCCGAGCGCGCCGCTCGCCTCGAACGGCTGTGGATGGCGATAGATCGCGATGTCGTCGATGACCTCGTAGCTGCGCTCGCAACCTGGGCCCTTCGGACAGATGATCGAGACGGTGTAGCCATGGGCGCGCAACGTCCGCGCCTCCTGCCACACGCGCCGGTCGAAGGGACAGGGCAGGTTCTCGACGATGATCAGCACGCGGTTGCGGCCGCGCGGCCGCCCGCTCGCGATCAGATCGTTTGCAACGCGTGCATTGGCTGCAGCAGCTCCGTCACCAGTGGGGGATCGAATCACCAGCACACTCCTCGATAGGCGGCCTGGCCCGCTCGGCGCTCCGGCAGCTGCGCGAGATCCAGCACGAGCTGCTCGGCGTCACGCGGCCGACGCTGTACGACCTGCTCGAGAAGCACCACATCGACGCCGCACAGTTCGGCAAGTCCAACACGCCGGCTGATCAGGCGCCACCGGCGGCGTGAACGGGTGCGAATGCGGGCACCGGCGTGCG
>Ga0164243_10008024_pt1 | contig 15667 bp, 18 predicted proteins | sample OricompcompostOP_FD_108781 | JGI IMG/M metagenome (GOLD analysis project Ga0164243, IMG submission 108781) | Organic Plus compost microbial communities from Emeryville, California, USA - Original compost - Organic plus compost (OP) | ecosystem: Engineered > Solid waste > Mixed feedstock >...
CCCCCCTTCGTCATTGCGAGGGGCCGTGAGGCCCCGCGGCAATCCAGGGCCCCACATAACCGCCCTGGATTGCTTCGTCGGCTTCGCCTCCTCGCAATGACGAGGGGAGAGGCTCGTTACCCCGGCGCAAGAGATGCCGGCTTTTGCTGGCATGACGGGCGGGGCGAGGGAGGCCGAAGCCTGTCAGGCCTTCATGCCTTCGGTGATCCGCTTCGTTTCGGCCTGGGTCGACTGGGGGCCGGTGTTGCGCTTGTGGATGCCGCCCTGGCCGGGCTCCAGGAACAGGGGCGGATCGCCTTCGCGCTGTTCGAGGCCGTAGAGCTCGAACAGGCCGGGGTGGCGGCCGAGGCCGCCGAACAGGTCGCGGCAGCGTTCGATCCAGTTGCGCAGCGGATCGTTCTCGGCCAGGGCCGGGACCTTGCAGACCGAGGCGGTGAACAGGATCGAGCCGAGGATGCGGTAATCCGCATAATTGGGCTGCGAGCCGCCGAGCCACGGCGTTTCGCGCAAGGCGATCCGCAGCGGTTCGAGCTCGGCGGAGATCTTGGGCAGGCGTTCGGCGCGCCCGGCCTGCATCTCCTCCAGCTTCATGCCGACCATGATCTCGCGCGAATGGGTGATGTATTCATGGTCCTGCGGCAGGGAGAGATCGCGGTAATCCGCGCAGTAGCAGCGCATCCACGGGCCGGAGGCGACGCGCCAGAACCACGCGTCCAGCGCCCGCACCACGGCGGCGACGCTTTCATGCGGGATCAGCATCGGCCGGTCGGGATAGGTCTCGTCGAGATATTCGACGATGCCCCAGCTATCGAGCACCCATTTCCCGTCATCCACGATCGCGGGCAGGCGCTCGGTCTGGCCGCCGGTCCGCTCGGGGATGCCGGTGAAGCCGCCGGGGACGAGGTCGATCTCGAATCCCTTATGCGCCAGCGCATATTTGGTCGCCCACACGAAGGGGCTGATCGTGGCCCCGGTGCTCAGGGCGAGGTCGTAAAGGGTGATGGTGTTGTTCTGCGCCACTTCCTGCTCCCGCAATCGGTATGGTTGAGTTTGTCCGGACTTAGACCGAGCCTTGCCCGGATGTCCAATGCGAAAGAGAGGTCCGGAAGATGGAAGGGGGTCAGGCGATCGAAGCCAGGGCGGAAAGCACCTTGCCCGCCCATTCGGAGCGGCAGATCAGGAGGTCGGGCATGTAGGTCTCCGCCCGGTTGTAGATCAGCGGGCTGCCGTCTATGCGGGAACAGTGCAGGCCGTGCGCGCGCGCCACCGCGACCGGGGCGCAGCTGTCCCATTCGTGCTGCCCGCCGGAATGGAGATAGATCTCCGCCTCGCCCCGGACCACCGCCATCGCCTTGGCTCCGGCCGAGCCCATCGGGACCAGTTGCCCGCCCAGCACCTGCGCCACCGCGACCGCCTCGGCCGCCGGGCGCGTGCGGCTGACCACGAGGCGGGGCGGCCCTTCGCGCGCGGGAAGCGGGGCAGGCGCATCGGAGCGGAACACCGTGCCTCCGGCGAGATCGGGCAGGGCGACGGCGCCCGCCAGGGCCACCCCGTCCACCGCCAGGCCGACATGGACCGCCCAGTCGGGGCGTTCCTCGCCATATTCGCGCGTGCCGTCCACCGGATCGACGATCCACACCCGCCGCTTGCCCAGCCGCTCGGCAGTGTCGCTGCTTTCTTCCGAGAGCAGCCCGTCCTCCGGGCGGCGGGCGCGCAGGGCGTGGACGAGGAACTGGTTCGCCGTCTCGTCCCCCGCCTTGCCCAGCGCCTTGCCTTCGAACATGCCGCTGGCGCGCACGTCGATCAGGATGCGCCCGGCGATCGTGGCGAGATGCGCTGCGAGTTCCGCGTCGGTCATGGCCCGCCCCCTAGATCTTGGTGGCCGGATCGTCCGGCACGTTGCGCAGGCCCCAGCCGATCGATCCCCAGGCGCGCTCGTGCAGGTAATACAGCACCATCTTGGTGAGCACCTCCGTGGTGGCGATCGCGCCGGCCGCTTTGGGATTGCCGGTGAACAGCCAGCTCAGCACGAACGTATCGATGCTGCCCAGCGCGCGCCAGCTGATCGCCTTTATCAGGGAACGGCTATGCGCCTCCCGGCTCCGGAACAGCAACACCCGCCGCTGCCCTCAGCCGTCGCCCAGCAGGCGGTCGACGATCAGCTGCGCCGCTTCCTCGGGCGTGAGCAGCGTGGTGTCGATGCGGATTTCGGGGTTGTCGGGTTCCTCATAAGGGCTGTCGATGCCGGTGAAGTTCTTGAGCTCGCCCTGGCGGGCCTTGCGGTAGAGGCCCTTCACGTCGCGCGCCTCGGCCACGCTCAGCGGGGTGTCGATATGCACTTCGATGAACTCGCCTTCGGGCAGCATGGCGCGCACCATCTCGCGCTCGGCGCGGAAGGGGCTGATGAAGGCGGTGATCACGATCAGCCCGGCATCGGCCATCAGCTTCGCCACCTCGCCCACCCGGCGGATATTCTCGATCCGGTCCGCCTCTGTGAAGCCCAGGTCCTTGTTGAGGCCGTGGCGCACATTGTCGCCGTCCAGCAGGAAGGTGTGGCGGTTCATCCGGTGGAGCTTCTTCTCCACCAGGTTGGCGATGGTCGACTTGCCCGAGCCGGACAGGCCGGTGAACCACAGCACGGCCGGTTTCTGGTTCTTGAGCGCGGCATGCTGCTCCCGCCCGATCTCGATCGCCTGCCAATGGACGTTCTGGGCCCGGCGTAGGCTGAAATGGATCATGCCGGCGGCCACGGTGGCATTGGTGATCTTGTCGATCAGGATGAAGCCGCCGAGCTGGCGGTTATCCTCGTAGCGCTCGAACACGATCGGCTTGTCGGTGGTGACCTCCGCCACGCCGATGGAGTTCAGCTCCAGCGTCTTGGCCGCGAGGTGCTCCATCGTGTTGACGTTGATCTCGTATTTCGGGGAGGCCACCGTGGCGCTCACCGTCTGGGTGGCGAGCTTGAGCCAGTAGCCGCGGCCGGGGATCAGCGCCTCGTCGCTCATCCACACGATGGTGGCCTCGAACTGATCGGCCACCTGCGGCGGATCGTCGGCGATCGCGATCACGTCGCCCCGGCTGCAATCGACCTCGTCCGCCAGGGTGAGGGTGACGGACTGGCCGGCCACCGCGCGGTCCAGCTCGCCGTTCATGGTGACGATCGACTTGACCGTGCTGGTCCTGCCCGAGGGCACGATGCGCACCTGCTGCCCCGGGGCGATCTCGCCGCCGGCGATCAGGCCGGAAAAGCCCCGGAAGTCCAGATTGGGGCGGTTCACCCATTGCACCGGCATGCGGAAGCGCTGCGCCTGGGCCGCGTCGCTCTCGATCTCCACCGTTTCGAGGTGGTGGATCAGGCTGGGCCCGTCATACCAGGGGGTGTTGGCCGAAGGGGCCTGGGTGATGTTGTCGCCCTTGAAGCCCGAGATCGGGATGGCGGTGAAGGTTTCGATGCCGATCCCGCGCGCGAACTCGGCATAATCGTCCACGATGTCCTCGAAGATCCCGTGGTCGTATTCCACCAGGTCCATCTTGTTCACCGCCAGCACGATGTGGCGGATGCCGATCAGGTGGGCGAGGTAGGAATGGCGGCGGGTCTGGGTCAGCACGCCCTTGCGTGCATCGATCAGGATCACCGCGAGATCGGCGGTGGAGGCGCCGGTGACCATGTTGCGCGTATATTGCTCGTGCCCCGGCGTGTCGGCCACGATGAACTTGCGCTTCTCGGTAGAGAAGAAGCGATAGGCGACATCGATGGTGATGCCTTGCTCGCGCTCGGCCGCCAGCCCGTCCACCAGCAGGGCGAAGTCGATCTCGCCCCCTTGCGTGCCCACGCGCTTGCTGTCCGCCTCCAGCGCGGCGAGCTGGTCCTCGAAGATCATCTTCGAATCGTAGAGTAGCCGCCCGATCAGGGTGGACTTGCCGTCATCCACCGATCCGCAGGTGATGAAGCGCAGCAGCGTCTTGTTCTGGTGGAGCTCGAGATAGGCCTCGATGTCCTGCGCAATGAGGGCATCGGCCTTGTAGGCGGGCTCGGCGGTGGGGGCGTCGGCCATCAGAAATACCCCTCCTGCTTCTTCTTCTCCATCCCGGCGCCGCCTTCGTCCTTGTCGATCGCGCGGCCCTGGCGCTCGCTGGTGGTGGTGAGCAGCATCTCCTGCACCACTTCGGGCAGGGTCTTCGCCTCGCTTTCCACCGCGCCGGTCAGCGGGTAGCAGCCCAGCGTGCGGAAGCGGATGGAGCGCATCACCGGCTCTTCCCCTTCCTTCAGCGGGAAGCGTTCGTCATCCACCATCAGCAGCAGCCCGTCGCGCTCCACCGTGGGGCGCATCGCGGCGAGATAGAGCGGCACGATCTCGATCCGCTCGGCCATGATGTATTGCCAGATATCGAGCTCGGTCCAGTTGGAGAGCGGGAACACGCGGATGCTTTCACCCCGCGCCTTCTTCGCGTTGTAGACGTTCCACAGCTCGGGCCGCTGGTTTTTCGGGTCCCACCCATGGCTGGCGGTGCGGAAGGAGAAGATGCGCTCTTTCGCCCGGCTCTTCTCCTCGTCGCGCCGCGCGCCGCCGAAGGCCGCGTCGAACCCGTATTCGTCGAGCGCCTGCTTGAGCCCTTCGGTCTTCCACATGTCGGTGTGGAGCGGGCCGTGGTCGAACGGGTTGATCCCCCGTTCCATCGCTTCCGGGTTGTGATGGACGATCAGCTCCATCCCGGATTCCGCGGCCATCCTGTCGCGCAGCGCATACATGTCGCGGAACTTCCAGGTCGTATCGACATGGAGCAGCGGGAAGGGGGGAGGGGAGGGATAGAACGCCTTGCGCGCCAGATGCAGCATCACCGCGCTGTCCTTGCCGACCGAATAGAGCATCACCGGCCGCTGCGCTTCGGCCACGACTTCGCGCATGATGTGGATGCTCTCGGCTTCGAGCCGTTCGAGATGGGTGAGGCGCGGCATGCGTCGGAATTCTTTTCGGATGCTCTTTCGGTGAAGTCGCATGGCCACATGGCCGCTGGCGGCCCGGCGGGCAAGGCTCCGGCGGGGGAGAAATTCTTTCGGGGGGATAAGGGACATCTTCCCCTTGCTTCCCGGCCGTTCCTGTCCGGTGGGAAGCGGGGAGGGGAGCGGCGCCGTCGCAGGCGGCGGGCAGGGCAGGCCCCTCATCCCTCCGCCATCCTTATCGCCCGGTGAATTTCGCCGGACGCTTCTCGGCGAAGGCGGCCATGCCTTCCTTCTGGTCCTCCGTGCCGAACAGGCCGGCGAACAGACGCCGCTCATGGGCGATACCCTGGGCCAGCGGGGTTTCGAAGGCCGCGTTCACCTCCTCCTTGCAGGCCATGGCGGCAAGGCGCGGCATCGCGGCGATCTTCGCTGCCACCGACAGCGCTTCCTCCAGCAGCCCGGCGGCGGGCACCACGCGGGCGACCAGCCCCGCGCTTTCCGCCTCGGCCGCGTCCATCATCCGCCCGGTGAGGCACATCTCCATCGCCTTGGCCTTGCCCACCGCGCGGGTGAGACGCTGGGAGCCGCCCATGCCGGGGGTCACGCCCAGGGTGATCTCCGGCTGCCCGAACCTCGCGGTGTCGGCCGCTAGGATGAAGTCGGCCATCATCGCCAGCTCGCACCCCCCGCCCAGCGCATAGCCGGAGACCGCGGCCAGCCACGGCTTGCGGGTGGCGGTCACCCGGTCGTAACCGGCGAACAGGTCTGCGCCGTACATCTCGGCAAAGCCCTTGCCGGCCATCTCCTTGATGTCGGCCCCCGCGGCGAAGGCCTTCTCGCTTCCGGTCAGCACCAGGCAGCCCTGTGTCTCGTCCGCGTCATAAGCGGCGAAGGCGGCGACGAGATCGGTGAGCACCCGGCCGTTGAGCGCGTTGAGCGCCTGTGGCCGGTTGAGCGTGACGAGGGTGACGGCGTCCCGCCGCTCGACCAGGATGGTTTCGTAATCGGCCAACGCGCATCTCCTTCACCGCATGGCGCCGGGCGGGCGCCCTCCGGCAGCGGATAGCGCGGAGTTCAGGAGCAGGAAACCCGATCGATCACCATGTCGTCGCTATAGGAGACGGTCAGCCGGTCGGGCCGGAAGTCCGCCGTGACCGCCGTGCGCGGCGGCACCCAGCGAAGCGTGCGCGCGCCGGTGGCCTTCATCAGCTCCTGCCCGATCTCCCCGGTTGCCTTCCGGCCGACGAAGGCCTGGCCCGCTTCGGCGTTGCACAGCTTCTCCTGCGGCGGGGGCGTGGATTCGGGCGGGGTATCCGATCCGGAAGCGGTGCAGGCGGACAGCGCGGCGGCTGCGGCGGCCAGGGCGAAAGGCATGTATTTCATCGGCTTCTCCTCTCCCGATCCAGTCACGAACAACGAGTATAGCGGAAAGGGCCGGGCAGCGCATCGTCGCCATATTCGCGGCGGATCAGCACATCGCCGCCTGCCTGCACGTCCAGCACTTCCTCGCGTTCCCAGCTCATGCCTTCGCCGGTGAAGGCGAATTGCGCGCGGATGCGGGTATCCCCGGTTTCCGCGACCTTGCCGAGCGTGCCGACCGATTCGTAGAATTTGAGCTTGTCGGGCCCGATTTCCAGCAGGCCCTTGGCATCGCCGCGGGTGGAAGTGCAATCGGCCGGGACGAGGCCCCAGCGGCCCTGGATCGCATCGGGAATGCCGGCGGGCGCAGCCGGAGCCTCGGACGGCGCGCTCGTCGTTTCGGTGGGCGCCGGAAGCTGCGGCTCGGCCAGGGTGGCCTCGGCTTCGGGCGCCGGCGTTTTCGCCTCCTTCCGCGAATTGCAGCCGGCCAGCGCCAGCACCGCGAAAGCGGTGGCGATCATCCTCTTCATGCCGATCTCCTCCAGGGGCCGAATCTCCATGTCGATGCAACGCGCGAAGGCCGCTTCCTTTCCGCCAGCGCGCTCGCGAAACCGGATAGCGGCGGGATGCGCTCGCATATCGTCATGGAAAAGCCTCTCCTCGTCTTTTCCCTACTATCGCCGATCGGCCTTCGCCATGCTAGGCCGCGGCGGCCGCCGGGGTGGCGCAGGAGGAGAGAGGTGATGGCCGGTCTGTGGTTCGACGAACTGGAAGTGGGGCAGGTGTTCGATCATCCGATCCGCCGCACGGTGACCGAGACGGACAATCTGCTGTTCACGACCCTGACCCACAATCCCGCCCAGCTTCACCTCGATGCTGAACACATGCGCGAAAGCGAGTTCGGCAAGGTGATCGTCAATTCGGTCTTCGTGCTGGGGCTGATGGTCGGCGTCTCGGTGGGAGACACCACGCTCGGCACCGCGGTCGCCAATCTGGGGTGGGACGAGGTGCGCTTCGTCAAGCCCGTCTTCATCGGTGACACGCTGCGAATCGAGACCGAGGTGCTCGAATTGCGCGAAAGCCGCTCCCGGCGGGACCAGGGAATCGCCACTTTCGCGCACCGCGCCTACAACCAGCACGGGGCGCTGGTGGCGCAATGCAAGCGCACCGGCCTGCAGCGAATGCGCCCGCGCAAATGATTCTGCTTGATTGATTCCCGAAGTTTTGCTTAGCTCGCTAAGTTTATTGGGAGTCACACGATGTCTTTGAAGGCCGAACCGATCCTGCCGAAATTCGGCGCCGAATGTTCGGGGCTCGATCTTACCCGCCCGCTGAGCAAAGCGGAACTGAAGCAGGTCACCGATGCGATGGACACCTATGGTGTCTGCGTGTTCCGCAATACCGGCATGAATGACGAGCATCATGTCGAGTTCAGCCGCAATTTCGGCTATCTCGAACGGGTTCCCGCGCGCGAGGGCATGCGCACCCGCCTGCCTTTCCGCGAGCTGTTCGATGCGTCGAACCTCAATGTCGACGGCGACATCACGCGCGACGAGGCGGCGATCCAGTATCGCAAGGGCGACCGGCTGTGGCACACGGACAGCGCCTTCATGGAGAAGCGCACCTCCTATTCGCTGCTGCTCGCCCACCAGGTGCCGTCCTCCGGCGGCGAGACCTGGTTTGCCGATACGCGCAGCGCCTATGAGGACCTGCCGCAGGCCACGAAGGACCTGATCGCGGACAAGGTGGGGCTCAATTCCCTGTGGTGGTCGCGCAAGATGGCCGGCGCGGAAATCCCCGAGGAAGAGATCGAGAACCGCTTCCGCGCCCGCCACCCGCTGGTCCACACCCACAAGGGCTCCGGCCGCAAGGCCCTGTTCATCGCGGCGCATACGATGGACATCGAAGGCATGCCGAAGGAGGAAGGCCGCGCCCTGCTCAAGCAGTTGATCGAGCACGCCACCCAGCCGCAATATGTCTTCAACGTGAAGTGGAATGTCGGCGACCTGGTGATCTGGGACAATCTGTGCACCATGCATCGCGGCGGCGATTTCGACTACGCGAACGAAAAGCGCGACATGCGCCGCACCACGGTGCGCGAAGGGACTGAGCCCCACACGATGGATCTGGACGATCCCTTCGGCAAGCTCTTCGCCGAAACGCCCCGCACTGTGGACATCGTCGGCGCGCGGGAAGCCGGGCGCTGAGTTCGGCTGCGGCGGTGACCCCATCTGGTTCAACGGAGGGTGGCGCGGCGAATGACCAGGCGCGAGCGGTTGGGCATTGCGACATGCGCCCAAGCCCATTATGGGGCCCCTCAACGCCGCTTTAGCTCAGTTGGTAGAGCACATCATTCGTAATGATGGGGCCACAGGTTCGAGTCCTGTAAGCGGCACCATTCCCGAACGGAAGAAAGAGCCGGGCCCGCGGTTCAGGCGGAGGGGAAGGCAGTTTCGGACCCTATCATCATGCGAACCCTGTCGGGGCTCATCCCCGCGGCAAATTGGCGTCGCATCCTTGCCGGGGTCCTGAGCGCCGCGATCGCGGCCGCTCCGGTCGCGGCCGAGCCGGCTCCGTCCGCGGACGATATTCCGGGGCATTACTATCTTTCCGGCCTGATGGAGGTGGGCTCCGAACTGCTGCTCACGCCCGATGGCGATTTCCAGTGGATGATCGCTTACGGTTCCGTGGACCAGGCGGCGGAAGGCCGGTGGACTTCCGACGGCAGAACGGTCGTGTTGACCAGCCGGCCGCAATCTGCCGATGGCGTGCGGTTCCGGCTGGGGGAAAAGGCCGGCTGGGACGAGCGCGCCGCCCGTTTCCTCGAACGTCGGCGGGAGTGGGAAGCGCTGGAGACGCGCGCCCGCAACTGCCCCCTGATGTCCCTGTCGAACGAGGATCGCGTGGAGGTGGCCATTGCCCCTACCGCGGGTGCGCCGGCCCGGCCCGATCTCGCCAGGCTGAAGGCCGAAGCCGATCGGGCGCATGACGCCGCCCAGGCCTCGCTTGATCGATTGAAGGGCCGTGCGGCCTGGCGGCAGGACCGGGCGCTTGTGGAAAACGCCGATGCCGCGATCATCCTCTATCAGGACAGGATGGCGGAGCTTCGGGGTGCTCTCGACCTGGAAGGCAGAGCGGATGTCGAGCCGGCGCCGTTCGACGTGCCGGCGGAATGTCGCCTGTCCGACTGGGAGAAGGAAGTCGCCGCGTTTCGCGGGGTTGCGATCCAGGTGTTCGATCCGGAACGCTATCTGCGCGGCGACGGCATCGAAGTCGAAGCGCGCTACGATCGCGGAGCGCCCGTCAGCGATGTGGTGATGGGTGGCTATGCCTACCTTCCGCTGGCCCGTGGCCGGCGCATCACCGCCATCGCGCTGCGGGTTCCGGGGGCGGTGAATGACCACGAAGCGATCTTTCCCGTCATCTTGGCCGAACCTTCGGTCCAGCTCGTCGACGCGGATCTCGGCTCCCTGATCGAGCCGGCTTTCACGCGGCTGGTGCTGACGATCAACGGCGATGGCTCGCTCACGCCCCAGGGCGAGATGTCCCGCGGCGTCTATCGCAAGCCCCCTTCCGCACCGGTATCGGCGCCTGCTCCCGATTCGGACGATCCTGCGGATAATTGCTCCGCGGCCGATCAACTCGTTTCCGCGGCCCAGGTCTTTCCGAAGGAGTGGCAAGCCGAAGTGGGCCGGCGCCTCCAGAGCGCCCAGACCTATCCGCTCGAAGCCAGGGCGCAGGGGATCGAGGGCACCGTCTATATCAAGTTCCGGGCCGATCGCAGGGGGAACGTGAAGTCGGCCGTCGTCGATCGCTCCTCGGGCAGCGAGCTCCTGGACAATGCCGCGCTCGAAGCCGCGCGGCGGGCCCAGCCGCTGCCTGCCCTGCCTTGCGGCGCCCCGGAAGAGGTCGACTTCATCCTGCCCGTCCGCTTCCTGACGCAATAGAGGAATCCGTTCGCCGCGGGCGCGCCTCGACGCGGCGGCGCCCGGGGCGCTATGGGCCGGGCATGATCTCGGTTCACCCGCTCGACTTCCCTGCCTGGTCCGCCCTCGAAGGGCGTCACGCCCGCTTCGCCCTCGTGCGCGGCGGGGCGCGCCGATACCATCCGGCATACGGGGTCTTCGCAGCCCTTGAGGGCCGCTCCGAGGCCAGCCTTGCCGGTCTTGGCGCCCTGGTGGCCGAACATGGCGACGTCGCTTTGCTGGAGGCCGATCCACCTGCCGAAGTGCCGGGAGTGGCCGTCGCCTCCCAGGATCTCGGCGTGCAGATGACCGCCGCGCGCTTGGCTGCGGGGCCAGCGGCAGGTTTCGGGATCGCGCCCCTGGGCACGGCGGACGCGCAGGAGATGCTGGCGCTTGCCACGCTCACTCAGCCGGGCCCCTTCTTCGAGCGGACACACCTCCTGGGCGACTTCTTCGGCGTGAGGGTGGACGGGCGGCTGGTGGCCATGGCCGGGGAGCGGATGAAGCCGGATGGCTTCACCGAGGTCAGTGGAGTCTGCACCCACCCGGATCATCGCGGCCGCGGCTATGCCGGCGCTCTCATGCGATTGGTCGCCCGGCGCATCCTCGATCGCGGCGAGACGCCGTTCCTCCACGCCTATGCCAGCAATCGCGGCGCGATCGCCCTTTACGAAAGCCTGGGCTTCACCATACGGCGCGAAGTGCTGATGACGAGGCTGACGCGCGCCTGACCGGCCCTCGGCCTCATGCTTTTCCGGGCCTTCAGGCGGGCGGGTCAAGGCATCGGCTGCTCTTGGTTTTCTGACTGTCCATTGTCTTCCGGCAGTAACCCGCCTGTCACAGCGGCGTGACAGAGGGGGCGGGCATGGAAGGAACGGAAACGCCGCAATGACTTCGCCCGCCGACCCCGCTTTCGCGCAGCAGGCGCACCTGGGCGGTGACGCCCATGATGTCGCTGTCGAGCGATTGCAGGCGCTGGGAAAGCTTCTCCAACGTAGGCCGCAACGGCTCGGGCAGTTCCTCGTCCTCCTCCAGCCGCTTGAACACTTCCCACATGCCGCCCAGCAGGCGATGGCTCTGGGTCAGCCGATGCCGGATGGCGATCAGGTCGCGGCTGGTCGGGGCCTGGCGGTCGCTCAGGAAGGCGTCCTCCGCCCGCTGGACATCGGCGCTGAGGGCCCGGCTGATCCTGCCGATGCTTTCGGCGATCGCGCTGAGGTGCAGCCAGCGCAGGACGCCGGGCCGGGCGTCGTCGCATTGTTCCACCGCGACCGAGCCGTCGGCCGTGAAATCATAGCCCCAGATGAGGCCAGGCCGAAGGCCGACAGGCTCGCCGCCGGGAGGGAAGGGAGGTTTGTCCACGCGCGCGGGTCACCTCCTTCCCGGGATTACAGCAGCAGCGAGAAGATCATGTAGAGCCCGCCCGCCAGCACGATCGACGCGGGCAGGGTGAGCACCCACGCCATGGCGAGGTTGCGGATCGTGCTCATCTGCAGGCCCGACCGGTTGGCCGCCATCGTGCCCGCGACGCCTGAGGAGAGCACGTGGGTGGTGGAGACCGGCAGGCCGAGATGGTCGGCCGCGAAGATGGTGCCCATCGCCACCAGTTCGGCGGAGGCCCCCTGCGCATAGGTGAGGTGGGACTTGCCGATCTTCTCGCCCACGGTGACGACGATGCGCTTCCAGCCGACCATGGTGCCCAGGCCCAGGGCGATCGCGACCGCGACCTTCGCCCAGGTGGGGATGAAGCGCGTGCCCGCATCCAGCGAACCCTTGTAGGTGTCGAGCGCCTTCTTCTCGCCTTCGCTGAGGCCGGCAGCCTTCTCCTTGTTCAGCCGCTTGATGCCTTCGGAGGCCAGGTACATGTCGTTGCGGACGTTCTCGACCGCCGCGGCCGGCACCTTTGCCAGCGAGCCGTATTCCGTGACCTGCCGGTCGATATTGCGGACGAGCGCGGCCAGCGCCGGGGCGGTGGTGGGCTGATAGCTCCTGTCGGCGATATAGGTGGTGACCTGCTTGCGCGCCTCGACGGTGCCGATCGTATTGTCGTGGCCGTCATGCAGCGCCATGCGGGCCGCTTCGGCATTCGTGTGGAACTCGGCGGTGTAATGGGCCGGCACCGCGCGGTTCAGCGCGTAGGCGGTGGGCACCGTGCCGATCAGGATTAGCATGATGAGGCCCATGCCCTTCTGCCCGTCATTGGATCCGTGGGCGAAGCTGACGCCGGTGCAGGTGAAGATCAACAGCGCGCGGATCCAGGGCGGGGGCGGCAGGCCGTCCCTCGGTTCCTGATACAGCGCCTCGTTGCGGACCAGGATCTTCATCGCGAAGAACAGCAGGGCCGCCAGGCCGAAGCCGATCAGCGGGGAGAACAGCAGGGCCTGGCCGATCTCCGTCGCCTTGGACCAGTCGACCCCGGCGGTGCCGCTCTTGCCGTGCAGCATCGCGTTGGCAACGCCGACGCCGATGATCGACCCGATCAGCGTGTGGGAGCTGGAGGAAGGGATGCCCAGCCACCAGGTCGCCAGGTTCCAGATGATCGCCGCGATCAGCAGGGCGAAGACCATCGCGAAGCCGGCATTGGAGCCGACCTGCAGGATCAGCTCCACCGGCAGCAGCGATACGATGCCGAATGCCACCACCCCGGTCGAGAGCAGCACGCCCAGGAAGTTGAAGAAGCCCGACCATACCACCGCGACATGGGCGGGCATGGCATTGGTGTAGATCACCGTGGCGACGGCGTTGGCCGTATCGTGGAAGCCGTTCACGAACTCGAAGCCCAGCGCGATCATCAGCGCGATGAACAGCAGGATGAAGGGCAATATGGCCAGCGCCTGCACGCCCGCCGCATTGGCGTCGAGATAGATGCTGTAAGCGACGTACAGGATCGCCGATGCGATGATCGCGCCGAATCCCAACTGGCCGATCGAGCCCAGCCCTTTATCCAGATTCGGACGGGTATATTGCTGGTCCGCAGCCAGGGTAGCGTTCATTGGCATCGCCTCGAGAAGGGTGTGTGCCAAGGCAGCTAAGCGCCCTGCGTGACAATCATGTTACGCCCGAGCAGGCGGCGGCATGCGGACAGGGCGCGGCGGCCTCGGCTCCGCTCCAGTGAGCCCGGACATCAGACCGTCATCAACTGTTGCCACTTCCCTATCGCATCCGTTGTTCAGAAATAGGCAGAGGTGGCTGAATGATCGGCAGGCATTTTGCGCTGGGCGCGACGCCACGCCGACCAGCGGGAAAGGTGGGCATACCGCGAATATCCGCGGGATTCGGGCAAGGCTTGGCCGTTGGGCTCGAGTTGTTGCCCGAAAAGCCCAAGCCTCGTTGCAAGAGCCGCCGAGATTGGCTAGGCGTTCTTGATAACTATTCGCAATAAGGGAATGCCCCCGTTCCCTTTCCGAGGAGTCGCGTTATGTCGATCGATCAGGCCCAGCTTTCCCAGCCCTCCCGCGCCCGGCGGTTGAAGGCGGAGACCGAGGAAATTCACGATCGGCTGGACAGGTCGATCATGGCGGCCGCTTCGTTCACCAGCCTGGAAGGCTATGCGCGCTTCCTGCGCGTGCAATATCTCTTCCATCGCGACATCGCCGCGCTTTACGAGGATGCCGGGCTGCAGGCCCTGTTTCCCGGCCTTGCGCAGCGGCAGCGGCTCGCGCTGATCGAGGCGGACCTTGCCGATCTCGAAAGCCCGCTTCCGGAAGGGGAGGGCGCGCTTTCCTTCGCGCCGGGCGAGGTGGTGGACATGCCGACCGCGCTGGGCTGGCTCTACGTGGCGGAAGGCTCCAATATGGGCGCCGCGCTGCTGCGCAAGGAAGCGGCGAAGCTCGGCCTGTCGGACGATCGCGGCGCCCGGCATCTCGCGCCCACGCCCGAAGGCCCGGCCGCCCATTGGCGCGCCTTCACCGCGATGCTCGATGCCGTGCCGCTCTCGGCGGAGGAGGAAGGGCGCGCCGTGGCCGGCGCCAGGGCCGCCTTCGCCCGCGTGCAGTCGCATGCCGACGCCTGCCTTGGCTGACCCTTCGGCAGAGGACATCCTCGCCCGCGGCCGCGCGGCGCGCCTGGGCTGGCTCGCCGTCGGCCTGGTGCTGGTGGGGATCGGCTTCGTCGGCATCTTCGTGCCGCTGCTGCCGACCACGGATTTCCTGATCCTGGCGCTGCCCTGCTTCGCCCGCTCCTCGCCCAGGCTGGAGGCATGGCTGCTCGATCATCCGCGCTTCGGCCCGGGGCTGCGCGCGTGGCGGACCGAGCGGGCCGTCCCCCGCCATGCCAAGATCGCGGCCTGCGCCGGCATGGCGCTGGGCTACGCGCTGTTCTGGATCCATCTCCGCCCGGGCTGGGCCGTCTCGCTAGCGGTCGCGCTGGCGATGCTGGCCTGCGCGGCCTGGGTCGTTTCCCGCCCCGCGCCGGGCGGAAAGCCCTGAGGGGGAAGGGGCGGCAGAGGGCCGCCTCGATCGGGAAACATCCGTTCGAAGGGTTTCAAGCCGAGCGCGGCAAACTTCGGGAGGCGAGCAGCGGGCGGCGCGAAAGATCGTCCTCCACGATGGTGCGGATCGCGATGAAGGTGCGGAAGGCCTGCACTCCGCTATCCTCGGAAAGGGCGCGGCGGGTGAAGGAATCATATTCCTCCATCGTGCCGACCTGGACCTTCAGCAGGAAATCGTCCTCTCCCGTCACTTCCCAGGCGCCGGTCACCTCGGGATGCCGGGCAATTTCCTTCGCGAAGGCGTCCATCGCGCGTGGTCCGGCCTGCTGCATCCGCACCAGCACATGCATGATGAGCGCCGAGCCGGTCAGCACGGGATCGACCACCGCGATGTCGGCCACGATCACCTTCTCCTCGCGCAGGCGCCGCAAGCGGCGCAGCACTGCCGACACGGACAGGCCGACCCTGTCCGCCAGGATTCGCGCCGGCTCCTGATTGTCGCGCCGGACCAGTTCGATGAGGCGACGGTCGAAATCATCGAGGTCGATCATTTTTCGCATAATTATCCCTATAATGCGAAATTTAGGCGGATCACCTGCCAAATTCGGCGCCAATAATCCCTTTCCTCCCGGTAGAAGCGCGCCCGGAGCAATCATCGCCCGGCGATGCAGCAGGAGAACAGCACATGTCCCGTCCCCTTCGCGGGTCCGGCCCCTTGGCGCGCCTCTGGCGGTTTTTCATCGAGACCTCGGAAGTGGCCGTCGCGGTGCATTATCACGCCCCCTGGTACCGCGCCCCGTTCCCTAGGACGTAGCGGGAACTTCCCCCCCCCCCTTGAGGGGAGGGGGTTCAGGGGGTGGGGTCTGGCCCCAGGCGAATGCTTGACTTGGAGGCACCACCCCTCCCCAACCCCTCCCCTAAGGGGAGGGGCTAATAAGGGCTTGACATACAGAACCACATTGGTTATATGAA
>Ga0164243_10008025_pt1 | contig 15667 bp, 28 predicted proteins | sample OricompcompostOP_FD_108781 | JGI IMG/M metagenome (GOLD analysis project Ga0164243, IMG submission 108781) | Organic Plus compost microbial communities from Emeryville, California, USA - Original compost - Organic plus compost (OP) | ecosystem: Engineered > Solid waste > Mixed feedstock >...
TGACAGGGAAACGGTTACTTTGGGCTCGTTCCATATCCTTGATGCCGTGCTCATGGTGTTTATAAGTGGACTCATTGCCACCAGTTTGGTGGTAGCTGGGGTCATTTTTATGTGGGTCTACCCACTGCATACGGACGAATATCTTCCCATTCTTGCCCTTGACATGTACAGCTCTCTTGACTAGCTTACCACGGTTCAGTATAGACTTGGATAAGTCAACGACCATAGCGAGAGATTCGCTCTTCCATACCTCTCTGTATCTCTTCTTGGCCTCACGAACCTTATCAGGGTCCGTACCTACCACCTCACAGGGTACATGGGAATACCCTATCTCTTCCGATGCCTCCCATCTATGATGCCCATCATGAACATCATAGGAGTACCCTATTTGTATCGGGGCAAGGGGTATACCAGCCTTCATCTTCTTGACATTTTCAGCTACTTTCTTGGGGTTGGTAGCCTTATCGGTCTGGTACACCTGCCTCAGACGGTTCACAGGAATGTAAATGATACCCCGATCATTATGAACCTTATACGCAAAACGCTCCGCACCCTCAGGCAGGTGAGCCTTCCCAGCCTTAGATACTAGTTCAAAACCTGGTAGGGAGGAAAATCCTAGACTTACACCTTTGGTAAACTGCTTATGGGTCAGGTCATTGGCAAAGTTCTCTAGACCTAAATCCAATATGAGCTGTTGGTGCTTATCCTTTTTCTTAGGCTTAACTGGGGCATCATCCACGCGCTCTATACTCTTGCGACCCTTTTCTAGATCTATGTGAAGTCCTACTGGTTCCATATCTCATACCTCCCTTCACCAAAAATATCCTGTAGGGTCTCTGACTTTGCTACTTTAAGGTGCATCATTTCTTTAAGCACCTCATCTCCATGCTCCTTGGGATTCCATGACTTTGTACCATGTTTGTCTATATGTGCCTTCCTACGAGACCATAGTTTTTCATTAAATTCCCTACGCTTGTCAGGGTTTAAACCCTCACACAGTTTCATGCGCTCACCCCTACCCTACGAAGTCAAATCCGAAATTGCTCTTAGGCTTATGCAACTCTAATATCCTGTCAAGAGCAATATACGCATACGACAGGGCACAAGCTAGGTGGTCGTCCCCGATACGGGTAACCCGTTCGTAAATAGCCCCTTCTTCCTCTTCTATCAAAAAACGCACGTTCTTTAAATGTTTTATGAGCATAGCAAGCTTCTCACTCTCTCCAAACACTCTGATAGCCCGTGCTTTAACGTTATACAGGGTACGCTTCATCTTAGTAGTCTTGTCAACCCGCACCCGCTGAGCATTATCATTCCAAGAGTCCACAAGAGGTATGTTGGATTTAGGGGTGTCCCAATCACAAGCAAATACCCTACCAGGAAACTGCTGAATAAGGTAGCTATTACGGTCAGCACCGAAACCATTATCCGCTACTATAACATCTGGGTCGTATGGTTGAAGCACAGCAGCAAAATAACTTACGCAATCCAGTGGCTTCTGTGGATTGTCCTCAATCCAGTCCAGATTTAGCAGCTCAATCTGACCATCATCAGTCAACCCTAACACCACTATCCAGTTGTAGTAACCCCAGTCTATTCCTGCCACTATCTTCTTATACTTAGAGAAGTCCCTATACCCAACTGGCTCTTGGTACCCTATACAACTCAGTACATCTTGATCTGTAATCATAAGGCCTTCACTGGCATAGGGCACACCTATAACGTAGTTGAAGAATAGTTGCTTTACCTTGTACTGGAATTGGTTACGCATAATCTCGTCAGCGGAAACCCATACTGCATCTAGCTGAGAAATGTGGTAACCACGCACCTCATGCCGATCTGGATACTTGGCTACATACTCCCCCTTATTCCACCTGTTCAGTTCCATCTTACAGTGGGAACAGATGAACATATAGGTGCCGTCCTGTATTTGCTCATTTACAAGGTCCACACCGTCTTTCTTTACCTGTACTATGTTGTCCTCGAAGGACATAACCTGCCAGTGGCCACATCTCTCGCACTTATGGTGGTAGTACCGCTGGTCGCTCTTTCCAAATAGCAAGTCCACCCCGCGTCCCGGTATGGTAGGGGTACTCCACCGCCTCATCAGCTTATATTTGGAGGACTTCATAGACTCTCGGAAGGCTAACTCCACACCATCAGACATGCGGTCGTACTCATCTAGACCTAAAATATCTACCTGTTGACCCTCACCTAGTGCTGAATTCCATGCAGAGCGTAGGAACATATGGCTACCATTTACCAGCTTTTTAAGACGTACGTTATTCTGCCTACGGTCCAAACGCTTTCTGAGGTACGATGACTCTTCAAATATAGGAGCTATACGGGTGTTACTAAAGTCCTCCATCTGTTCCTTCCGAGGGAACGTATACATCCCGTTAGCCATAGGATGAGTGTCCAAGAACCATATGAATTCGGATACAGCCATTTCAGATAGGCCTAACTGACGGGATTTGCGTACAACTTTGTCTGGGTGCTGATCATTAAGTATATCTATTTGCCAAGGGCGGTGCTTGATAGGGTGCTTATTGGAGTAAAAGGTTATAGGTACCCCTTTTATGAATCGGTGTTTAAGTATATATAAGGCTGGTTGCCTGTTTATCAGTGCTTCCTGTAACTCTTTCTGTGATTGAGTGAAAGACATGAAGATCCCTCCTACAGATAGAATAATCCATAGGAGGGATCAAGGTATTAAATGTCTACATCTATTGATGTACAGAAACCATTAACAGATGTACTCAACTAGGCAGTACCCCTTTGGATAAGAGTATGCAGTCATATCCCCTGTTAGTATCAAATGCCTTTTGGCATCTGAATCACATAGGAACACCATATCCTTGACAACAGAAAATCCATTGGTTGGGGCACCCCCATCAGGAGTGGCGGTAGCTAGAGACGTTGGGGTAGTCTCAGAGGTCTTTAACTCAAAGTTCCAAGTACCAGTACCGGAGTTAGCACCAGGTTTGGCATACAACACTACCCTTGTCACTATTGCCCCCATCGGTAGATAGGCTTCCACATTACCTGAAAGGTCTGGCAAACCACCATTGAATAGGTTAGCCATCTTCAGTACACGCTTTTGAGCCAAGCCAGTAGGGGCATAATCCCAGTTTAGTGTGGTATCAAACACATACTTCCCCTGGTCAGCATCCTGTAGACCCCGACACATATCAAACTTAATATTGGGCCTACCACCTTGGTATGGGTCCTGTAGGGTTGTGAGTACTACAAAATCCTTAGCCTCTCTGTAGTTCACTATCACACAGTTTTGGTACAGAATTCTTGGACTACGCAGACCAGGGTTTATGGCATACTTGTATTCATGTTTTCCCTGGAACATGCACCCTATAAATTGAATCTCTGGCCCAGACACGTTACCAAAATTAAACGTAACATTATTTACGTTCTGTATTCCAGCCACCGTGTTCCAGGACTGCACAGCCAAGTCTACGTTAACTAGGGTAACCGTCCCATCAGGCCACTCACAGTACAGGAACTTACAGACTGTTGAGGGTAGTTCCACCCGTATACCAGATATAAATATACGGCAGGCCCCCTGACCATGGTTATCATTACGTAGGTTGATCATGGTACCGCCAGTAGTAGTGCCAGAATAGTACATATAGCTCCCGCCCCATATACCCACAGAACCCCCATAGGCTAAGTCTATCATGCTACCACCGCTTATTTCCATATTGCAGGAATAGAAGTTGTAGTTAACAAACTGGTCAGCATTTGTGGGGGTACCAGAGGTAGAGGCGTTTTGTGGCACATAGAAGAAGGTAGTCCACGTACCATTAACGTTACAGTGCTGCCACGACATCTCAGAGTTTGTATCAATACCAGTCAGGACTATGCCATAATTCCAAGTTCCTCCCCAGATTACCCTATCAAAGGCATAATTCTGTGCTGTACCATTGGAAAAGGAACTCATCCAACTAGCGTTAGTGGTGTTGGATACGAAGGCCATATCCCTGAAGGTCAAATGCAAGAACGAATTGTTGTTAGACAGCAAATATGCTGGGGAAGTGGGCTTGAAAAATATGAAGGTAGCGTATCTACCATCCCCCTCAAAGACAAGACCTACGAAGGGGGTACTGGAATATCTGCTAGGCATCATAGATTCTGGCTTAGTTATGATATAACTGCCAGCAGGTATATAAATCTTAGCATTGGGGCGACGGGAGCCGTCACCCCCAGCTTCAACATAGGTAAGCTGAGTGTAATTGTCCCACACAGCCTTTATAGCAGCGGCGAATGCGTCAGAATCATCGGTAACACCATCACCCTTAGCACCGAAATCTCGAACATTATAGACTGTGCTCTTAATGGTCATTTGTCAGCACCCCCTTATAGTATCTGCTTCCAGTCGTAGACATCGTTTGCTAACTTTATACACTTCTACACAGCATCAGAGGTTCCTGTAACTCCGGTGGTTGTATTGGCTAGTGTCCCAGTGGCGCCAGTGGGGCCAGCAGAATAGGACATGGTGCCTACGGAGCCTTTGGTAATCTTAGTAAATGTTACAGTAGACCCTGATCCACCAGTAGTCCAACCCGTATAAGTTGCTGAACGTATCTTGGTTGCCACCAGAGCTGTGGTATTATCTGTGGTAGCTAGAGCCACAGGGAAAGTCACACCATCTAGGATAACACTAACATTACCCGCTGTACTACACTTATCGGTAACAGTTAGGGTGGATACCTGTGCTACACCAGTCACACCAACTACTACAAAGTCCTGCCACTTATACGAAGCATTGGGTGTTGGTAAGGAAGAGCCGGACAGTGGGCCAGAAGATGCTCCAAGAGAAGGATATAACTGTACCCATTGAAGGGTATTTGTGGCATCCCTTAGGCACATATACACACTGTCGGACACCCCGTCGTGGGTGCCAGTCTTATCCGCCTTTACCACCAACAGAGTGTTTTCGTACTGTGGATCAGTTGGATAGGGCGAGTTAAGAGAGTACAAGAATTTTATCTGGGCCCCCGAACCAGAGACAGACACATGATTAGTTCCACCAACATTGAACAAGATAGGGCCGTTAGGATCTGTGTGACCTATGGTAGTTGGGCTCAGCACTATACCTTTGTTAGTGGAGTCCAAAAGTCTTACAGCAGCGTTAGAGTCATTAAGGGTTACCCCATTACCAAATTGGTAGACTCTGCTCTTATCCCATGCTGCCCCAGTCAGTGTGTCCGTTAACAGGCCACCCCCGCCGTCAATTGCAAAGGAGCCTATTTGAATTAGGGAAGATTCCCACAACTTGTCTATGAAGTATGCTCCGTCTGGGAGAGTGCCCCGGCACCCAACGAAGGTGTAAGTGCCATAGGAAATTCTGAAAGTCCAAGCAGACACTAGATTCGTGTATGGGTTAACGATGACAGTAGAACCAGTAACTCCTATGAACTCAAAACCTAGATTGGCGCGTTCCAAGTACATATCTGTCATGGTTACGGTTTGTGCTGCATTGATCCAGCCTAGGGAGTCATACCATTCCGATACACAGGAGTTGAAAGTTATGTTTACTGCATTCTTGATAGATATGCCAGTGGACCCAGTAGATATAGTACCTGCATCAGCACCATGGAAATACACCCGATCCAGTGCTATGGTTGTACTTGGGTTGATCTGGGTATCTGTAGCATTGGTTTCCAGGTTAGAGGTGAAACCCTGGTAGTCGTTGTAGGTATGAGTCTCCTGTATCTTCATCCAATACACAGACTCGGCCTTGATAGACGTTGTGAAGTTACGAATGGTACACCCAGATATAACGATATCCTTGATATAGTTGAAGCTACTGGACACTTTGTTGCCTAGGTATAGAGCCACAGCCGCTGTCTTACTATGGTCCTTAGTTTTACACACAAGCTGTACGTTAGATATTTTAAACCCATCGGCCTTTACAGTAAGCAAGGCAAAATACCCATCAGCGGTAATTTTGCCCCCAGCACCCTTAATGTTCAAGGCCCCATTAACTGTTAGACCGGAAGTCACCCTATAGTTGCCAACTGGGAGATAGAGGTCAGTGCCACTGGACACAGCATTGTTTATGGCATTTTGTATAGAAACTGTGTCATCGGCAGTACCATCTCCAACTGCTCCGAAATCCCGTTTGACATCTATGCCTAGGGGAAAAGGAAAATTGGGCCCGTATCTGGACGTCATTGCTATACCTCCCCACGTGTACTAAAATTATGCCAACTAAACAATAATAAATCGAATAGCAGTTATGAAGGTAAAACATATGTACGAAAGACATAAAATTAACCCTCAGGGGGTATTAGTCCCTGAGGGTTACTATTTGGTCAGCCTATAGTGAATGAAAATCCAGCCTTATCAATCCCCTTGGATTTGAATATATCCAGTGCCCCTTTAATCTCTTTGGATATGAGGTCTAGCTCTGCCTCCTCACTAGACAGGCTTATACTCAGGCTAATGGTTGGGGATATAACGTCTGGGACGACCCCTAACACTGTTTTGTGTGGCAATTCCTGAGGCGGCGGGGCCATATATTGGGGTAGCTCATTTGCCCTTTGTTTAGCCGCTACTAGTATGACTGGCTCAGGTGCCGAGACTGGGGTGGTGACTTCCTCTGTAGGCCTATTCTTAACAACAGACCTAGCATCCCCCTTAGCCCACTTGGCTACAGAATTCTTGGAACACCCAGTCCTTTGTGCTATCTGCCTTATGGACAGATCAGTTTCTGCCAATAATCTCAGCGCCTCTTTCTTATTTCCCCATTGACCCATGTTAGTAGTCTCCCCGTTTCTAAGTTTTTCAAGTACTCTCTTTATTAACCTGCCTACCTGCACTTGGCTAATCCCCATTGTTTCCCCTATTTCAGCCTGCGTATAACCCTCATTGTACATTAATAGACACTTAACTGACCTGGGGTCTTGACTGGAGAGAAGTTCCTTCAATTCTAGACTGATATGGAAGTCCACATGATCGGCCACAGTATCCTCTAAGGTTACAGGATCACCATTGTTTTCAAACACAACCTCATTCATGCTACGAGTGTAGACGTATCTCCCATAGGCCAAGCCCATTTTCACCAGGTCCAAGCTCATATCCAACGCTCTGGATATATCTTCTGGACTCTCACGCACTAAATCATATTTTACTATCTTGGCGTAGGACTCTTTGGCAGGCCTAGAAAATTTAGGGCCCGGATTAGAGTCTCTAATGTACCTTTTGATCTCACCCACTATCATTGGTACAGCATATGTGGAAAACCTGGTCACATTTTCAAATTTAGTGGGGTCATAGTTGTTATAGGCCTTTATCAAGCCTATGGACCCTATACTATATAGGTCATCATAATCGATAAGAACGCCTGTGGCCCTCACCGCATGTAATTTGTACTTGCTAGCTACCTTGTGCACTAGCCTTAGATTTTCCCTTATAAACTCGTCCCTGCTACCCGGTAAATGTGGGTTATCAACCACTGCTTATCACCACCCTAACCACAGCTTCACCACCACTTTGACATGAAAAAAGAGACGACTGTGAAAGTCATCTCTTCCATGGGTCTTATTCGTATTGAGCACGTCTTTTACGGTGCATGATCTTAGTTGCTTCACCGCCACGCAGATGCCGTATGGACAGGTGGTAGTCCAGTATGGCTCTGACTTTAGCATATGTCTCCGGGTGTGCTTGCTCTAGATTCTTGCTTATCCAGCTGTGTACACTAGACCGGGAGACATTAAATACCGTAGCCGTTTTACGAATGGTGTCATGGGTCATGATGATGTGTTCGGCTACCAAACGGGCTTTCTCATGAGTTGCCATACGTTTGGTTAGCAATTCGATCATCCCCTCTCAGGTTTGACCAAATAAACCGAACCGGGGCGAACGCCTCTCTTTAGATGCCAGTGTCCTGGTCATCATTGCCCTGGTTAAGGGATAGGAGCAGGTCTTCCATCAGGGACGCTACACGTGGGTCTTCTGGGTCTAGACTCTGAGTCAGTCTAGCCACACCCTCTTCATCCACAGCAGAGGTAGCTGTACGGTCCGATGCCTCTCCCATAAGAACCAAGTCCATCTTGATGACCTCTACCAAATCCTTGGCATTACGTATACCCTCTACTTCTCCCTTAGATATCCGATCCATGAAGTCATCTACAAGAGTCTTAAGGTTTTTCCTGTGCTCCTTCTTAACTTCTTCATTATCTTCATTAACTGTGACACGTTTGAAAGTCATAGATAGGCTGCTAACCAACGGAGGCCTTCTTTCCTTGTTCGACACGACGCATTCCCCCCCTTTCTACTAGTGTAGAATATCTTTACGAACTATTATCAATTCATATCCTAGAGCGGCAAAGACAGCCGTCATGTTTTTGGATATAAGTGGTACATTTCCAACGTCTACTATATTGCGCACTTCTTCCTGACGTAATGCCTTCTGCCTGGACTCTACTACGTCAGAGGCAATGAGTATCTGTGTTAGGTCTTCATGTCCCTTTGGCACTACCAGCCATAGACTGAGGTCATCCTTCATCTTCATCGTCCCCCTCTTCTACAGAGAAGATGAGATAGGAGTCCTCAGATATATCATCCGATAGAGAAACCTGGATATCAATACCATCCATTGTTAGATAGGGAACTTCATCTATAGTCTTAAATCCTGGGAAAGTACTAAGGAAATTTAAGGATTTGGGGTTAATAAATACTTGCAGGTATGGTAGTATCTCAGGTTCACCTTCTCTAATTTCCTGCACCTGATTTTCCAGTATTCGGTGGATAATATTGGCATTTGGAGCTGTCTCATCAATAGATTGTTGATATACTACTGTATCGTCGTTCTCTGATAAATATTCGGTACAGGCAGCTGTAGAGAAGGTTATAGGCAGGGCCTCTTGGTCGATGATCTCATTGAGAAGTCCCACGAACTTACATACTCTCCGGTGTATGCAATCCCGGCACTCCTTCAATGGGTAAGTGTTTCCATCATACATAAGCCCACCTCCTTTAATAACTATGAAAATATAAAATGCCTAAACCAGCATCAAATGAAATAGGCCCCCTACAGGGGGGCCTAGTGATGTCATTTTTCCATATTTTTATGGTTTCCTTAAGGAGCTCTATAGGCTCATCAAAAGCTTTAACCTTTTCTCTTCTAGTACCAACATCTTCATGGCACATGTCCTGTAAGACCACAAAACTGTCCTCTAGTACTTTAAGAACCATAAGCAACTTCCTACGCTCATGTTCCGATATACTCTTGCCACTACGCATCATTCTACGGAAGTTATCATAGTCTGCCTGCACATTTTCAAGTTCTTTTTCTGTGGTATCCAGTTTCAGGGACAGGGAGCATATCCACCCATAACATTTTCAAAATGTACAAACTTACCCAACAGTGACTCTAGCTCAGTCCGGCGGTCAACCAATTCCTTATAGAGAATCTTGATGCTGGGCCGCGCATCGTCTTCAATGTTCTTAAGCGCCTCTGCAATATTGCGGTTGTTCCGTAGGCGGCAAATATCATTTTCCAGGGACTCAATTCCGGCACGCATGTTATCGACTTGCTGAATGTAGTAACGCAGAGTTTGCATGTTAAACACTCCCCTTGAATATCGTAACTGTTAAGGTCATCCAGAAATACCCTGATTGATCCCCTAGGAAACTTTATGGGGTCCCCTCTTTTCAGGGTATATGGGCCCAACGGTATCTTGATTAAGAAAGTAGACCTTATCCCGTATTTCAGCGGCGTACACTTGCAAGGATTCACTACTTACATTAGAAAACTGTATGTCATTACTATTAGTCATACATTTTCTTTGCTACTCCAGATCAATTACTTGTCTGGAGTAGACGGGGGTAGTAAATTTCCTTACCGTTGATGCCCACTAGGGCCAAGTATCTAGATGTTTCCGTCAGTACCCTCCCACTTCTTAAACAGCTTATTGAATTCAGCATTATACCTAGCCCTTATAGCATTCACAGACTTGCCAGCCTCTTCCTTAGTAGCAAGTAGAAGATTCTTACGTGCCTGTAGCTTGCTCAGTTCTGCCTCCAGAACTTGAATCTGGTCTGTAATATTTTGGGCCTCAGCGTCGGCGCTGTCAATTTTCTGGGCATATTCCTGCTCCGAGTCATACAATTCCTTATACACCTTGTTAAGGACTTCGATTTGGGCAAAGGTCACCATACGGTTGATGGCCTTATCGAACCCAAAGTCTTCTTCATATAGGGTAACAACAGTAAAGTCGGTATAGACATAGACTATATTGTTTTCGTCTAACCAATACTGTACCCCGTCATTTCCCTCCCATATTAGCTGTGCGCTATTAAAGCCTTTCAGTACCTCTTCACTTATGGTGAGTGAATTTGCTCTACGGTGTTCCTCAGCCAGAGCCTCGTTTTTGATACCCAATATCCTCTGGACATAACGCCTGCTAGCGTGTACAGAGACGACTGGGCAACCACTAGAAGACGGCTCTATCCCGTAAGACTCTAGAATAACATTGGCTTCCTGCCTTAGATGGATTTTGTATTCCTCTAAGGCCTCTGTATCAAGCATGGCTGGAGCAATGGTATCCAGTTCTGCACGACTAATATCCCGCTCCTTGGATGGGTTACGCTCGATCATATAGAGGTCCCGCTGATTGAAAGGCTCTACGGACACACCTACGATGTTCTTATCTGTCGTGACCCTTACAACGTACCAGGAATCTCTAATGTGATGTATATTAGTATTGGAACCAGGTACTTTGACTAAGTTGGTTAGCACATTAAGAGCCTTAATGTATGCCTGCTTGGCAGCAGTCTTCTGTGGGGTTAACTGGTCTACCAAGTCCTCCCTGCCCGTACTGGAAACTACCTTGACTGCTTGGCATAGGGAGTCGTATCTTACCTTATCTGCCCAAAAACTATCTGCTACGTCTTGTGGAAGTGATTTCATAAAGAAAACCTCCTTCTGCCTGAAAAGAATCAGGTGAAGGAGGAATTGTCTCCTAGCTATTATTTTTCCTGTTTGTTATAGTAGCATCCATACTGAACATGACTTTACTCGCATCCATACCAGCAATGGCGTCAGGGTCTGTTACTTCTATGTTAAGGGAGTCATGGATGACTCCCGTTACTCTGCCTACAACTTTACCATCCATTTGTACATAGGCCCCGACCATGGTCTGAAGCCAGTATCTGTGGAGTTCCCCTGGGTGTTGGCTCAAATCTGCTGAAATTTACGTTAATCCTCATAAACATGGTCCCACAAATCCCTCGCCTCCACACATGTAAAACCGTGTGTATTGGGTACCCACCCCATGCCCTCTACGTACTCCTCAATTGGATTAGGGTGATTATGGAAAAATCTGAGGTTTTTATCATAGGTGGAGCTAATGAGCTTAAAGGTATTAAGCTTAAAGCCCTTGGCCCCATACAGGTGCTGACCCATCATTCCGTCATCCCTCTGTACCAGATATACCAGGTAATCCCTTGGTATATCTGGGTACTGCCGTATTAATTGACGTCGGACAATCATTGTAACAGACCCAGATCATATACAGTGTAGTCACAGCGGTAGATAAAGAGCGGCTTTCCATCCACCCAAAAGAACGTAGACTTGTCTACCTGGGTACTGTTATAGGATATGCTATCTCCAATAAAAGTAGCTAGGGGTGTACCTGTTTGGGACCGAACCAGTATGAGCATGTGGTGACCAGTGGTAAGGTTCTTGAATTGGAACACTAATCTGTTGATGATGGGGGTGCTACGGTCCATATTGTTGATGTCAACGGTCTTAGAGAACTGGTCAAAGACATTTTCCAGCCCATCACCATAGGCAATTAGTGACGAACCCACATGCAGCATGACTTTCCCACCGACAATAACGTTTAGCACCGATGACTTCTGTACAGTAGAACCGTCGGAGTCTTTCAGATCGAATTTACCGTCGGCACGAATATCCACAGCCGTACCATGAATTCTATCAATGACTTGGCTGTTGACATCGTAGGTCTGTATCGTCATGGGTCTACCATGCAGAGCCGACCCAATGTCTGATACGGTACTATCTAGCAGATTACAGGATGAAAGTACCACAACCATTACTGCCATAATTACCAGACTAACGATTCTCTTCATGTTCATTTCCCCTATCATTTAGTAGTACCCAGGAATGGATGGGTCTCAACCCAGTACCGGGCTCTAGTATAGCTTCGCGCTTGGCACCACAGTCTAGACATTTGAGAATGCGTAGTATCCCCCCACCATACAGCACCTCATAGTTGATGTGATCACACATATCTCTTTAACCTCTCTTCCAATTCCTCTATCGGCACAGTCTTAAAGCCAAGGTGCTTCTTACCTCTATAAATCCTGATAAATGCCAGATGCCCCACAATTTCCACTATGCGGCATCTGGCATTCTTGGAGTACTTGTATGTTTGACCCTTTACTATTGCTTCCGTTGATAACCTCTGTCTTCCAAGAAGTCTGTAAACTCTGGCATGGTGCGAGTGTAGCCCTTCCACTGTACACCATTGTCCAGGTAGTAGTAAGACACATAGGTGGTACTGCCAAAATCAAATACACCTACTACCCGAATTTCCATTACATTGCCGGGAGCCTCATACAAGTACCCACGTTGAACGTCTAACATTTCATTACCCCTTTACGTCGTAAACGACGAATATTGGTCTTTTGTCGTAACGCTCATAATCTAGGCTGTCATTTGCACTGTAGAAGGACAGCCTCCTAGCCAGCTCACAGGCAAATACCTCGTCATCCCATTCTTTGGTGCAACTTTCCACGATGTAGACGATAGGTTTTCTCCACTTATACTCTTCTGGTATCTCAGGTGCTTGGTATACTTTAATCAATACAAACACCCCCAGTATCTTAGAGCGTCATAGATGAAATAGGCTACGTTGCCATCACCAGCTATGTCCGGATCGTGCATATCGAGCATATCCTTCGTACTTCTCCACACAAAATCCCCATCTGGAGTATAGAAGGAAAAGAATGGTTTCTCCGCTATCCAGCCGTGAAACACGTGTAGGGTCCAGCCGCTGGGGTAGGAAACAGTCATACTTTGCCTGAAGTCATGAACGGCTGTAATACCTGTTTCTTCACGTATCTCCCGTACAGCAGCAGACATAGGGTCCTCGCCTTCTTCTACATGCCCGCCCACTCCGTTATATTTACCAGCATATGGCTCTTTGGCACGATGTAGCATCAGTACTTCTTGCAAATCGGCGGTGAACAGAAAAGCTACGGTTGCCTCACGTGTAGTCATACTCCACCCCTAGCATCTTAGCCACTTCTTCTTTTGTTAGAGCCCTAAAGTGCCAGAGCATACCATCAATCAGACTGCCTTTGGTACACCTGATAGCCTGCTCCCTAGTAACTGCACTCCCCCATGTTATTTCCCTTTCTGAGGATATTATTTCTCTACCCTGGGCCAAAGACTCCATCATGTAGTCCCTGACATGGTACTTCAAGCCATCGTCATACTTCACGGGTACAACTGCTATTACGAACCTGAGGTGTCTAATTGATGTTTCGTCTAGGAACTTCCCTACATTTTCGTCGGTGAGGTAGTTATGGTACAGATAAAAGTTGCTCGACAGCATGCCATGGGTTACGGACACTAAATCCTTACCAGATATCTTGTCAATGTTGAAAATTCCGTAGTGAGAGGCGATAATACTAGCTCCATTGAACAAAGCCTCTGCTAAGTCTTGTCGTGTGCCATTCTTCTCCCTGCTAACAGGAACAATGGCAATTACATACGCTTCATTCTTCATCTCCAAACGCCCCCAGTAAATTATCGAGTTCGGAGTCTAAGTTGTTCTGGATATACTCGATACCCTTATTTACAAGGTGTCTAAGCAAGTTAGGATCAACTTCTTTACCGACTTCCCCACCAATCGAGTAGACTGAGCCTAGTAGTACTGGATTGCCGCTAGATAAGTTTCTGTTGATACCGTCCAATACATTTTCCGAGTCATTCGGAATTGGTATTACAGCTACCAAAAACTTCTTCGTTTGCATCAAGGCCACCTCCGACAAAAAGAACTGGAGACTCTACTTCTCGTCTCCGCTCTTACCCCAATCCCACTCTGACACTTTCTTCCTGTACGACACGAATCCGTACTCATTTATGACATACACATACCCATTGAATATGACCCATCCTACACTCTTGACCATCTCATACATTTTAGGGTGAGCTGTCATCATAAAGTCTATAGCTGACTGTACCAACTTCATATTTGCGGACATTTACCTCACCTCGATACGATACTCGAATGTGGTTTCCTTGTCCATATGCCCTATACGTAATTCTGAAGTGAAGGCATGACGTAGGGTGACGTGTACTTTACCGTTCCTGCATCTTTTAGTCATCAATACCCATTTAGTCTTGACTTTATACCTAATAAAGAGAAATTTCCTCTCCTTAGGTATTAAGACAATGGCCCCTACAGGAATATCCGCTATGCACCCTACGTATGCCCAGGACATTATTATGCCTCCTTTGAATGAAAATACTGCTGAGTATGTACTCAGCAGTTAGTATTTACTTCCCGATGATGTATTCACCTTTAGATGTACTGGTAATTAGCTTGTAACCAAGAGAATCTATCTCAGATAGAGCATCCAACAATGTCTTAGCTTCATATAGATACAGTAGTTTGTCTGTATTGGCCCACTTAATCATCCACCCTTTGCTATTTACATATAGCAAAGCATAGGTCATCCTACTCAATCTCCCTACATAGTTTTCTATCCCCATCATACAGGGCACAGACTCTCCAGCCTTTTTCCTAGCCCTGATGTTTTCAGTGCTGCTAGGCAATCATAGCCTTTGTATCCCTTGACCCTATAGATGTCCGAATACGCTTGCCTTACATACCAGTTGCCGTTACCTTCATACAGTTTACAGTGCTCGTAAGTCTTCAGGGCAACTTTACCTCTACATTAGTTTGAGTATACCTGTTCAGGACAATATATTGTTGGGTAGAGAATACGACTGTCCAGCCTAGGATGGTTAAGATTTTCAGAGCCTCTAATAGTGCCCAGTAGCCTTTATTGCTACTGCTAGCGATAGGTGCTAAATTATATTGGCTGGTTCCGAATTGCCATTCTCCAGTAGCAGGGTCTAGTAACAAAATACCGAACTCCATTTGTATTCCCCCTAGTGTTTGAAAGTATATACGGTCTTGGTCAGAATCCTCCATGCACTTCTACCGTACTTCTTGCCATACTTACCTACCAGTGCTATAATAACCAGCGGTATACAAAGTGCTAGGAACCCCACAAATAAGACTATGGTGCCGGGCAAGCATATAATGGCCATTATAATGTGCCAGACACGGATAGTTTTCGTTGCCGTAAGCACAACGACTATCATGGTTACAAGCGATACGTAATACCAAATATGGAATAATAGGGCCATTTGGAAAACCTCCAATGGTATGTTTTGCTACGAGAACTCTTCCAGCAATTGGGGTGGGGGCCCATTTTTTTCTAGGTGAAATAAAAGGGGGAGGGGGGGATACGGGTGATATTGAGGTGCCTCTTGGTGTATGGGTGATACGGGTGGTAAATGGTGTAGTGTGGTAAATGGTGTAGTGTGGTAAATGGTGTAGTGTGGTAAATGGTGTGTAGGGGCCTCGGCTTGGAGGAATCA
>Ga0164243_10008026_pt1 | contig 15667 bp, 13 predicted proteins | sample OricompcompostOP_FD_108781 | JGI IMG/M metagenome (GOLD analysis project Ga0164243, IMG submission 108781) | Organic Plus compost microbial communities from Emeryville, California, USA - Original compost - Organic plus compost (OP) | ecosystem: Engineered > Solid waste > Mixed feedstock >...
CGCCGGTGTCGGTGTGCAGGTCGCCTCTCGGCGAATGGCACGACGCGGCTCCAGCCGGACGGTATTCCGCGAAGGCAGATGGGTTGAGGCCCGGGGACACTGAACACACCGACGCTCTGCACAACCACGGGGACCCCGGGAGGCATTCCCGGGGTCCCCAAAAAATCTTCCTCAGGCCACGCCGAGGTACGCGTCCTTGACCGCCGGGTCCGTGAGGAGATCGCGGCCGGTGCCCTCCTTGACGATCCGGCCGGTTTCCAGCACGTACGCCCGGTGGGCCCGGGACAGCGCCTGCTGGGCGTTCTGCTCCACGAGCAGGATCGTCGTGCCGTCCCGCTGGTTGATCTCCGTGATGATCTCGAAGATCTGCTGGATCAGCATCGGGGCGAGGCCCATCGACGGCTCGTCGAGGAGCAGCAGCTTCGGCCGGCTCATCAGGGCCCGGCCGACCGCGAGCATCTGCTGCTCGCCGCCGGAGAGGGTGCCGCCGGGCTGCTTGATCCGTTCCCGCAGGCGCGGGAACAGCTCCAGCACGTGCTCCATGTCCTTGGCGATGTTGGCGGAGTCGCGCCGGGTGTACGCCCCCATCTCCAGGTTCTCCCGGACGGTCATGCCCGGGAACACGCCACGGCCCTCCGGCGACTGGCAGATGCCCTGGGTGACCCGCAGGTCGGCGCGCATCTTCGTGATGTCCACGCCGTTGAAGCGGATCCGGCCCGACGCCACGGCCCGCAGGCCCGAGATCGCGCGCATCGTCGTGGTCTTGCCGGCGCCGTTGGCGCCGATCAGGGCCACGATCTCGCCCTGGTCCACCGTGAGCGAGATGCCGTGCAACGCCTGGATGCGGCCGTACAGCAGGGTGATGTTGTCGAGCTCAAGCAGCATCCGCGGGCACCCCCAGATAGGCCGCGATCACCTTCGGGTCCTCGCGGACCTGGGCCGGCGACCCCTCGGCGATCTTCTTCCCGAACTCCAGCACCACGATCCGGTCGGTGACGCCCATGACGAGGCGCATGTCGTGCTCGATGAGCAGGACGGTGACGCCGGTGTCACGGATGTCGCGGATCAGCTGGAGCAGCGAGTCCTTCTCGGTGGGGTTGAACCCCGCCGCGGGCTCGTCGAGGCAGAGCAGCGTCGGCTGGGTGGCCAGCGCGCGGGCGATCTCCAACCGGCGCTGCTCGCCGTACGACAGGTTGCGCGCCGCCTCGTCGTGGCGCCGCACGCCGACGAAGTCGAGCAGTTCCCGGGACCGTTCCCGGCCGCTGCGCTCCTCCTGCCAGTACCGCGGCAGCCGCAGCAGCGCGCTGGGCACGCTCGTCTTGTGGTGCGCGTCGGCACCCACCATGACGTTCTCCAGGGCGGTCATCTCGGGGAAGAGCCGGATGTTCTGGAACGTCCGCGCGATGCCCATCTTGGTGATCTTGTAGCGCTTCCGGCCGCTCAGCTTCTGGCCCTTGAACCGGATCTCCCCCGAGGTCGGGGTGTAGACGCCGGTCATCGCATTGAAGCAGGTGGTCTTGCCGGCGCCGTTGGGGCCGATCAGACCGAGGATCTCGCCCTCGTACAGGGTGAAGTTGACCTTGTCGAGGGCGACCACGCCGCCGAACCGGAGCGTCACGTCGTCGACCTCCAGCAGCGGGGTGCGGCCGGGCGTCGGGTGCGGCACCGACGCACCCTCCGGCGGGTCGGGCGGTACGCCGACCGTCGCACGGGCGTCGGGTGCCGCGTCCCGCTCGCTGGTGACGTCGCGCTCGCTCGCGTCCTGCGGCTCGATGGGCGACTCAGGCACCGACCATCGCCTCCTTCTCGCGGTCCTTGAGCTCGGCGGCACGCCGGCGGTTGGGCCACAAACCCTGTGGTCGGAAGATCATCACGACGATCAGGACGATGCCGAAGAACAGGTAGCGCAGGTTGGTGGCGCTGACGTCGTACGGCTCGCCGGCGATCCGCACCGTCTCCGGCAGGCCGAACACCTCACCGACCGAGCGCAGCCACTCGGGCACGTAGATGACCAGGAAGCCGCCGAGGATCGCGCCGCCGATGTTGCCGGCACCGCCGAGCAGCACCGCGGCGAGCACCAGGATCGACTGCTCCAGCCGGAACGTCGACGCGTTGACGAAGCCGATCTGACCGGCCCAGAGCGCGCCGGAAAGGCCGCCGATGCCGGCACCCATCGCGAACGCCCACAGCCGGAACCGGTACGTCGGCACGCCCATCAGCTCGGCCGCGTCCTCGTCCTCCCGGATCGCGACCCAGGCGCGGCCGACGCGGCTGCGCGCGAGGTTGCGGATCAGGAAGACCATCGCGATGATCACCGTCAGGACCAGCCAGTAGTACGGCTTGGCGTCGAGCAGGAAGATCGGCGTACCGTCCGGGTTCTTGCCCGGCGGGTGCGCGATCTCGGCGATGCCCCGGTCGCCGTTGAAGATCCAGTCGTTGTTCTGCGCGACGATGCGGATCATCTCGGCGAAGCCGAGCGTCACGATCGCGAGGTAGTCACCGCGCAACCGCAGGACCGGCCAGCCCAGCAGCACACCGGCCAGCAGGGACAGCGACACCGCGAGCGGCAGCGCCACGATCCACGGCCACGGGCTCTCCAGCCAGTTGTACTCGGTGAAGACCTTGCTGCGCGGGGACGTCAGCGTGGCGATCGTGTAGGCCCCGACGGCGAAGAAGCCGAAGAAGCCGAGGTCGAGCATGCCCGCGTAGCCGACGACGATGTTGAGGCCGAGCGCCAGCAGGATGAAGTATCCACACTGGAACAGCACCGTGGCCATGTCGCTGCGGGTGGTGTAGAGGGGGATGTACTCGCCCAGCGGGAGGCCGAGGTATTCGTAGAAGCCGCGGTTGGGCAGCGCGTACAGGAAGATGACGAAGACGAGCAGCAGGCCGATCTTGGTCGCCTTGGGCTGCCGGTCCCACCGGCTGCCCACCGCCTGGCGCAGTGCCCTCCAGCGGGCACGGATCTCGGTCATGCGCGGGCCCTCCCGAGCGACTCGCCCAACAGACCGGTCGGGCGGAACATCAGTAGCAGGATCAGCACGGTGAAGCCGACGAAGTCGCGGAAGTTCGTGCCGAACACCGCCGAGGCGTAGTTCTCGACGAGCCCGAGCAGGACGCCGCCGAGCGCGGCGCCGCGCAGGTTGCCGATGCCGCCGAGAACCGCCGCGGCGAACGCCTTGAGGCCGATCAGGAAGCCGACGTTGAAGCGGGTGCTGGCCGCCTTCATGTCCGAGAGCACCGCGGCGACGCCGGCCATCAGCCCGCCGAGGAGGAAGACGAGCAGGATCACGCGGTTCTTGTTGACACCCATGAGCGCCGCGGTGTTGGCGTCCTGCGCGACGGCCCGGATGCCACGGCCGAACCGGGTCCGCTGCACGAAGAAGTCGAGGGCCACCAGCATGACGATGGCGACCGCGATCGTGGCGAGCTGCAGCGGGGTCACCGTCCAGCTGCCGATCTTGATGATCGGGTCGGTCGGGAGCATCGCCGGGACGCCGAACTGGCGCCGGTTGGTGAAGGCTCCCATGCCCTCGGAGAGAACGAACGAGGCGCCGATCGCGGTGATCAGGAAGGCGAGCGGCGGCGCGTTGCGGGCTCGCAGCGGCCGGTACGCGCTTACCTCGACGAGCATGGCGAAGACGCCGGAGAGGCACGCCGCCACCAGCATCGCCGCCAGGATGAGCAGCAGGGCCTGGGCGACGCCGGGCCGTGCCGAGTTGGCGTCGAACCCGAACGCCGACCACGTCCAGATGGCGCCGAACGTACCGATCATGAAGACGTCGGAGTGCGCGAAGTTGATGAGCCGCAGCACGCCGTAGACGAGTGTGTAGCCGAGGGCGACCAGCGCGTAGATGGCGCCCTGGGTCAACCCGGTCACGGTGAGCACCGGGAAGCCGTTGATCAGTTCATTGAAGTTCACCAGGTTCTCCCCGGGAGATCCCCTCAGTCATGCGAAATGCGGCCGGGACAGCGTTCCCGGCCGCATCGGCGGGGTCGACGAGCTGTTCGAGGCCCGATCGGAAGAGCCGGCCCGAACGGGTGTCGGGCCGGCTCCGCCGGATCATGCCTTCGGGATCTCCTTGTCCGGCACCCACTGGCCGTTCTTGGCGACGTAGGCCCAGACGCGGACCTGGGTCGGGTCGAGCTCACCCTTCTCGTCCCACTTGTAGGTGACGCCCGTGGCCGAACCCGGCTTGTTGTAGCTCTTCAGGAACTCCTGGACCTCGGCGCGGGTCGTCTTGCCCTCGCCGATCGCCTCCAGGAAGATCTTGGTCAGGTCGTACGCCACGTCGGCGTAGACGCCGGGATCCGCGTTGTACTCCTTCTTGAAGTCCTCGACGAAGGTCCCCTTGGCCGTGGTGGCCGGTGCGCACGGGCAGGTCGCGACGGCGCCCTCGATGTCGGCGTTGCCGGTCACGGACAGCATGTTGGCGTCGTAGATGCCGTCACCGCCGACGAACGTGCCCTTCCAGCCCGCCGCGCGCAGCTGCTTGAGGAACGGGCTCGCCTCCTCGGTGTAGCCGCCGTAGAACAGCGCGGTAGCGCCGCTCGACGTCACCTTGGTGACGATCGCGCTGAAGTCCTGCTGGTTGTCGGTCGCCTTGTCGGACCCGACGACGAGCGAGCCGAGCGCCTTCTTCACCTCGTCGGAGAGGCCGGCGCCGTACGCCGACTGGTCGTCGACGACGTAGACCTTGCTCGGGTTGAGGCCCTTGATGTAGGTCGCGGCGGCCGGACCCTGCGAGAAGTCGTTGCCGACACCGCGGTGGAAGATCGCCCAACCGTTGTCGGCCAGGCTCGGGCGGGTCGCGGACTGCGTGATGATCGGCAGGCCCGCCTGCTGGAAGATCGGGTTGGCGGTCTCGGACTCGCCGGAGAACGCCGGGCCGACGATGCCGATGACCTTCTGGTCGCTGGCGGCGCCGTTCGCGAGGCCGCTGGCCACCTCCGGCTTGCCCTGCGAGTCGTAGGGCTGGATCGAGACCTTGCAGTCGGCGTGCTCCGCGTTGTACTGCTTGACGGCCAGGTCGGCGGCCTGCTTGCCGGGCGTCACCAGACCGGCGTCGCCGCCGGACAGCGCACCGAAGAAGCCGATCTTGAGGTCGCAGACCTTGCCAGCCTCAGAACCGCCCGAACTCTCGTCCTGCTTGCACGCGGCCGCGCCGCCCAAGACGAGCGCCGCCATCGCGACGCCGCCGATAGCGCGTACGAAAATTTGCCTCAAGGTTGAAGCCCCTTCTCCGTCCATCGGCCCCGCGGTCGCGGGTCCAGGAGTTCGCAACGACGAACCGGTCCGTTCCGTTCACCCGGTCTGGGGCGGGACGTTATCCCACCACGCCGACCTACAGAAAGACCTGACCTGGCGCGTTGACGCAACCGTTACTTCAAGTGTCAGAACGCGCCCCGGAAGTGTCACAGTCGACCTTGCGCCGGCACGGTCAGGGGTCGGAAAACGAGGCCGTCCAAACGGTTCCGGCGGTGCCGTCGTCGGCGAGGTAGAGCATCGTCCCGCCCGATCCGGCGACCGCGGTGGCGGTGAAGCCGCCGGTCCCGACGGCGACCGGCGTCTCGACCGGCCGCCAGCCGGCACCCCCAAGATCACCGGCCCACAGCCGGTGCCCGTCGGCGCCGGTGGTGGCGGCGACCAGCCGGCCGGGCCCGTCGAGCAGGGCGGCGGCCTCGACGCCCGTGACCACCCCGGTGCCGGTGGCGCCGAACCGCACCGCGGACTCCCAGCCGGTGGCTCCGCCGGGGTCGGCGGCGGCCCACGCGGCGAAGGAGCCGCCGGCCACGCCGACGGCGACCAACCCGTCCGGCGTACGGACGAGCCGGTGCGCCGACTCGTCGTCCGGCGTGCCGGGCAGCGGCACGCGGGTCCACGCCGCGGCGTCGGGCGATGTCCACACCAGAGGGTCGCGGTCGGCGCGGCCGCCGGGCCGGCCGCCGCCGGCGACCAGCCAGCCGCCGGGGACGGCCATGGCGTCGACCGCGGTGGTGGCCAGGGCCGCGTCGTTGGCGAGCCCCGGCACGTCCTCGTGGATCGTGAAGCCGGTCGCGTCCGGTGACGTCCAGACGGCGGCGCCGCCCTGCCGGTTGCCGGCGATCAGCCAACCCGAGGGCCCGCCGGCGATCCGGTTGACGCTGACCTGCCGCGCTCCGCCGTAGAGCTCGAAGTCGGTCGAGGGCACCGCGGCGAGGGTGCCGCCGGCCTTCTCGTAGAACGTGCGGACCCGCGGGTTGCCGTGCGCGCCGCCGCTCTTGGCACCGACCGCCGCGACCAGGCCGTCGCGGCAGCCCAGCGCGCTGATCACGCTCCGCTCGGCGTAGTAGTCGCCGGCCGTGTCGATCGGGACCGCCGCCCACCCGCCCGCGCCGGCCGGGTCCGACGTGCGCCAGAGCGCGGGCCGCGTCTCCTGTGTGGACGTGGCGACGCCGCCCGCGGCGTACCACCGTTGCCCGCAGCGGAGCGCGTCGCGCACCATCAGCCGGCCGGCGGGACCGGGCGGGACGGGCAGCGCGACCTGCTTCCACTGTGGACGCACCGGCGCCGGTGCGGCGGGCGGTGCCTCCTCGGCCGTGCAGCCGGCGAGCAGCAGCAGCGCGGCGGCGGCCACCACTCGGCGAGCAGGACCGGCGCCGCTCATGCTCAGCCCGCGTCCGGCGCGCCGGTGCCGGACTGCCCGGTGCCCTCGGCGATGATCCGGTCGGCGACCTCCCGCATGGTCATGCGGTGGTCCATCGCGGTGCGCTGGATCCACTTGAACGCCTGCGGTTCGGTCATGCCGTACGTCGTCATGAGGGCGCCCTTGGCCCGCTCGACGCTCTTGCGGGTCTCCAGCCGGTCGGCCAGGCCCGCGACCTCGGACTCCAGCGAGGAGATCTCCGCGTAGCGGGACAGCGCGATCTCGATGGCGGGGACGAGGTCGCTCTTCTGGAAGGGCTTGACCAGGTAGGCCATGGCGCCGGCGGCCCGGGCCCGCTCCACCAGGTCGCGCTGGCTGAACGCGGTCAGGATCACCACGGGGGCGATCCGCCCGCCGGCGATCCGCTCGGCGGCGGCCAGGCCATCCATGATCGGCATCTTGATGTCGAGGATGACGAGGTCGGGCTTGAGCTCCTCGGCCAGCCGCACCGCCGTCTCGCCGTCGGCGGCCTCGCCCACGACGTCGTAGCCCTCCTCGACGAGCATCTCCGACAGGTCGAGCCGGATCAGTGCCTCGTCCTCGGCGATCAGCACGCGCCGGCGCTCGGCAGTCTGCGTATCGCCCACAAAAGCCTCTTCCTGTGTCGTGCGGCTGGCGGCCGGCCTGTCCGGTGTCGCGCCCCTTAGCGTAGTGGGTAGGCTGGGTGCGCTTCACCCTCGCGGTCCCCGGATCGCGGGTCCCCGTAGCCCAACGGCAGAGGCACGGAGCTCAAACCTCCGACAGTGTCGGTTCGAATCCGACCGGGGGCACCGGTACTGCGGTGACGTACGCACCGTTATGCGCGGTTTGCGCGTTTAGGGCGACCTGGTCACGGCGCGGCCCGAGCGTCGCGAACGGCGCCACAGAGGACGGTCAGCGGCGCGCTCTGGTCAGATCCGCAGCTGGTCCCAGTCGAGCACGCCCTCGCCGAGGTCGCGGACCGTGGCCAGCAGGCCGAGCCGGGCCTGGCGCAGGGCCGGGTCGTCGGCCATCACGTACACCTCGTCGAAGAAGGTGTTGACCGGCTCCACCAGCACGCCGGCGGCCGCCGTGAACCCCGCCAGGTCGGTGGTCGGGGCCGTCAGGCCCGTGACGACGTCGTGGAGGCGCCGCTCCGCCGGCTCCACGAGCGCCGACGGGTCGTAGGAGGCCGGGGTGCCCGCCGGCACGATCCGGCGGGCCCGCGCGATCGCCTCGGCCAGCGCGCGGAACCGCTCGTCCTTGGCGAGGTCGTCAATCTGGGCGAGCAGCGCGTCGGCGACGGCCGGGCGGTCGGCGTGCGGCAGCACCGCGCGGACGCGGTCGACCGGGTGGCCCTCCTCGACGAGGACCTGCTCGAGGCGGCGGGCCAGGAACTCGCTCGCCTCGGCGAGCACGGCGTCCGGGACGTCGACGGGCTGGAGCCGGGCGGCGGCGGCGAGCCCGCCGGCGAGGCTCAGCTCCGCCAGCGACGGGTGGGCCCGGTGCACGGCGAGCAGGCCGAGCGCGGCCCGCCGCACCGCGAACGGGTCGCTGCTGCCGGTCGGCAGGCCCACGGTCGCGGCGAGGCCGGCGAGGAGGTCCAGGCGGTCGGCCAGGGCGAGGACGGCGCCGGGCCGGGTCGCGGGCAGGTCGTCGCCGGCGCTGCGGGGCAGCTCGCACTCGTACACCGCCGTGGCGACGGCGGCGGGCTCGCCGGCGTGCGCGAGGTAGTCGCGGGCCATGATGCCGGCCAGGCTGGTCATCTCGGTCACCAGCTGCGAGCCGAGGTCGACCTTGACCAGGTCGGCGGCGCGCTCCAGCGTGGCGCGCTCCTCCCCCGCGAGGCCGGCCTCCGCCGCGAGCGTACGGGCCAGCGCGCCGATCCGGGCCGCCCGGTCGGCCATCGAGCCGAGCCGGTCGGTGAACGTCAGCCGGCCGAGCCGCTCCCGCATGGTGTGCGGCGGCGTCTCCCGGTCGGCCCGGTAGAAGAACGCCGCGTCCTCGTAGCGGGCCCGCAGCACCGCCTCGTTGCCCGCGCGGACCTTGTCGTGGTCGACCTCGCCGTTGGCCACCGCGACGAAGCAGGGCAGCAGGCGGCCGGCCCCGTCGCGGACCGGCAGGTAGCGCTGGTGCTTGCGCATGACGGTCGCCAGCACCGCCTCGGGCAGCGCCAGGTAGCCCTCGTCGAACCGGCCGAGGATCGGGGTCGGCTGCTCGACCAGGTAGAGGATCTGGTCGATCAGGGCCCGCTCGGCCTCGGCGTCGACCTCGCCGCCGGCGGCGGTCGCCAGCTCCTGCGCTCCGGCGACGATCTGGGCCCGGCGCTCGTCCGGCGCGGCGACGATCCCGTGCGCGCGCAGCGTGTCGAGGTGGCTCTCGGCGCTGGCCACGGACACCACCGGCGCGGCGGCGGTGCGGTGCACGCGGGTCTCGCGGCCGGAGGCGAGCGACGAGACGGCGAACGGCACCACGTCGTCGCCGTGCAGGGCCAGCAGCCAGCGGATCGGGCGGGTGAAGGAGAGCGCCGGGTCGTTCCAGCGCATGTTCTTGGCGGAGCGCAGCGACGTGACCACACCGGCCAGCACGTCGGCGAGGACGTCCGCGGCGGGCCGCCCGGCCTCCTGCCGCACCACCGCGAGGTGCGGTACGCCGTTGAAGTCCCGCCGTTCCAGCGCCTCCACCGCGACACCCTGGGACCGCGCGAAGCCGAGCGTGGCGGGCGTCGGCGCGCCGTCGGGGCCGAAGGCGGCGGCCACCTTCGGGCCCTTCACGGCGCGGACGTGGTCCTGCTCGACGGCCGCGACGCCGTCGACGACCGCGACGATCCGGCGCGGCGTGGCCGCCACGCGGACCTCGCCGTGCGCGAGGCGGGTGGCGGCGAGGCGGGCGGCCAGCTCGGAGCGCACCTGGTCGCGCGCGGCGCGGGCCTCGGCGGGCGGCATCTCCTCCGTGCCGATCTCGAACACCAGCTGGCGCGTGCCGTCACCCCGCTCGTACGCCGGCACCGCCGGCGGCGTGGCGGCCGGCAGCGGCGCCACGACCCCCAGCGGGTGGCCCAGCTCCTCGCGGCGGGCGATCCAGAGCCGCGCGACCTCGCCGGCCAGGCGGCGCATGCGGCCGAACTCGGCGGCCCGGTCGGCGGTCGACACGGCGCCGCGGGCGTCGAGAACGTTGAACGCGTGCGAGCTCTTGAGCACGTAGACGTGGGCCGGCACCGGCAGCTTGGCGTCGACCATCCGGCGGGCCTCGGCGGCGTAGATCTCCAGCAGCCGGCGGTTGGCCGCCACGTCCGCGTCGTCGAGGTAGTAGCGGGACATCTCGTACTCGGCCTGGCCGAAGATCTCGCCGTAGCTGATGCCCTCGTCGTACACGATGTCCTTGAAGTGGCGCACGCCCTGGAGCGCCATGATGATCCGCTCGATGCCGTAGGTGATCTCCACCGACGGCGGGTCCAGGTTGACGCCGCCGGCCTGCTGGAAGTACGTGAACTGGGTGATCTCCAGCCCGTCCAGCCACACCTCCCACCCGAGGCCCCACGCGCCGAGCGCCGGCGAGGCCCAGTTGTCCTCGACGAACCGCACGTCGTGGGCGGCGACGTCGACGCCGAGCGCGGCGAGGCTGCCGAGGTAGAGCTCCTGCGCGTCGCCGGGCTCCGGCTTGAGGATCACCTGGAGCTGGGTGTGGGTCTGGATGCGGTTGGGGTTCTCGCCGTAGCGCGCGTCGTCGGGACGCACCGACGGCTCCACGTAGACCACCCGCCACGGCTCGGGCCCGAGCACCCGCAGGAAGGTGGCCGGGTTGAGCGTGCCCGCACCGACCTCGGTGTTCATCGGCTGCACCGTCAGGCAACCCTGGCCCACCCAGTACGCGGTGAGGCGGGCCAGGGCGTCCTGCATGGTCAGCATTTCTCAGAGTCTACGGGCGCCGCTCCGCGGCACCGCAGCGTCCACGGGCACCGCTCCGCGGCGCCGCAGCGTCCACGCGCGCCGCTCCGCGGCACCGCAGCGTCCACGCACGGCCTTCGCCACCCCGCCTCTTCGCAACGCCAAACGCTAGGAAGGGCCCCTTCCACAACGCGGAGCGTTAGCAAGGGCCCCTTCCGCAACGTCAAGCGTGAGGAAGGGGCCCTTGCTTCCGGGTGAAGGGTTTCGGACGCGTTACCGGGCGGTGCCGCGGAAGCCGCGCAGCCGCAGGCTGTTGGCCACGACGAACACCGAGGAAAGCGCCATCGCCGCCCCGGCGATCATGGGGTTGAGCAGGCCGGCCGCGGCCAGCGGCAGCGCGGCCACGTTGTACGCGAACGCCCAGAACAGGTTCGTCCGGATGGTCCGCAGCGTGCGCCGCGACAGGCGGATCGCGTCGACGGCGGCCGTGAGGTCCCCGCGGACGAGGGTCAGGTCGGCGGCCTCGATGGCGGCGTCGGTGCCGGTGCCCATGGCGAGCCCGAGGTCGGCCTGGGCGAGCGCGGCGGCGTCGTTGACCCCGTCGCCGACCATCGCCACCACCCGGCCCTCGGCCTGGAGCCGCTTGACCGCGTCCACCTTGCCGGCGGGCAGGACGTCGGCGATCACCTCGCGGATGCCGACCTCGGCGGCGACCGCCTCGGCGACGGCCCGGTTGTCGCCGGTGAGCAGCACCGGCTCCAGGCCCAGCGCGCGCAGGCCGGCGACCGCTTCGCGGCTGGTCGGCTTGACCGTGTCGGCGAGCACGAGGACGCCCCTCGCCCGGCCGTCCCACTCGACGCTGACCGCGGTGCGGCCGGCCGTCGCGGCGGCGGCCAGCTCCGGCAGCGGGTCGCCGGTGGGCCGGCCCACGGTGACGTCGTGCCCGGCCACGGTGGCGCGGACGCCGACGCCCTGCGTGCTGGTGAAGGCGGTGGCCGGCGGCAGCGGGCCGGCGCGCCGGGCGGCGGCGGTGATCGCGCGGGCCACCGGGTGCTCCGAGCCCTCCTCGGCCGCGCCGGCGAGGCGGAGCACCTCGTCCGGGTCCTCGCCCGGCGCCGCGACGACGTCCACCAGCGCCATCGCCCCGGTCGTGACCGTGCCGGTCTTGTCGAGGACCACCGTGTCGACCGTACGGGTGGACTCCAGCGCCTCCGGGCCCTTGACGAGGATGCCGAGCTGCGCGCCGCGGCCGGTGCCGACCAGCAGCGCGGTCGGCGTGGCGAGGCCGAGCGCGCACGGGCAGGCGATGATGAGCACCGCGACGGCCGCGGTGAACGCCGCGGTGGCGCCGCTGCCGCTGCCGAGCCAGAAGCCGAGCGTGGCGACGGCGAGCGCGATGACCACGGGGACGAAGACGGCCGAGATCCGGTCGGCGAGGCGCTGCACCGGTGCCTTGCCGGCCTGGGCCCGCTCGACCAGCGCGGCCATCTGCGCGAGCTGGGTGTCGGCGCCGACCCGGGTGGCGCGGACGACCAGCCGGCCGCCGGCGTTGACGGTGGCTCCCACGACCGCGTCGCCGGGACCCACCTCCACGGGCACCGACTCGCCGGTGAGCATGCTGACGTCGACCGCCGAGGAGCCGTCCTCGACGACGCCGTCGGTGGCGACCTTCTCGCCGGGCCGCACCACGAACCGGTCGCCGGCGGCGAGTTCGCCGACCGGGACCCGCACCTCGCGGCCGTCGCGGAGCACGCCGACGTCCTTGGCGCCGAGGGCGAGCAGGGCCCGCAGCGCCGCGCCGGCCCGCCGCTTGGAGCGCGCCTCGAACCAGCGGCCGGCGAGCAGGAAGAGCGTGACGCCGGCGGCGGCCTCCAGGTAGATCGTGCCCGCGCCGTCGCCGCGCTCGATGGTGAACCGGAACGGGTGGGTCATGCCGGGCTCGCCCGCGGTGCCGAGGAAGAGGGCCCAGACCGACCAGCCGAAGGCGGCGAGCGTACCCACCGAGACCAGCGTGTCCATGGTGGCGGCGCCGTGCCGGAGGTTGGTCCAGGCGGCCCGGTGGAACGGCAGGCCGCCGTAGACGACCACCGGCGCGGCGAGGACCAGCGACAGCCACTGCCAGTAGGTGAACTGCCAGGCCGGCACCATCGCGAGCAGGACGACCGGGACGGTGAGGACGAGCGAGACCAGCAGCCGGGTACGCAGGGTGTCGGCGGCGTCCCGCTCCGCGGGCCGCTCGGGCTCCGGGGTGGGCACGCGGGCGGTGTAGCCGGTGCGCTCGACGGTGGCGATGAGGTCGGCGACGCCGACGGCGGGGTCGGTGACCGTGACGGCCGCCTTCTCCGTGGCGTAGTTGACCGTCGCCTGGACCCCGTCGAGCCGGTTGAGCTTCTTCTCGATCCGCGCGGCGCAGGACGCGCAGGTCATGCCGCCGATCTCCAGCTCGATCAGGTTCGGCGCCAGTCGGGCCGGCGTCATCGGTACGGCCTCCTCGTCAGCCATGGCTGTGGTCGTCCTCGTGGGTCGGGCTGGGTTGGGCGGGCGGCGCCGGCGGCGGGTCGGCCCCGCCGGCCACCGCGGTGAACGCCGCCGTCCGCACCGTGCCCTCGTGCTGGAAGTCCAGGAACAGGCGGTACGCCCCGGCCGACGGCACCTCGGCCCGGAACGTGATGTCGGGCCCGGGCCGGGTCCGCCCGTCGCCCGGCGCGCCGTCCGGGTGGACGTGCAGGTAGGCGAGGTCCCCGGCGCGCAGCGCCACCAGGTGCCCGTACGCCGCGAGGTAGGGCTGCAGGTCGGTGACCGGCCGGCCGCCCTTGCTGACCGACAGCGTCAGCGTGGACTCGCCGCCCGGCACGAGGTCGCCGGCGAGCGTCACCGTGTAGCCGTCCACAGTGGCCGTCCGGCCGGGTGCCGGCAGCGGGGCCGGGCGGTAGTCGCCGGGGGCCGGGACGTCGACGCCGAGGGTGAGCCCGTCGGCGCGGCCCGCGGGCCGGAAGTCGGCGAAGAGCCGGTAGTCGCCGGCGGCGGGTGCCGCGAGCGGGACCGACCAGGTGCCGTCGGCGGCCATGGTCGGGTGCACGTGCTGGAAGCCGGTCAGGTCCCGGCGCACCGCGATGAGGTGCATCTCCTTGTCGTGCGTGGGCGTGAAGTCGGTGACGGCGGCCCCGTCGGGGCCGGTGATCCGGAAGGTGAACGGTGCGGGGTCGCCGACGGGCAGCGCGGCGGTGCCGGGCACGAGGCGGTAGCCGTCCTGGGCCACCTGGAGCCCCGTGGGCACCGGCGCGTCGTGCGCGTCGGCGGTGGCGCCGTCGCCGTGGCCGTGGGTCGCCTCGACGGCGGGTGGGGCCGGGGCGGGGCCGGCCACGCCGCCGACCCCCCACGACACCGCGAAGACCGCCGCCAGGCCGGCCGCGAACGCACCCATCCTGACGGGAGTACGCATGGTCGCTCCCTCAGCCCGCCAGGGTGTAGCCGGCCTCGTCGACGGCGGCGGCCACCTCGGCGCGGTCGAGCGGCCGGTCACTCGTCACGGTGACGCCGCCGCTGGCCAGATCGACGTTGACGTCGGTGACGCCGCCGATCCGCCCCACCTCGGTGCGGACCGCCTCGACGCAGTGGCCGCACGTCATGCCGGAAACGGTATAGGTGGTCACCATCGGTGCTCCTTCGTCGGGAAATGCCAATCCGCTTGAGGACCACCATACCTATACCCCCTTGGGGTATCAACCGATACCCCGAGGGGGTTCCGTGGATCACACGGTGCCGGTGTGGGTCCCGGGCCACGGCGCCGGCCGCGGCGTACCGGCGTTGAGCAGGGCGGCGATCAGCAGGGCGAGGCCGACGCAGTTGAGGAGCACGAAGAGCAGGCCGACGCCGCCCATCAGCACCGACAGGTCGCGCACCGTCCGGTCGCGGAGGAGGAGCGGCAGCGCCGCCGTGTACGCGGCGTTGGTGACGTTGCCGACCAGCAGCACGGCGCACCCGGCCACGCCGAGCCCCCGGGCCCGGGCCGCCAGACGCTCCCGGCGGGCGGCGATCAGGGCGATGCCGACGACGAGCGTGATCACGCCTGGCGCGGCGACGAGCAGCTGCGGGATGACGTACGCGAAGTCCATGTCCCCGGACGCTAGCGGCGTCGATCAACCGCCGCATGTCGGGGAGTCGATAGGTTGGGGACATGGCGGAGGAGATCGTCGGGGCCGGCCGGCTGTCCGAGGTGGACGGTGCGGCGGCCATGTTCGCGCGGGACCGCGCGTCCACCGCGCTCGGGATCGAGGTCGTGGAGCTGGCACCGGGGCGGGCCGTGCTGGCGATGACGGTGACCGCCGAGATGGTCAACGGCCACGGGATCGCGCACGGCGGCTACGTGTTCCTGCTCGCCGACAGCGCCTTCGCCGGCGCCTGCAACTACCCGGGCTCGGTCACGGTCGCGGCGTCGGCCGAGATCGTGTTCGTGACGCCGGCCCGGGAGGGCGAGCGGCTGACCGCCACCGCCGTCGAGCGCCACCGGGCCGGACGGTCGGGTATCTACGACGTGACGGTCCGCTGCGCCGACCGCCTCGTCGCCGAGTTCCGGGGCCTCAGCCGCACCCTCGCCGCCTGACGGGACCCGGCCCGCGAAGCGTTAACAAGGGCCCCTTCCTTTACGCGAAGCGTTAGGAAGGGGCCCTTCCTTGCGCTTCGCGAAGGAAGGGCCCCTTCCTATCGTTTTTTGGATAGGAAGGGGCCCTTCCTAACGCGGTGAGCGTGGCGCGGTGGTCCCGCGGTTCGTGCGGGCCTGCGCCACGGCGCCGAGCAGGGCGATCACCAGGACGGCGCCGCCCAGCCACCACAGCCAGGTGAACCGGCCAGCGAGGCCGCTGGAGCGGGGCTCGGCGGCGGGTGCCGGTGGCGGCTGCTCGGCCACCTCCGCCACCACCTTCGCCGTCGCCTTGGCCGGGTGGGGCTCCGGCGCGGTGACGGTGACCGTCCAGGCGCCGGGGGTGAGCACGGCGCCGCTGGTGTAGAAGCCGCGGCCCTCCAGGGCCGGGCCGAGCTGGATCGGGCCGACGGTACGGCCGCCCTCGCCGGTGGCCGTCAGCACCAGGCGGACGTCTCCCTCGACGGGATGCTTGTCGGCGGCGTACACGGCCCGGA
>Ga0164243_10008028_pt1 | contig 15661 bp, 13 predicted proteins | sample OricompcompostOP_FD_108781 | JGI IMG/M metagenome (GOLD analysis project Ga0164243, IMG submission 108781) | Organic Plus compost microbial communities from Emeryville, California, USA - Original compost - Organic plus compost (OP) | ecosystem: Engineered > Solid waste > Mixed feedstock >...
CCGATCAGAGCGCCCGCAAAATCCCGCTCGTCGGCTGCGCGCTCATGGCACTATAGGCCCAGGCGCACGCCTTCCCGCGCTATCGGGACAAAAACGACACGCTGTCTGCAAACGTGAACAAGTTCCTTTCTAACAACAGCCCGCGACCCCAGCCGGGTCACTCGCTCTATTCCCTGCGGCATACTTTCGAGGATCGCCTCACGGCGTTGGAGCCGCCTGAAAAGGTGATGGCCGTGCTCATGGGACACGAGTGGTCCCGGCCACGCTACGGCGTCGGCCTATCCTTGAAGCAGCTCAAGTCCTGGCTCGACCGTATCGCGTTCGTCCCCCCATCTGCGGTGTAGGCCTGCAGGATCTGACGCGCGCGTTCGGCAGGATCATGGCGCCGCGCTGTCTCGAGGTCCTTTTCGAGTCGTTCGAGCAACGCCGCATACTGCGGACCATGCCGAAGCACAACGCGCGCGATGATGACAAGCGCGCGCCCGATGCGTTCCGGCGTCAGAGGCATCCTGGCCATGCGCGCCCTATTGCCCCTATCGAAAGGATAGGAACGCGCCCTACTTCCAGGCGCGCGCATAGCGCATAGGATGCGTCACGAATTTCCAATTCTAGTTGAGCCATTTCAGAAGTTTGGCTGAAGCTCTTTTGAAGCCAAACAACCGAATTTTCGATTTCCTACGCCCTACTACGCCTTTCGCGCACGCTGCGGCTCAAGACAGCACACGGCGGCATTCGGCGGGACAGGCGCAGAAACTTCCGCAGCCTACCGCCGCGCTCTTCAATCTCGCCACTGATCGGCCGACACGCCGACGCGGAGAAGGAGGGGACTTTCCCCTCCTTCCCCCGCCAACACCGCCTGCGCCAGAGCGGGGCCGCCCGCTCACAAGGCGGCGCATGTCCCTTCTCTTTTGAACCGGGCCAATGCCGCCGTGCTCACGCTGGCAGCCCAGCTCCGCTCGCCCGCATTGGCCCCCTTCCTCCCGCGCGCTCACGCGCCCCCGGAAGGCATGTCCGGGGACATGCCTTCGGCATTTAAGGAGAAAGGATTGGAACCATGAGCAGACCATCGAAACACGCCAAGACAGAAGCGCGCGCAACCGACACCCGCGTCGCAGCGGAGCAGGCGGAACGCAGCGGCAACGCCGAGACACGTGCAAGCGGCGCAGAGGTTTTCATTCCACGTCATTCTATCTCCCGCGGTCATCGGCTCTGCTTCTAACCCATATTCCCTTGACAGAAAAGTTAGTCAGAGCTAACTACGAGTTAGCTTAAGCTAATCAAGTATGTCGGCATTGGCGACAGTCGGTGTAGTGTTCGGGGGATTGAGTATGCGTACAGCGTCTATGCTGCGCCTTGCGGCGGCTAGCGGACTGCTCTTGGGAGTGTCGGAGGCATCGATGGCGGCAGACAAGAGCAGGTATTCGCTGTTCGATCCGACGCCTGATCGACAACTGCGCGAGATGACGACGGATCGGCCGGACACCACGGAGAGCCCGTTCACCGTCGACGCGGGGCACGTGCAGGTGGAGACGACGTTGCTCGGCTACGCCCGCTCGCGCCCCGACGACGACGACGCCGTCACCGATAGCTACGAGATGGCGACGACCAATGTTCGCATCGGTCTCACCAACGAGACCGAGATCAATCTCGTCTGGCAACCCTATGGGACCGCCCGCACCCGGCAGCCTGGCGTCCTCACAACGCACGATTCCGGCGTCGGCAGCTTCGACATTCGCGGAAAGATCAACGTGTGGGGCAACGACACATTCGCCAAGACCGGATCGGCGCTGGCGCTGCTGCCGTTCATCACGCTGCCGACCGATGACGACAGCGGCATCAGCCCCGAGTTCGTCGAAGGCGGACTGATCGTGCCCGCGGCCTTCACGCTGCCACACAACTTCGGGCTGGGCGTCAATGGCGGCGCCGTTTGGGGCAAGGATGACGACGCGTCCGGCTACCACACCGAGTACATCGCCACCGCGTCCTTATCCTACGAGTGGAGCAGCAAGCTCGGCACCTACTACGAGATCGCCACCACCTTCCACACCGAGGACCCGCGCGGCGACATCGTCATCCTTGCGACCGGCGTCACCTACGCGGTGACCGATAACTTGCAGCTCGATGCGGGCATCAATTTCGGCGTCACCGAAGCCGCCGACCGATTCAATCCGTTCGTCGGCGTCTCGCAACGCTTTTAGCCCGTCGACAGAAGCAACAGCCATTCGGGGAACGAGGCATGGAAACGAAGCTGGCGGACATTGCGCGCCGCACGGTCATCGGGAGGCTCATTGTCGGCGCGGTTGCGCTGGCGATGGCCGGGTTTTGCCTGGCTGCGCCGGGTCATGCGCAGACGAAGAAGCCATTCCGGGTGGTGACCACGTTCACGGTCATCCAGGACATCGCCCAGAACGTCGCCGGCACTTCGGCGATCGTCGAATCGATCACCAAGCCAGGCGCGGAGATCCACGACTACCAGCCGACGCCGCTCGACATCGTCAAGGCGCAGTCGGCCGACCTCGTGCTGTGGAACGGCATGAACCTCGAGCGCTGGTTCGAGAAGTTCTTCGACAACGTGAAGGACGTGCCGAGCGCCGTCGTCACCGACGGCATCGAGCCGATGGGCATCAAGGAAGGCCCCTATACCGGCAAGCCCAACCCGCATGCATGGATGTCGCCGTCGAACGCGCTCATCTACATCGAGAACATCCGCAAGGCACTGTCGCAGTACGACCCCGCCAATGCCGAGGCCTACGCCCGGAACGCGGCCGCCTACGCAGCGCAGATCAAGGCTATCGACGACCCCTTGCGCAAGCGGCTTTCCGCGATCCCGAAGGACCAGCGCTGGCTCGTCTCCAGCGAGGGTGCTTTCAGCTATCTCACACGCGATTATGGTCTGAAGGAGCTCTACCTGTGGCCGATCAACGCAGACGAGCAGGGCACGCCGAAGCAGGTCAAGCGCGTCATCGATGTCGTGCGCCAGGAGAAGATCCCCGTCGTGTTCAGCGAAAGCACCATCTCCGACAAGCCTGCGAGGCAGGTGGCGAAAGAGACGGGGACCCGCTACGGCGGCGTGCTGTACGTCGACAGCCTCAGCGCCGAGAACGGGCCGGTCCCTTCCTATCTCAAGCTGCTGGAGGTTACGGTGCAGACGATCGCCGACGGATTTGGATCGTGAGCGGAATGATTGAGCGCGCGACTGCGACGGGGGCCGAGCTTGTCGCATCGATCCGGGTGCGTGGCGTGTCGGTGACCTACCCGAACGGGACCGCGGCCCTCAAGGACGCCTCCTTCGAGCTCGGTCCCGGCTCCATCTGCGGCCTTGTCGGCGTCAACGGCTCGGGCAAGTCCACCCTGTTCAAGGCGATCATGGGCTTCGTGCCGCCGTCGTCGGGCGAGATCCGCATTGCGGGACTGACGCCGCGAGAGGCGCAGAAGCGCAACCTCGTCGCCTATGTCCCGCAGTCGGAAGACGTGGACTGGAACTTTCCCGTCCTCGTCGAGGACGTCGTGATGATGGGCCGCTACGGGCGCATGGGCTTCCTGCGGCGCCCTTCAAAGCTCGACCGGCGCAAGGTCGACGAGGCCCTGGAGCGCGTCGGCATGACCACCTACCGAAAGCGCCAGATCGGCGAGCTGTCGGGCGGCCAGCGCAAACGCGTGTTCCTCGCACGCGCCCTGGCGCAGGAGGGCCTCATCATTCTACTCGACGAGCCGTTCACCGGCGTTGACGTCAAGACCGAGGGTGCGATCATCGACCTGCTCGGCGAGCTCAAAGGACAAGGCCATCTGATGCTCGTCTCGACGCACAATCTCGGTAGCGTGCCCGATTTCTGCGATCAGGTCGTCCTGGTGCTGCGCACGGTTCTCGCGGCCGGCCCGACAGCGACCACGTTTACGCAGGCCAATCTCGAGCGGGCCTTCGGCGGCGTGCTCCGCCACTTCCATCTCGAAGGCCAGACATTGCATCAGGACGACGACCGGCGTGGCGTGACGGTGCTCACCGACGACGAGCGCCCGGTCGTCTTTTACGGCAGCCGCGGCGAGCGCGACGAGCCGCTGCGGCGCGGTGGGGAAGGCAAGGAATGATCGCGGAGCTGCTCACCCCGTTCGGCTACGACTATATGGTCAAGGCCATGTGGGTGTCGGCCCTGGTCGGCGCTACATGCGCGTTCCTGTCGACCTTCCTTATGCTGAAGGGCTGGTCGCTGATGGGCGACGCGCTTGGCCATTCCATCGTTCCGGGTGTCGCGACGGCTTATCTCATCGGGCTTCCCTATGCAGCGGGGGCCTTCGTCGCCGGACTCCTGGCGGCGCTCGGCATGAGCTTCGTGCGCAGCCAGACGAAGCTGCGCGAGGACGCGGTCATCGGCCTCGTTTTCACATCCTTCTTCGCCGCTGGCCTGCTCCTCGTCTCCATCAACCCGACGTCCGTCAACGTACAGTCGATCGTGCTCGGCACCATCCTCGGCATCGCCGACGAGGACGCCAACCAGGTGGTGATGATCAGCCTCGTCACCTTCGCCGTGCTGCTCGTCAAGTGGAAAGACCTGATGGTCGTGTTCTTCGACGAGGGGCACGCGCGGTCGATAGGACTCAACCCCACGCGACTGAAGATCTTGTTCTTCACGTTGCTGTCGGCGGCGGTCGTCGCCGCGCTGCAGACGGTGGGCGCCTGCCTCGTCATCGCGATGGTGGTGACGCCCGGCGCCACGGCCTATCTGCTCACCGACCGCTTTCCCCGCTTGGTGCTCATCGCCATTGGCATCGGGGCGCTGACCAGTTTCATCGGCGCTTACCTGAGCTACTTTCTCGACGGTGCGACCGGGGGCGTCATCGTCACGCTGCAGACGCTCGTCTTTCTGGCGGCCTTCTTGTTCGCGCCCAAGCACGGGATGCTCGCGGCGCGGCGCAGGGTTGCGGCGATGACGCACGCCTCCAACCTCTCCCGGGAGCAGCCATGAGCTCGGTGGTCGATTTCGTTGCGCTTCCGCTCAGCTACGAGTTCATGCAACGCGCGCTGGTGGTCGCGGTGCTCGTCGGAGCGGTCTGCTCGGTGCTGTCCTGCTACCTCGTGCTGAAGGGCTGGTCGCTGATGGGCGATGCGATCTCTCACGCTGTGCTGCCGGGCATCGTCTTGGCCTTCCTGCTCGGGCTGCCGCTGACCCTCGGCGCGTTCGCGGCGGGGCTCAGCTGCGCTCTGGCGACAGGTTATCTCAAAGAGAACAGCCGGGTGAAGGAGGACACAGTGATGGGCATCGTGTTCTCGGGTATGTTCGGCTTCGGCCTCGTGCTGTTCACCAAGGTCGACACCGACCAGCACTTGAACCATATCCTCTTCGGCAACATGCTGGGCGTCACCGGCTCCGACTTGATCGAGACGGGATTGATCGCCGGCGCGGCGCTGCTCGTCGTCCTCATTAAGCGGCGCGACTTGCTGCTCTACAGCTTCGACCCGCAGCATGCGCGCGCCATCGGGCTTCCCGTGCAGACACTGCACTACGGCTTCCTCGTGCTCCTCTCATTGACCATCGTCGCGGCCTTGAAGGCGGTCGGGATCATCCTCGTCGTCGCCATGCTCATCGCTCCGGGCGCCACGGCCTATCTCCTGAGTGATCGCTTCGGGCGCATGCTGACCATCGCCGCGACTGTCGCCATCGGCTCGAGCCTCGCGGGCACGCTGATCAGCTTCCACATCGACGGGGCGACCGGCCCGTGCATCGTGCTGATCCAGATGGCGGTGTTCGTGCTGGCCTTTCTCTTCGGACCGCGCGACGGGCTACTCCGCCGAACGGCTTAAGGAGACGATATGCTGCCCCAAGCACGATGGTCCTGCTCATGCGGAGGATCTCTCTTCGACCGACATCGTGCGCTGCAGCCGACGCGCCAGCGGGTGGCGCTCGGCACAGCCCGTCGAGGAACTGGGCCGGCTTGCTGCCGCGGATGAACTGGCCGTCGGTCCGGCTATCGAGGCCGAAGCTCTCGGCCGCCACGCCCGGCACGTAGCGCAGGGCCTCCGAGAGCGTCTGGGCGCCCTGTCGCGCCTCTGCTCGGTGCCGATCACGGAGATCGACTGCGGAACCTCATTCAGCGGCGTGTTGCTCTTGATGCCCGTCGCTGAAGTCTCGGCGACGTAACCTTCGACCGGACCATATGCGGTCCCGTTGCTGGTTCTTGGCAAGCCGGTCGGCTTCAGTGCCGCCGAAGCTGGAGCCGCCTGCTGGGCAGGAACGCTGACTGCGGCGGTGGACGGCTTCTTCTTGGCTTTCCGCTTGGCTTTGGGCGCCGATGGCTGCGTCTCGACGACGACGGGCGGCAACGGCGTGGCTTGCGATTGTGCTTCCTGGGCGGCGGCGGGAGCAGCACTTGCACACGAGAGAGAAACAGACAGCCACAGACGCACGACAACGCGGACGCATAACACCCCCCGGACGCAGACACGCAACCGATACCCGTCCGCTGCACGCCGCCGATGCATCGAAAGGTGAATGCGGTTTAGGGGGAGGCTGCACTATGTATACGCTGATAGTAATGCTATTCTGCAATCATGAACGCGTGTAGCCCTTGTGCATCAGAAAGGATTTAGGAAAGACTTCGCGCAGACAACTTAGCATCCTTGCCGCTCACCTGGCAGCGCGTCAGCTCCTTGCCCTTCTTGACGTGGTGCGCATGTTCAACCTCATACCCACACCAGCGAACGGTGCACCTGCGCGCCGGCCCATGCGCCATCGGCGACGGCCAGCGAGACAGAGTGGGGAACGCGCGCAACGTCCCCGCAGGCGAACGCTCCCGGCACGCTTGTTTCCTTCATATCGTTCGTCTCGATCTGGAGTCCCATGGGTGTTTCGACCAGAGCGCATCCAAGTGTCTCGGCAACAGGCGTGGCGGGCGCGTTGCGGGGCGCAATAAAGAGGCCGGCAAAAGGCAGCCGCCGTCCGTCGGTCAGAACAATGTCGGCATGGCCATCGACCCGGTCGATGGGGGTTTCGTCGACCGTCACATGCCGCGCGGCCAGATCGGCGCGCGCAGCGCTGTCGAGGGCCACTGCGTCATTGACAAGAAAGGTCACCTCACCCCACTCAGGGATCAGTTGCGCCTGATGCAAGGACGTCGGCCCCGTAGCGATCACGCCGATGCGGCCGCGATTGAGCTCATAGCCGTGGCAATAGGGACAGTGAAAGACACTCCTACCCCATCTTTCTGCCAGGCCTTCGACGTTGGGAAGCTTATCTGAGACGCCGGTTGCAAACAGCAATCGGCGCCCGCTGTGGCGTTCGCCATTTTGCAGGATGACGGTGAACCGCTCCTTTTCCCCCGATGCCGTCTCCGCTGTGCCCTCGACCCACGACAGCATCGGATAGACTTGAAGCTGCCGCCGCGCCGATTGTGCGATGTCTGCCGGGTCGACGCCATCCTGTCCCAGAAAACCATATGAGTGGGTCGCGTAGCGATTCCGCCTCGCGCCCGCATCGATGACCAAAACGCTGCGACGTGCGCGGACAAGCTGCAACGTGGCGGCCATTCCAGCGTAGCTGCCCCCGACAACAATGACATCATGTTGCATCCCGAACTTCCTTCAACGTGCGACGCGTAAAGATGTTGTCGAGTTCCTGGCCCTCATGGGAGCAACACATCGCCGTAAACTGCACGGTTCGTCGGTTTGGACCAATTCGATGAGCGGCCTTCTGGCTGCTGTTCCGGGACATAGATCAAGCGACCATCGGGCAGGCGATAGGTCACGCCCGCGCGAATGCCCTGGCCTTCGCCGATGTCGCCGCTCGTTTCATAGCGGGTCAGCTCCTCGCCCTTTTTTATGGTGATGCGCATGTCCGGCTGGCCGGGATTTTCGACTACCACGACATCCTTGCTGACGAACGGATTGAGCGGGTTCTTGACGACGATGATCATCAGCATCACGACCACGACGAGAAACACGTCGATCAGATTGACGACCGACAACAGAGGATCGTCGCCATCGGGTTCATCCAGGAAACGCATCAGTTTGTCTCCTTTGCACGCTCGATGGCGCGTAGCTCTTCCAGCAGCCAGCGGCGGCGCACCGTGAGCACCGTGAAGGTGATGCTGGCGCTGACCAGCGCGAGGATGACGGCGGAGAACGCGACGATGAGATTCTGACCAATCGCCTTGGCATCGTTGTTGGAGAGCGCCAACAGCGCCGGACCCATGGGGATCATGGTGGCGACCAGCCCCAGCATAGGCGTGCTGCGCGACACGATGCGTAGCCACTCGAGCCGTCGCAGAATCCAGATTTCAAGATCATCGCCGCGGGCACCGCTCGCCGCCTGATGGGCCGCTAAGCGCGAGCGGTAGGTGCCGCGCCGGCGCTGCCACGCCTCCATAGCAAAGGCCCCCAGCGCGATGAAAGCGTAGGCCAGCGCGATGAGGATCAAGATCAGCACCGGAACGAGAAAGACGCGTGCGAGGTCGTAGAGTCCCTGCTCCAGCAACGTCATGACGAGGCTCCCGCACGCTTCAGCCTGGCATTGGCGCGGAGCTGCACGAGGCCGCCGCCAGCGATGAGGAGCAGAACGAAGCCGGGGATCAACCACTCGCGCCACGCCTCAAGGTGCGCGGCAGCTTCCGGCACGATCTCGCGCAATACGGCCCCGCGCACCCGCTCCGCCGAACCGTCCTGAACGCCGCTCTCCTTCGTGGCGCCCGTCACCGTCTCCGCCTGCTGCATACCGAACCCCACGGCCATCTGTGCGATGAAGGACTGCGTCACCGGATCCCCGACACGCACGTGATGGCGCTCGACGAGCTCGTTCCAGCGCTCGACGAGCTGCCGGCGTGTCGCCTGGCTCGCATCCCAATAGCCTTTGCGGACCGCCTCGATGAGCCGCTCGATGAGCTGTGCCTGCGCCGTGGGATTGTATTGTTCAAACCACGCCCTGAGCCCAAGCTGGCGAATATCGTTGACAAAAGTGTCGTGCACGGCCTGCCATTGATCAGCCCGAACAGTCTCGGGTGCCGTCACCTGCCAGCCCCACAGGTTGTTGGTGGCGTTGAGCAGCTCCAGCGTGCCGGCATAACCCTCCCGCTGCATGCCGCTGATCCAATGCGGATTGAGAACGCGTGTGCGCATCTCGTCGGCGAGGAAGCGCGCGGCCGAGGTGATACGCGATCTCTGCTCCCTGAGGTCAGCGACATAGAGTGCCGGACTCTTACCGTCGAGGTGGCGGACGGCCAGCGCCAGCCCGCCCAGATACTCGAAGGGATGATCGGTGGAGAGGATGCCATGCAGCTTGGAGGAGCGCGAGAGCACTACAGCCTGCGTGCCTTTGAGCTGCTCGGCGAATAGGTTGGCATCCTCGATACGTGCGCCCCACGTCTTGGCCCCGTAGGCGAACTGCAGGCGAGACAGGTATATCTCGGCCAGCGATGTGTCCTTGTCCCAAGCCGCCGATCGCAGCACCGAGCCAGGCAGACCGGTGCCGTAGTCGTCCGGCGCATTGCTGAAAATCCGCAGCGCGGCGAGTTGCTTCGATTCGATCTCGGAGTGCCCCGATGTCGAGAGCTTCCGGGCCGCTGCGGCCGTATTTCTGGCAACGGGGTTGTCCGGCTCGTCGAGCTCGGCGAGCTTGTCGATGGTGTCGGCCAGTAGCCGCATGAACCCGTCGAACTGATCCCGATAGACGCTGGTGACCTGCAGCACTACGTCGATACGCGGCCGCCCGAGTTCTGCCCGCGGGATGACTTCGAGAGCGGTGACGCGACCAGCCTCGTTCCATACCGGGCGCAAGCCGAGTGCGTGCAGAACCTGCGCCTCGAGTACACCGAGGTGCCGCATGGTCTCCGAGGCCCACAGGCTGAAGGCGAGCTTTGTTGGCGTCTCGCCACTGTGCTCGGCGCGGTACGTGTCGATCAACTGTTGCATTGCCTCGCCGCCCGCCTCGTAGGCGGCCCGCGTCGGCACCCTGTCCGGCTCGAAGGCATAGAGATTGCGGCCACTCGGCACGTCGGGATTGTGTATAGGGTCGCCGCCGGAGCCAGGCATGACAAATCGCCCGGCCAGCCCGGCGAGGAGCGCTTCAATTTCGCCGGTTTCTGACAGATGGCGGTCAAGGCCGACAGCGCGTTCAAGATCGGCGCGCAGCAGAGGATCGCCCACCTCTGAGATCGGGACACTCTCGCGCAAATGGTGCTGGAGGATCTGATAGGGCGCACTTTTCTGCAGGGCGTTGAAGTCCGTGGCGAAGAACTCATCGGGCTCTGAGCCAACGCGACGATAGAAGTCCTGGCCGAGCTGCTGCATGACGGTCGCCAGCCGATGCTCATCTGCGGCCGGCTCGCCGAACGTATGCAGGCCGAGCGGCATGGCGTGGCGAGCCAGCTCGTGGACGTGATCGTGCAGAGCAGAGAGGAAGGCCGGGAAATCGGCCTGCATCCGTTCCTGGGTCCAGCCCATGTCGCGATCGAGCTTGGCCGCGATGACGGCCTTGCGGATGTCGGCGGCCGTGCGATCGCGCACGCTGCCCTCGTCGAGCTGGATGTATTCATGGATCTTGGCGTGCAAATCACGCAGCTCATCGTAGAGGCCGGCCGGTGCAAACGGCGGTGTTTGATGGCTGATGGTCACGGCGCGGCCGCGGCGCTTGGCCTGCAGCGCCTCGGCGATGTTGTCCTGGATGTAGGGATACAGCACGGGCAGGTCGCCAACCGTCAGGAAGGGATAGTCACTGACCGAGAGGCCGCGGTCCTTGCCCGGTGTCCACTCCTGTGTGCCATGGGTGCCGAAGTGGATGAGCGCATCCGCACCGAGGATCTCGCGCACGTAGAGATAGGCGGCAAGATAGGCGTGGCCCGGCACCTCTTTGGCGTCGTGGTAGCTCTCACCGGGCCGGCCGCCACGCGGCAGTTGCGGCATGATCGTGAGCTTGCCGAGCCTCAGCCGAGGGATGACGAACTGTTTCTCGCCCTTTACCTCGCGCACGTTGGGGTCGTTCTCCGGGTCGCCCCAGCGGGCGACCAGCTCAGCGCGCCGCTCGGCAGGGAGCGTTTCGAGCCAAAAGCGATAACGCGCCACTGAGACGGTCGCCGCCAATCCGTTGTCAAGCATGCCGACGAGATTTTCTGGATGGTAGATGGCCCCCAGCATGGCCTGCGCTGCGCGGATCAGCTCCGCCTCGCTGGTCGCGGGCACATCATAGCCCGCCGTCGCGAGCGCCGCCGCGAGCTTCTCCAGACTCCGCGGCACGTTGAGATTCGAAGCGGAGAGATTCTTCTCGCCTGGAGGGTAGTTCCAGAACATCAGCGCCAGCCGCTTCTCCGCGGTTGGCTTGTGGCGAAGAGCGGCAAGCCGCGACGCCTTTGAAACGAGCGCGTCGATCTGCGCCATGATTGGCACTGGCGCACCATTCTCGACAGCCTCGACAACTATGGGATCGCTGACACCCCAGGTCTCCGGCAGTGCGAGGAAGGGTGCGACGAGACGTTGCGACATGCCACTTTTTGATTTCGCCCAGTATTCCACATCGCCGTCCCGGTAGCTCACCGTCTGTAAGACAGGGATGCCGAGCTTCAGGAACTCTGCGGCCCGCGCGCGTCCATTCTGAAGGTGCGTGGCGATGATCAGCGCATCGACGTTTGCAGGTCCCACCAGTTTCTGCAGTGCTTGCGGATCGCCGGCCTCAAGCCACAACGCGATCGGCAGCAGACCCTTGGCTTCGCTGGCGGCAATGAGCGCATCCACGGCCTGCGTTTCCATGCCGGAAACGAGACCTGGATGGATAATGACAGCTACGCGCCCGGCGTCCGGCTTCCACCGCGTTCCGCCCCACGCAAGGTAGTCAGCGAGCGTGCTGAAAACGCGCGGCGCGGCAGGGTGATAAAAGCCGCTGGCCGGCAGCGTCTCGGGAGGTGGAACAGTGCGCGCGTCCGCCCCCAAGCGCCAGGCGGCAATCACGGCGAATAGCGCGCGCAGATTCGCCTCGCCGCCGCTGGCGTAATAGGCGATCAGCGGCCGTGCCTGTTGCGGCGACAGATTGCCGAAGGCTGGCGGCCCACCGCCAACCCTGATCCACGCTACCTGGCTGTCGGGCAATGCGGTTCCGATGCGCTGCGCCACCTTGGCCACGTCCATGGGGCGCGGCGTATCGAGGATCACGAGATCGATACCGGCAATCCAATCCTGGGGAGCACCCGGTGCTGTCTCGACATAGAGGTGATCGAGGGCAACGCGGCTTTCGGCGGCGAGCGCTGCGACCCTGTTGAGGCGGCCGGGCAGCACGAAATCATCGGCGATGACCCTGACGCGCGCGACAGGTGTGCCTGGCGACGTCGTCTCCTGCTGCGCCATCGCCTGTGGCGCATTCGAGATCAGGCCGATGGCAACCGCCAATAGAAGGAGAAAGGAGCGTAGCCCCGGCATCACGGTATCAATCCTCCATTGTCGCAGGCCTATTGCGCGCAAGACGGATTGGACCCGACCGGACGGGGTCAGATCGGCCGGGCCCAAGCCAAGGTGCGGCAAGGTGCGTGGGTCGACCCCCTGCCGCCCCCATCAGAACCGCACCGTGACGCCGCCGTAGAGGGCGCGGCCATCGCCGGGACGCACGGAGGGCGAACTCACTGGCGTGTAGGTGAATGGCGGCCGGCCCGGATTCTGGGTGACAGGTACGGTCGGCGATGCCGCGAAGTCGGCAACATAGATTTCGTCGGTCAGGTTGCGCCCCTCGAGAAACACCGACAACGATCTGTCCGGCGCTTGCCAGCCAACCTTGGCACCAAACAATGTATAGTCGGGCACGACAAACGCCTGGCCGCCCGCGCCGTCGAAGGTGGTATTGCGCTCGCCCACGTAGCGCAGGTTGACAGAACCGAAGTATCCGGCGGGATGCTGGTAGCCAATCTCGCCATAGAGCTGATGCTCGGGGATGACGGGCAGATTGGCATTGCCGAACATCGCGTCGCTGTCGAACCGGAAGTCTGTGTAGTTCCAGACAAAGCTCGTGAAGATGCTGTCACCACGCGTAAAGGTATCGACGAGTGGGACAGCTCTCAATCCAAGCTCGATACCGTCGTGGATGGTGCGATCGGCATTGAACGCCACCGTGTTGCTCGACGTGCAGGCCGCCGGATCAGCACACCGCGTCAGGATCTCATCGCGCAACGCCATGTGGTAGAGCGTCAGATCATACTGAAAGCGCTTCCAACCCCCGCGCACGCCGGTCTCCCAGGTCCACGCCGACTGTGCCTCGAGCTGCGGGCCTGTCGTACCATAGACAGAGAACACGTTGGCGAAGTCAGCCCCGCTCGGCACCTCGTAGCTGCGCGTCACGTTGGCGAACAGGAAGTGGTTGCGGGTGTGCTCCCAGTTGATGCCAACTTTCGGATTGAGCGCTGCAAAGTCGCGGTCATATTCGAGCAGCGCATCGATCCTGCCCGGCTGCGGGGGATTATTGTATTGCGGCGGGGGTCCCATGGGATTGACGGCATTGACTTGGCCGCCCGCGTATTGGTCATCAAGGACGCGTGTCGTATAGACGCCCTGCAGCCCGGTGAACACGCGCACGCGCGGAAGGACCTCGACGGCACTCTCGGCATAGCTCTCGATCAACCACGACGAGAAGTCCCAGTCGTAGAGCTGCTGTCCCTTGTCCTGGCCCTCATTGACGTGCCGGAAGCGATCGAAATCGCCCGCCGTGTAACCGATACGCATGCCCGCAACGAGTTCGGTCGGCAAACCGGCGAGGCTCGTCTTGTGCTCGACGCGGCCGGAGACGCCGGCGTCCTTCCAGCCATAGTCGATGATCCCGGCCATCGGCACCGGCAGGTGATCGAGCGCGGTGTTGAGGAAGTAGGCGCCGAGCTCATAGGTCGTGTCGCCATCGCGGATCGTGGTGCGGTTGGCGATGCGCTGGTAATCGAAGTCGAGCCAGGCATTGTAGTAAGTGGCCCAGCTCGCCGCGCCGCGCGGCTGGTCCTCCAGTTGGTCAAGGCGAACCGAGTCGCCCATATTCATGTTGGTCTCGCCGACGGCGAAGAAGGTGCGCGATTCAACATCGGCATTCGGCCGCCAGCCGATGTTGCCACTGAAGCGGTAGTTCTTCTCTTCCGTGTGGTTGACATAACCTTCGTTGTTGAGCCAGTTGCCCTGCAGGTACCAGTCGTAGGCGCCTTGCGAGCCACCATGCTCGAGCTGCGTCTCGATGTAGCCGAAGCTGCCTCCCACAACGGTGAGCGCCGATCCGGGTGCTGACCGCCCGGTCTTGGAGACGAAGTTCAGTGCACCTCCCGTCGCGATCGCGCCATAGCGCAGGCTGTTGCCGCCGCGATAAACTTCAAGGTAGTCGACGGTGCTGATGTCGATCAGCTGATTGGTGAGCCCAGCTTCGGTGCGGCCAAGGGGGAAGCCGTCGAGATAGGCACGGATGCCGCGGCCGTTGCGGCTGCCATCGGTGCCGATATCGCTGCCGCGTATGGAGATGAACGCGCTGGAACCCGCACCGCGTTCGGTGACGAACACACCCGGCAGCGAGGACAGCACGTCACCGGGATTGGCGAGGCGCTGAGGTTCCTGATTGGCGACGGGAACGACTAGCTCGGCCCCTGAACGGCGGACAAATCGTTCTTGTTGTGCGTCAACAGCCGGCGGGTTGGCACTCTCCAGCCCTTCGATGGCCTGAACCGGAACTTGTGCCTCGCCGACCGCGCCGCCAGAAGGCTTGGCTACACGCCGTGCCGGACGTTTTGCTGGTGGCGGCGTCACGACAATGCCTTCGAGGATGACTGTCGTCTGGCTGCTCGGTTGCTCGGTCGATTGCGCAGCGACGGGCACGCAATTCAGAACAGGCATCGCCGCAGCGACGCATACGCCCACGCATACTCTCACTGATACGCCCCTACATACGATCTCGGATGTTATAATATCCGCATGCCGGCCTCCGTCAAGACATCGCTAACGCCGAATCATCGGTTCGTTTGCCAAAGCTGGTTGAAACTTGCGGATATCTGAACTCTACGCGTAGGTCGTGTACTTGGCGGCGCTGACCCGCGGATCAGCGCCTAAGGACTCTTGCTCTCTCGACCTCTTTTCCCGCTCAAAGGAGCTATCGGCGGCTCGCCGAACTCGCAATTGTTCCGACCATGCCGGCGGCAGCCTTCATAAGCATGGGAGAGCGCACTGTGCAGCGCACCAAACTCCTGATCGGCCAGCTCACGTAGCGTTCCGGAAGGATTAGTCGGCGGAATGAGATCAACCGCTGGTCTTGTCCTGCGTCTAGAACGGTGCGGCTCGGCGAACTCGATCTCAACGCGCTCCCCTTGCAGGAACGGGCTGAGCATGTCGCCTTCGTGCCGCAGGCCCTGCCGCAGAATGCCGAACTGACCGTGCTCAGGGGCGTCGTCGCTACCTTGATGGCCTCGCCGCCCGCGAAAACCCACAGCAGCCACGGCAAAGTGCGCGATCGTACCGCGGATGTGCTCGAGCGCCTCGGGATCATCGATCTGGTCATGGAGAGCATGGGCCGGCTATCCGGTGGACTACGACAGCTTGCCAGCCTTGCGCAAGCGGTAGCGCGTGCGCCGAAGCTCCTTCTGCTCGACGAACCAGCAAGAGCGCTCGACCCGCGCCATAGCTTGATGTCATGACTATTGTCCGCGAACTCGCCCGCGAGGGTCCCATCGTCATGGTGGTCATGCA
>Ga0164243_10008030_pt1 | contig 15656 bp, 14 predicted proteins | sample OricompcompostOP_FD_108781 | JGI IMG/M metagenome (GOLD analysis project Ga0164243, IMG submission 108781) | Organic Plus compost microbial communities from Emeryville, California, USA - Original compost - Organic plus compost (OP) | ecosystem: Engineered > Solid waste > Mixed feedstock >...
CGACATGTTGCAGCCGGTCGGGAGGTACTTGTTGGTGCTGCCGTCGGGACACACGTCGAGTACGCGGTGGGTGCGCGTCAGGGTGCCGTCCAGTGCGGCCTGCCGCAGCGCGGTCGGACCGTCCACAGTGGATACTGCCGGCCGTTGCGCGGACGCGACCCCGGGCGACAGCCCGACCGCCGCCAGGATGGCGGCCACCGTGACGGCCGCCCGTCGCATCGCCGTGCCGAAACGCGTCATGGCGCTCCCTCCCGTACCGGACGTTGCCGGCCCGGGCCGGGCCGTGCGTCACGGAGGTGTCGGTTGCTGGGCTGGTCTGAAGTCAGCGTGCCGACCCGGCTTGCGGCCCGGCTGCGGAATCCTTGCGCCGCTGCTCGGCGCCGCCGGGCGGCGGGCGACCCGGGCGGAACCGCCGGTCACCCGCGGGGGCAGGCTTCGGGCGCGGGGCGCTGCCCGGCGAGGTACGCGCCGGGGGAGATACCCATGGTGCGCCGGAACTCGGCGGCCATGTGCGCCTGGTCGTAGTAGCCGGCATCCGCCGCCCGGCCCGCCAACCTCCCGGTACGGCCCGGACGCAGCACGGAGCGCACCCGGTTGATCCGCAGGTAATGCTTGGGTGACACGCCGACCGCCCAGCCGAACACGGCGCGCAGGTGCCGCTCGCTGACGCCCAGCCGGTGCGCGACGGCCGGAACCCGTACCGGCGGCTCGGCGCGCAGCGCCGCGATCGCGGCGCGGACCAGCTCGGCGTGCTGTCGGTCGCGGGTGGAGGCCCCGGTGTCGGCGGGCAGCGCCCGGTCGAGCGCGGCGAGGACCGCCGCGTGCTCGGCGGCGATGCCGGTCAGCGTGGCGGCGAGCCCGGCCGCGGGCGACCCGGGCAGCTGCCGGACCGGTACGACCCGGTCGACCAGCTCGTGCATCCCGACACCGAGCAGCAGCGCGGCCCGGTCGGGGCGCAGCCGGATGCGGACCGCGAACGGAATGTGCTTGCCCGCGTGGTACGCGGCACGGGTACGCGGGCCGGTGACCAGCAGGTCGCGGTCCCCGTCCGGGGTGACCCGAAACACCAGCTGTGCGGTGGTGTCCGGCAGGTGCGCGAGAAACCCGGTCCGGACGCGCGCGTCCTCCGCGCCCGTCACCCACCGCCGCAGACCCGGCGGTACCGGTACGGCACGGTCCCGCATCGACGCGTCCCCCTCCACCCGGGCGACTGTATCGCCGTGCCGAACTTTCCAAGACCGTACGGCGGGGCGGCGCCAGGCTGGCGGCATGATCCTGTTGACCGGAGCCACCGGCACCATCGGCGGCGCTGTCCTTCGCCGGCTCGCCGACCGCGGTACGCCGCTGCGAGCCATGACCCGCGACCCGTCCCGCGCCCGCCTGCCCGCGGGTGTCGACGTCGTCGCCGGCGACTACGACGATCCGCGGTCGCTGTCCGCGGCGGTGGCCGGCGCCGATGCCGCCTTCCTCGCGACACCGGGCGGCCCGACCACCGACCGGTACGACCGTGCCCTGCTCGCCGCCGCCCGTTCCGCCGGCGTGCGCACCGTGGTGAAGCTGTCCTCGATCGGTACCGGTACGAACCAGGGCGCCGACTCGCATCGCGCCGGTGAGGACGCGTTGCGTACCAGCGGGCTGGGCTGGACGATCCTGCGACCGTCCGCGTTCGCGTCCAACGCGCTGCGGTGGGTGGACGCCGTCCGCGCCGGTGGCCCGGTGCCGAACCTGACCGGTACCGGTGCGCAGGGCGTCATCGACCCGCGCGACATCGCCGAGGTGGCCGCCGATGCGCTGGTGTCGGACCGGCACCGGGGCCGGACGTACACGCTGACCGGCCCGGAGCTGCTCACCGTCCCGGACCAGGTGCGGCAGCTCGCCGCGGCGGTGGGGCGACCGATCGGCACCGTCGACGTACCGGCGGAGGCGGCGCGCCGGGACCTGCTCGGCGCCGGCATGTCCGCCGACCACGTGGACAGCGTCCTCGCCGGCCTCGCGATCATCCGCGCCGGTGGCAACGCCGTGCTGTCCGACGGCGTGGTACGCGCCCTGGGTCGCACGCCACGCAGCTTCCGGACCTGGGTGCGGGACCACGTCGACGCGTTCCGGTGACGTGGTCCGTTAGTACCATGGTACTATCGGACCGTGCGTGCGGACCGGGACGTCAAACAGTTCAAGGTGTACCTGCCGGCCGAGCTGATCCGGCAGGTCAAGCACCAGGCCATCGAGTCGGAGTCGTCGCTGTCCGCCCTCGTCGCCGACGCGCTGCGGGCCTACCTCGCGGCGCAGCACCCATCGCGGAAGGACAGATGACATGAGCACGCAGGGCGAACCGACGACCGCGGGCATCGAGGCCGTGTTCGTGGAGACCCACAACTGGGGCAGGACCGCCAAGTTCTTCCAGTCGCTGGGATACCGCCTGGAGTTCGAGACCGACCACAACTCGGGCCAGCTCCGCAACGGCGACGGGCCGTCCGTGTTCGTCGCCGAGGTGCCGGCGGACCGGGACCCACAGGTCCGGATCGCGCTCGCGGTGCCCGACGCGGCGGCCTTCCACGCCGAGCCGCCTGTCGACGTGGTGGCCCCGTTCGAACCGACGCACTACGGCACGCAGGAGATGACGGTCCGCGACCCGGACGGGCGGCTGTGGAGCCTGCAGGCGCCCGCGGCCGGCTGACCGCGATGCCGGCACCGGACCGTACGGCCGTCCGGGTCGCGCTGTGGCGGGCACTGCACCTGCGGGTCGACCCGCCGCCACACGTACTCGTCGACGACCTCGGCGCCCGTCTCGCGGCGCCGGGCCCCGGCTGGTACCGGCGGCGGGACATGGACCCGGCCGGCACGCGCGGCCTGCGCGCGGGTCACGTCGCCTGGGCGCGGTTCGTCGAGGACCTGGTGACCGAGCGGGCGGTGGGGCAGTACGTGGTGCTGGGCGCCGGGCTGGACACGTTCGCGGCGCGCCGGCCCGACCTGGCCGACCGGCTGCGGGTGTACGAGGTCGACCGGCCCGGACCGCAGGAGTGGAAGCGCCGCCGGCTGGCCGAGCTCGGGCTCGGCGTCCCCCCACCACCTGCGCCTGGTACCGGTCGACTTCGAGTCCGGCGCGTCGTGGCCGGTGGAGCTGGCCGGCGCCGGCTTCGACGCGTACCGGCCGGCGGTCGTGTCCTGCATCGGCGTCAGCATGTACCTCAGCAGGGCGGCGAACGAAGAGATCCTGCGGCAGGCCGCGTCGCTGGCGCCCGGATCGGTCCTGGTGCTGATGTTCCTGCCGCCGCTGGACCAGGTCGAGCCGGCCGACCGGGCCGCGCGGCGGGCGTCGGAACGCGGAGCGCGCGCGTCCGGTACGCCGTTCGTCAGCTTCTTCTCCGCGCCGGAACTCGTCGTGCTGGCGCGCGAGGCGGGCTTCGCGGAGGCCCGCCACGTCCGCGCGGCGACGCTCAACGAGCGGTACTTCGCCGGCCGGCCCGACGGGCTGCGCGTCACCAGCGGCGCCGAGCTGCTCGTGGCGACGTGCGGGCCTCAGTCCTGACCCGACGCGGCCTCCACCACCCGCTTCAGCCTGGCCAGGTCGGCGACGACTAGCTCCGCGTCGCGGGCGAACTGCTCGGTACTGGCGTCTGGGCGGCGGCGCAGCGTGAACACCACCTCGCAGCGTTGCCCGTCCGGTAGCACCCGCATCGGGTTGTGCACGACCTCGCTGGAGGGCAGCGCGACATCGTGGTCGAGCACGCCGTACTGGTTGGGCGGGGCGAAGGTGACACCGCCCCGCCCCGCCGGCGTCTGCACGAACCATTCCCCGTCCACCCGCTCGACCGAACTGCCCAGCCCCGGAGCCCACCGCGGCAGGTTGGCCGGGTCCGCGGCGTACGCGTAGACCTCGGGTGCGGGCCGGTCGATCCACTCGCTGAGGTGCCTGGAATGCGTGGTCATGGCACCAGCCTGGCAGCCCCCGCCGGTACCCGCCTTGAACTAACCGGACGACCCCGGGCGACCGGCTGTCATGGAACAGTCATCGGGCCGTTGGGGCCCGGGGGAACGCTGGCGTACGGAAGCGGTCACGGCACGGGAGGAGCACGTGATGCCGCGTCGAGCGTACGGTCCGGTGCGTAGCAGCCCTGACCGAAGGGGCTGGGCGACTCGCGGACCCGGTTGGCAGCCCCGCCCCGAGCTTCGCTGGCCAGTTCTGTTGGCGCCTCTTCTCGCCGTCACCCTGCTGGCGGTGCTGGTGCTGGTGCCGGCGCCGGCGCCGGTGCACGCGGCGGGTGAGCAGGTGTGCAACAGGTACTGCGACGGTCGGGATCCGGCGCTCGCGCCGGGCGAGCGGGTACCGGTCAGCGCAGGTACCGCGGGTCGCACCATCCAGCTGCACATCGACGACGACGCGATGGGCTGGGCGTCGATCGGCGGCGGTACGGCCGGTGACGAGGTGTGGCTGGACCGCTCGTACGACGGTGGGCGGAGCTGGTCCGGAGGCAGCAAGCTCGGCCACACCACGACGCCGTCCGGCCGCGCCTCCTGGCGCACCCTGATGTACAACGTGGACGACTGGAACAACGCCGGTGTCGGCGCGCTGCGGGCCTGCGGGGTGGCCACCGGGACGTCGACGGTGGTCTGTACCGGCTGGGCCCGGTCGAACTGGAACGCCTGGAGCCGCGGCACCGAAGCGGCCACCGGGCTGATGATGATGTACGACCGGGACACCGGGCTGTTCGGCGGCAACGGCTGGTGGACCTCGGCGAACGCGCTCACCGCGATCATCGACAACGCGCGTGTCAGCGGGATGCCGAGCTACCGGTACGCGATCGCCACCACCTACGACAAGAACCTGCACGCGCAGGGCGGCAACTTCACCAACGAGTACGTGGACGACACCGGCTGGTGGGGGCTGGCCTGGCTGGACGCGTACGACCTGACGGGGGACACCCGGTACCTGGACACCGCGCGCGCCGACGCCGACTACATGGCCCGGTACTGGACCGACGTCTGCGGTGGTGGCGTGCTGTGGTGGACGAACGACACCGGCTACAAGAACGCGATCGCGAACGAGCTGTACCTGGAGCTCAACGCCGGGCTGCACAACCGCATCGACGGCGACACCACATACCTGCAGCGGGCGACGCAGGAGTGGAACTGGTTCCGGGCCAGCGGAATGATCAACTCGTCGCACCTGGTCAACGACGGCCTGACCGCCGACTGCCGCAACGACGGTAAGCCGACGTACACGTACAACCAGGGCGTGCTCCTCGGCGGCCTGGCCGAGCTGTACCGGGCGACCGGCGACGGCGGCGTGCTCGACACGGCGCGTACCCTCGCCGACGCGTCGACCACGTCGCCCGACCTGAACCCGGACGGTGTGCTGCGGGACCAGAACGAGACCGACAGCTGCAGCGGGAACGGCCCGTCCTTCAAGGGTGCGTACGTGCGCGGGCTCGGCGTGCTGGACACCGTGCTGCCCGACCATCCGTACGCCGACTACCTGCGCCGGCAGGCCGACACCGGGTACGCCGCGGACCGGGACTCGCTGGGGCTGTACGGGCCGCACTGGGCCGGTGACCACCGCGGCGACACCGGGCACGGCTACCAGCACAGCGCCCTCGACCTGTTCAACGCGGCCGCATGACCTGCACCGCACGCCGGCCGCACGCCGACGGTTCCGCCCCCACCCGTCCGGCCGCGGCCCGTGGCCGCCGCACCCGCCGCGCTCCCGCCGGCGGGTGCGGCCGGCGGCCGGTCCGGCTCGCGGTGGCGTGCGCGGTCGCGTGCCTGACCGGTGCGCTGCTGGTACCGGCCGGTGCCACCGCCGGTGGGTCGCCGCCGGAGGTGCCGTTCCGGTTGACCGGTGACCGGTGCACGGCGCCGTCGGGTATTCCCGCGGACACGCCGGGCTGGCAGTACGACCGGCTCGACACCGGCACGCTGCACTCGTACGGCACCGGGTCGGGGGTCACCGTCGCGATCGTGGACACCGGGCTGGATCCCGCCGCGACGGTGTTCGGCGGGCGGCTGGCCGGTACCGCGGGCGGCGACTGCGTCGGGCACGGTACCTTCCTGGCCGGTCTCGCCGCTGCCGGCGCAGCCGTGCCCGGGATCGCGCCCGGCGCCACGATCCTGCCGGTACGCGACACCGACCGGCGCGGCGCCGCCGGGGTCGCCGCGGTGGCGGCCGGGGTGCGTACCGCCGTCGCCGGGGGAGCCTCCGTGATCGTGGTCGGCACCGTGCCGGACACCGGCCGGGACACCGGGGCCGGCCCGCTGCGCGCGGCGGTACGGGAGGCGACCCGGCACGGCGCGCTCGTCGTCGCCCCGGTCGTCGCCGACGGTACGGTGCCCGGCGCCGACCGACCGGTCGCCAACCCGCTGGCCGCCGTGCCGGACGTGCTCACCGTGGCGGGCGCGACCCGTACCGGTGCCGCCCTGACCCCGAACGATCCCGCGGACCTGCTCGCCCCCGGCGCCGCGGTCACCGGGGTGGGGCCCGGCGGCGGCGCGGTCACCGGTACCGGCGCGAGCGCGGCCGCGGCGCTCGTCGGCGGCGCCGCGGCGGTACTGCGCGGCCGGGAACCGGACCTGCGGCCCGGCCAGGTCGCGGCCCGGCTCACCGGGAACGCGTGGCAGTCGGACGGCGGCCCGGCACTGGATCCGGTCGCCGCGGTCACCGCCGTCGGCGGCCGGACCGGTACCCCGGCTGCCGCGCCGCGGCCTCGGCCACCCGCGCCGACCGACCGGTTCGCCGCCGCGCGCCTCGCCGTACCGGTCGGTGCCGGTGCGCTGGGCGCGATCCTGCTGCTGGCCGCCGGCGCGGCGGTGACCCGCGCGCACCGCCGCCGTACCTGACCCGCAGCCGCGACGCAACTGCCGTACCCGATCGCGGGGACGCCGGGATCAGTCGGCCAGCAGGCCGGTCTGTACCTGTACGGCGGCGTGCCGGGCGATCCGCAGCGCCCGGCCGACCGGCAGGATGCGCGGCTTGACGGTACCGAACAGCAGGCCCTCCGAGACCGGGCAGGACATCAGCAGCGACTGGGTGTTGAGTTCGAGCAGCCGGCGGATCAGCGGGTCGCCCATCGCCCGGCCGGCCCCGTTCGCGGCGCGGGCGACGACCAGGTGCAGGCCGATCTCGGCGCCGTGCGGCAGCAGCTCCAGCAGCGGTTCGAGCGGGTTGCGCATCGGGTTGATACCGAGCATGTCGTAGTCGTCGATGACCAGGAACATCTGCGGGCCGGTCCACCAGTCCCGGCGCGCCAACCGGTCCGGCGTCACGTCCGGACCGGGCAGCCGCTCCCGCAGCACCCGTACCGCGCCGTCGACGATCTCGCGCAGCGCGTCGGTCGCCACCGCGTACCCGAGGCGGTGCGAGTCGGGGACCGTCCCGTACAGCTGGCGGCGGAAGTCGATGAGCGCCACCCGTGCGTCGTCCGGGCCGTACCGGTCGACGACGGCGCGGACGACCAACCGCAGCAGGTTCGTCTTGCCCATCTCGGCGTCGCCGATGACGAGCAGGTGCGGCGAGGCGGTGAAGTCGTGCCACATCGGGGCCAGTTCGGTCTCCTCCAACCCGAGCGCCACCGCGAGATCGCCCCGGGGCGGCGGCAGTTCCGCGGCGGGCAGGATCGCGGGCAGCATCCGTACCGGCGGGGCGCCCGGGCCGGACCACGCCTCGGCGACGGCGTCGACCAGGTCCTCGATGCCGTCGGCGACCGTACCCGCGTCGCTGTCGGAGTCGATGCGCGGCAGCGCGGTGAGGAAGTGCAGCCGGTTGTCGGTGATGCCCCGGCCGGGCAGCCGCGGTACGGTGCCGGCCAGGCGCATGTTGACCAACGACTCGACCGGATCGCCCAGCTTCAGCTCGAACCGGGTGGCGATCTGGTCGCGCAGCGCCGGGGTGATGTCGGTCCACCGGTTGGCCGCCACGATCAGGTGTACGCCGTAGTTCAGCGCCCGGCTGGCCAGCTGGGTCAGCGTCAGCGCCTGGTCGGTGAACTCCTGCCGCATCGTGGCCCAGTTGTCCACCACCAGGAACACGTCGCCGAACGGTTCGTCGGCGAACTCGCCCGCGGCGCGGCGCCGCCGGTACGTGGCCATCGAGTCGATGCCGTGCTCGGCGAACAGCCGCTCCCGCCGGGACAGGATCGTCACCACCTCGGTGACGGTACGGCTGACCCGGTCCGGGTCGAGCCGGCCGGTGACGCCGCCGACGTGCGGCAGCCCGGACAGCCCGGCGAGGGTACCGCCGCCGAAGTCCAGGCCGTAGAACTGCACCTCGCGCGGGGTGTGCGTCAACGCCAGCGCGGCGATCAGGGTACGCAGCAGGGTGCTCTTGCCGCTCTGCGGACCGCCGGCGGTGGCGACGTGGCCGCCGGCACCGGAGAGGTCGGCGACGAGCAGCTCCCGTACCTGCTCGAACGGCCGGTCGATCAGCCCCACCGGTACGGCCAGCTGCCCCCGTCCGGGCCACTCGGCGGCGGTGTGCCCGTACTCGGGGTGCGGGAGCAGCGGAGGCAGCAGCGAGTCCAGCGTGGGCGCCTCCGCGAGCGGCGGCAGCCACACCTGGTGTGCGGGCGGTCCGCTGTCGCGCAGGACGTCGATGCCCACCGACAGCAGGCTGCGGGCCGGCGGCGCGGTGGCGGGGTCCGGCGGCGCCGCGGCCTCGTCCGGCGCGTCCGGCAGTGGTACCGGCGCCGCCGTGTACGGCACGACGTGCCCGGCGACGACCGCCGCGTCGGCGGTGGCCCGGCTGCGCCGCTGGTACGGCCCGGACACGTACCCGGCCTTGAACCGGGTCAGGGTCGACACGTCGGAGCGCAGGAAGCCGTTGCCGGGCGCCGGCGGCAGGTGGTACGCGTCGGGTACGCCGAGCACGCTGCGGCTCTCCACCGCCGAGAAGGTGCGCAGCCCGATCCGGTACGACAGGTGCGTCTCCAGCGCGTGGATGCGCCCCTCGTCCAGCCGCTGCGAGGCGAGCAGCAGATGTACGCCGAGGGACCGGCCCAGCCGCCCGATCATGATGAACAGGTCCATGAACTCCCGGTGCGCGGCCAACAGCTCGCTGAACTCGTCCACGACGATGAACAGGCTCGGCAGCGGGTCGAGGGCGGCACCGCCGGCGCGGGCCTGCTCGTACTCGTGCCGGGACACGTAGCTGCCGGCCGCCCGCAGCAGCTCCTGCCGGCGGACCAGCTCACCGTGCAGCGCATCCTGCATCCGGGACACCAGAGCGTCCTCGTCGGCCAGGTTGGTGATCACCGCCGAGGTGTGCGGCAACCGTTCCAGGCCGGTGAAGGTGGCGCCGCCCTTGAAGTCGACGAGTACGAAGTTGAGCTCCTCGGAGGAGTGCGTCAACGCGAGCGCGAGCACCAGCGTACGCAGCAGCTCGCTCTTGCCCGATCCGGTGGCGCCGACCAGCATTCCGTGCGGGCCCATCCCGTTCCGGGCCGACTCCTTGATGTCCAGCTCCACCGGGGCGCCGCCCTGCGTGACCCCGATCGGTACCCGCAGCTCGTCCGCGGTGCCGCGGGCCTTCCAGTACGCGCGCGGGTCGTGCTCGTGCAGGTTGCGGATGCCCAGCAGGGTGGTCAGCTCCACGTCGGCGGACATCGAGTCGGTGGAGTCCCGGGACGAGCTCATCCGGTACGGGGACAGCAGCCGCGCCAGCCGCCGCGCGCCCGCCACGCTCAGCCGGTCCGGCGTGGCGAGCCGGGTACGCGACTCGGCCCGGTCCGCCTCCACCCCGATGACCTCGACCGCGTCGGCGGTCACGTCCAACCGCAACGTGTACGGGTGGTCGCGCCACGGCAGCGCCGCGGAGACGTCCAGTACGGTCACGTTGCGAAACCCGGGTCCTTCCAGCCGGGACCCGGGTGGCACGGTGCCGCCGTCCACCAGTACCACGACGTACGGCTCGTCGGTGTCCACAGTGGAGTCCGGGTCGAACCGGGACCGCCCGACGAACTCCTCGCCCAGCACGTCGATCAGTGCGGGCAGCGCGTCGGCGACCAGCCGTACCGGTCCGGCTCCGTCCACATCGGACGGATGCTGGGCGTGCGGCAGCCACTTCACCCACTCCCACTCCGCCGCCCGCTCGGTGCCGACGCAGACCGCGATCCGCAGGTCGTCCGGCGCGTGGAAGGTGGCCAGCTGCGCGAGCATCGCGCGCGCCAGGTCGCGCCGCGCCGGCTCGGCACCGCCGAGCAGCACCCGGGCGTACCCCCGCAGGTACATCGCCACCGGCTGGTCGGCGACCGTCGAGTACGCCTTGGTGAACCGGCGCAACGCGTGCGCGGACAACGGTTCCAGGTCCTCGACCGGCTTGGTCTGCAGGCCGCGCAGCCGCATCGCCAGGCGCGCCGCTCCCAGCCCGATGCGTACCTCACCGAAGTCGTCGTGGCTGGTCCGCCGCTCCCACAGCCGCGAGGTCGGCACCATCGACCACAGCGCCGCCGGATCGGGATGCAGCCAGCCCTGCGCCTGGCGCTGCGCCAGGACGACGTCTCGTACCCGCTGCCGGGTCTGCGACAGGTACCGCAGGTAGTCCCGGCGGCTGCCGCTGACGCGACGCTTACGGTCCGCGGCGGTACGCAGCAACTGGCCGATCAGCGAACCCACCGTCGCGACCAGCAGCAGCCCGCCGATCAGGTACATGACGGAGTTGTCGGTCGAACCGGCCCGGGAGAAGATCAGCACGGTCGCCGCCGACGACACCGCCATCGGCAGGTAGATGAACAACGACGACACGCCGGCCGGCTGGCGCTCCGGCAGTACCGGTGGCTCCTGCAGGGCGAGCTCGCCGTCCGGCATGGCGGGCCCCGGCTGGCGGGGTTGACGGCGGAACGGTACGACACTCATCCGCTTCCTCCGGCGAGAAGTCCGGTCGTCACCCGATCATCAGCGGGCCGTTGGCCGGACGGGCTCGAATCATCACCGCCACGACGATCCGCCGCCGTCCTGCGCCACCAGGAAGCGGCACCACTCTCGCACGGCCGGCGGCTCGAGCGCCAGCCGTACCGGGACGGAAGGAGCCAGGTTGCCGGACCCGACCCGTACCGGCCTGTGCCGGCTGATCGTGCACGCCGACAGCCGCCAGTTCGAGCTGGCGGTACCGGTCGACGTGCCGCTCGGCGACCTGCTCCCGGCACTGGTCAACCATGTCGGTACCGGCAGCTACGAGCGGATGCTCATCCACCAGGGGTACGTGCTGCAACGGCTCGGCGAGCCGCCACTGGACGAGGACCGTACGGTGGACGGGCTGGGCCTGCGCGACGGCGAGCTGGTGTACCTGCGGGCCCGCAGCGAGCAGCTGCCGCCGGTGCACTTCGACGACCTGGTCGACGGGATCGGCGGTACGCTGCGGACCCGCGCCGACACGTGGGGGCCGGGCGCCGCGCGCGTCGCGTTCCTGGCCGTCGCCGGCGGGGTGCTGGCCACCGCGCTGGTGTTGCTCGCGTTCGACGTCACCGCACCGACCCGGGTGGTCTGCTCGTCCGCGCTGACCGTACTGCTGCTGCTCGGCGCCGGTGCGGCGGCACGCGCCCTGGACGACCGGGTCGTGGCGGGGATGCTCGGGATCGCCGCGACCCTCGCCGCGCTGCTCGCCGGCGGCTCGGCCACCGCCGGCACCGGTACCGCGCAGCTCGCCGCCCGGGCGTTCGCCGGTGGCTGCGTCGCCGCCGCGACGGCGGTACTGGCGCTTGCCGCGGTCGGCGCGCTGCCGGCCCTGTTCGTACCGCTGGCCGTCGGTTACCTGCTGCCGGGGGGTGCGGCGCTGTTGCCGATGCTGCGCGGCGGGCCGCTCTCCGACGCGGTGGCCCTGCTGGTACCGGCGACGCTGGCGCTGGGCCAGCTGAGCCCGATGCTGGCGCTGCGGGTGGCGGGGCTGCGCGCGCCGCCGCTGCCCGCCAACGCCGAGCAACTGCAGGAGGGCATCGACCCGTACCCGGGTGCCACGGTGGTGGACCGGGCCGCGGTGATCAACCGGTACGTGACCGGGCTGCACGCGGTGGTCGGCGCCGGCCTGACGATCTCGATCACGCTGCTGGTACTGCGGTTCGACCTGACCGGTTCGCTCGCCGCGCTGACCCTGTCGGTACTGATGCTGCTGCACTCCCGGCAGCTCGGCGGGCTCTGGCAGCGGCTGACTCTGCTGGTACCCGCCGGATACGGCGTGCTGGCCACCGTGCTGCTCGCCGCGGGCCACCTGGCCGACCGCTGGGTGCCGCTGGTGTTCATCGGGCTGGTACTGCTCGCCGCCGGGCTGCTGGTGTGCGCCTGGACGATGCCCGGCCGCCGGCTCGTCCCGTACTGGGGGCGGGCCGCCGAGATCGCGCACCTGCTGTTCGCGATCGCCCTGGTGCCGTTGCTCGCCGCGCATCTGGGCGTGTTCGGCTGGGCGCGGGGACTGTTCGGATGAGCGGGCGGGGGTAGCCGTGCAGACCCAGCGCGACCAGGTACAGGCGCACCTGTTCGTCGTCGGCCGGCTCAACGCGGGCATCCTGCGGGCGGACCCGGACGCGCCGCAGACCCCGCTGTCGCGTACCGGCCGTGGCGTGGTGATCGGGCTCGTCCTGGCCGTCCTCGCCACCGCCGCTGTCGCCGTGTACGGCCTGCTCAAGCCGGCGTCCGACCGGTGGCGGGACGGCCGGAGCATCGTGCTCGTCGAGGAGACCGGCGCCCGCTACCTGTACCTGTCGAGGGTGCTGCACCCGCTGCTGAACTACGCGTCCGCGGCGCTGCTGCTCGGCGTCGGCGAGACCGGCACGGTACCGGTCGAGAACGTCCCGGCGGACGCGCTGCACGGGGTGCCCCGGGGCGCGGCGATCGGCGTACCCGGTGCGCCGGACGACATTCCGGCGCCCGCCGAGCTGCCGGCCCGCGCAACCTGGCAGGTGTGCGGTACCGGGTCCGGCACCCGGCTCGCCGCGGGTACCGGGCCCACCGGGCCGCTGATCGCCGACACCACCGGCGTGGTGGCGTCCGCCGGCGGTACCCGCTACCTGCTGTGGCGTGGCCACCGGTACGTGTTGCCGGCCGGGCGGGCCCAGCTCGCCGCGCTCGGCTACGATCCGGTGCCGCCGCGGCGGGTCGGTGCGGCGTTCCTCGCGGCGGTGCCGCCGGGGCCGGACCTGACCGCCGTCGGGGTACGCGACCGCGGTGCCGCGGGCCCGCGCCTCGCCGGCGCCGCCAGCCGGGTCGGGCAGCTGTTCACGCTGGCCGGCGGCGGCCACTACCTGCTGCGTACCGACGGGCTGGTGCCGGTCACCGAGACCATGTTCGACCTGTTGCGGGCCGACTCGGCGACGGTGCGCGGCGGGTACGGCGGCGGCGCCGTCCAGGTGCGTACCATCCAGCCGGGGGAGCTGGCCCGGCACCGCGGCAACGCCCGGCACCCGCTCGGTACCGGGCTGCCCAGCGTGCCACCGGAGCCGGTACGGGCCGAGCCCGGCCAGGCGGTCTGTCTGGTCGCCGCCGCCACCGCGACGGGCGCGCCCCGGTACGGGCTGCGCCTGGTCGACGAGCGCGCCCTGCCGCGGCAGCGGGTGTACCGCCAGCCGAACGTGACACCCGCCTGCCACCCGGCCGATCACGTGGCCGGCCCGCCCGGTGGCGAACTGGTACGGGCACTGCCGGCGTCCGGCAACGCCGCCGGCGGCGCCCGGTACCTCGTCACCGCGGCGGGCATCCGCTATCGGGTGGACGGCGCCGGGCTGGACGCGCTCGGGTACGCCCGGCGCGCTCCGATCCGGCTGCCGCAGCCGATCCTGGCGCTCCTGCCGTCCGGGCCGGACCTGTCCCCGGCATCGCTGTCCACGGTGGACAGTCCGGGCGCGCGCGACTGCCGGTGACCCGTCACCGGACAGTCAGCCCGGCGTCAGGCCCGGGGCGAATGCTTGCGCACGGCACGGTCGGCAGAGGTACCGACCACGGTGAACAAACCACGAGGAGGGTCGATGTCCGCGGTATTCCAGAACACCGATCAGGCCATGCAGACCGGCATCACCGCACTGGAGACGGCGGTCAGCGACTGCAACCGGATCTACAACACGGTCATGGACACCGCGTCCTCGCTGGCGCACTCCTGGACCGGTGAGGCGTCCAGCGCGTACCAGAACCTGTTGCAGGCGTGGCAGGACGACTTCCACACGGTGATCAAGTCCCTGGACGCCATGCACGAGAACCTGATCAACAACAAGAACACGTACGACCGGATGGAGCGGGAGAACGCGCAGACCGCGAGCTCCGGCGGCGGTGCGTGACCGTACCCCGCGACCAGCGACAGACGAGGAGGCAACGATGTCGGACATCACCGTCCACTATTCCGGTGTCGACAACGCGGGCGAGGCGCTCGCTGCCGGTACCAAGGCCATCCAGCAGGTGCTGGAGGAGCTGGACCAGCAGATCAGTACCGTCCGCAGCCAGTGGTACGGCTCGTCGTCGGAGGCGTACAGCCAGCGGCAGCAGCAGTGGAACCAGGCCACCGACGACATGAACCAGCGCCTCAACCAGGCGCACGTCAACCTCGGTGAGATCCGGGAGAACTACGCCAACACCGACAGCGGCCTCGCCATGACCTGGTCGGAGATCGGCGGCCGCTGAGCCGGCCGGGTCGACGGGAGAAGCGAGGGGTGCGGCATGGGTGACACTCTCAAGATCACGCCCGATTACCTGCGAGACCTCAAGACCCAGGTGAACAACCTGCTGGACGACATCGAGTCCAACGACAACATCAACAAGCTGGCGAACTGGAGCACGGTGCCGTTCGGCGCGTCGACCTGGGATGAGCAGGGCGACGGCGGTGGCGCGGGTACCGGTGGTGTCGCGGACAAGATCCTGGCGGGCAGTTCGGCGTTCGTGCCGGCGGCCAAGATGCAGGAGATGGGTACCACCTACGCCGGCAGCGCGGTGAACTTCGTCAACTGGCTCACCGACGTACTCAAGAGCATCTCGACCAACATCGACAACACGCTGTCGTCGATGTCGGACGCCGAGGGCGACAACGAGGTCAGCGCGCAGAAGCTGCAGCAGGAGTTCGGCCAGACGATCGCCAACCTGGGTGGTACGCCGCCGCAGCAGACCGGATACACCGCCTGACGCCGGGGGTCGCGGGCCGCGGCCCCCGGTAGGAAGGAGTTGAGATGAGCATCCCCAGCGACGCCGAGGGAAACTGGGCCTGGGAAAGCTACCTGAACTTCTTCGCCGACGACGGTGCGTCCTCCTCCGGCGACGCGGCGAGCGGCACGTACCCGCCGGTCGGTTCGCGGGACGACGTGACCGGGAAACCGTGGGTCGTCGACAGCCAGTACAGCGAGGACAAGCCCGCGGACGGCAGGGTCTGGTTCTTCGTCCGGCACACCACGCACACCGACGGTGGCTGGGGCGGCCCGGGATCCGCGTACCAGCCGGGCACGAGCAAGACGACGGTGCACTACGCCTCGGCCGCGTACGGCGACGACATCCAGGACGGCGACGGCACCCCGTGGTCGGCGTTCCACGACAACGCCATGACGATGCTGCGCTCGCTGAGCAACTCGCCGTACGCCACCACTGTGGCCAGCCCCAACAGCTTCGACCAGCTGGCCACGATCATCACGTCGCTGTCGAACTGGCTGCAGGACCGGATGCCGACGGTGCAGGGCTGGCGCGATCAGATCGGTACCGATGACAGCGAC
>Ga0164243_10008031_pt1 | contig 15655 bp, 5 predicted proteins | sample OricompcompostOP_FD_108781 | JGI IMG/M metagenome (GOLD analysis project Ga0164243, IMG submission 108781) | Organic Plus compost microbial communities from Emeryville, California, USA - Original compost - Organic plus compost (OP) | ecosystem: Engineered > Solid waste > Mixed feedstock >...
CCGGTCATCGCGGATACACCGGACATCGGTTGGCGAGTGGTCGATGTTTCCACGCTTGCTCGCAATGAACGCGACGAGAAGATCAATGCACTCTGCCTGGAGTTCTTGGAAGAGAGAGTCGATTTGTCGCAGGGCCCTTTGCTCGCCGCGCGTTTGCTGCGCGTTGGACCCGATGAGCACATCTTCGTCGTGGCGCTCGATCACATGATTACCGACCTGATGTCGAATGCCATCCTGCAGCGTGAAATCTGGTCGTTCTATCGAGAGGGGATCGATCCCGGCCCGCTGCTGCCGAACCTCTCCGTGCAGCACGCTGACTACGCGGTTTGGGAGCAGGAAGGTTACGAATCATGGAAGCGCTCGCACGGAGATTACTGGCGACGCCGGCTGTCGGGGGCTCCCGCGACCGCGCTGCCATTCGAGCATCCGCCCTATGAAGAGCCGAACAGGACCTATCGAAGCGAACAGATCGAGCTTGGCAGCCAGGTGACGAAGGCATTTCGTGCAATTGCAGCAGGCGAGCGCACCACTTTGCCGGTTGTCGTACTGGCCTTTTATGTCGGCGTAATGTCGCGATGGTGCCGGCAGCGCGACTTCCTCGTAGCATTCGTTTCTCACGCTCGATTCTGTCCGTCGCTCGTCACCATGGTGGGGTACCTGGCGAGCTTTCTCTATCTGCGGATCGAGATTGCGTCGCCGATGTCGTTCCTGGATTTGCTGCGACAGGTCGCGGCCGAGCTGACATCAGCCTACGAGCATTGGGACTGCAATCGCGTTCGGAGACTACTTCCCGATCTGCAAACAGGGAGCGCGCTTGCGTTTGATTGGCTTCCCGCGCCGCGAGCAGGATTGCCGAGCAGCGACGCACAAGAGACCAGCGATGCGTTACGCCTCGAGCCCTATCAACTCGAGATGCCTTTGCCGGTTCCTTTCGTAGTGTTCTTCGCTGAGGGCGAAGCCGGCGTACTCGCAACAGTCACCTATCAAGTGGGTCTCATCCACAGGAGCGCAATCGAGAATCTCAAGCACGATCTGCTTGCCTTCTCCGCGGCCGTATCCGCTGATCCGCAAAAGTCCGTAGCGCCGCAGGAAGATCGTGCGTCGTAGCGAAGGCTCCGCCGTTGGCACGACCTCGCGCACGACGCACAATCCGCAGTCAAGCCAAGTTTCAGTGACGGACACCTGCACAGGCAATATCAACATTGCCGTGCCTTCAAGTGGTTAGATCGCAGCACGGCGGGCGGCTCGTCGATTGGTGTGCGAGCCTCTACAGTTTCGCCGAACACGTCGATGTTCAACGTGAATACTGGAGTCGTTGCCGAATGAACGCCGATCAAGGATCAATCGCAGCCATGAATGCAGGCCAGAACGAGCTCGTGACTCCGACGGAGCAAAAAGTCGCGATGCTGTGGAGCGAAGTTCTGCAGATCCCACTTCCACGAGCCGAAGATGATTTCATCGAGCTCGGTGGCGATTCGATGACGCTCGTGATGACCGAGTACAGAATCATGGAAGACTTCTCGATCCAACTGAGGGCCGGCGCGATGCTCGAAGCACGTACAGTGCGCGCGCTTGCCCAATTGATCGATGCCGAGCAGCGCAAGTCCGCGGAGAGCTCGGCCCCCGCTTCCGCCGACTTCGGGTGATCGTCCGTGAATCGAAGCTCCGATTTCTGAGCTCCTCCACGGTGGCCCGCGCATTCGCGTCGATCCTCGACGGTAGCGGCTGAACGGAGCCACGACAGGGAAAGACACACATGAGCCGCTTTTCAGAATTCCTGAACAAGTTGAGTGATCATGCCTCGAAGCAATGCATCGACGGCGATGATGGATCTCACACGTATGTCCAGCTCATCGAAGCCGTGGCCGCATGGTCGACGCACTTCGATGAGTTGGACGTCGCTGCGGGCACGGTCGTCGGCGTGCGCAGCGACTATTCGCTTCAGGCGATTGCAGCCGTTCTCGCGCTGCTTGTCCGCAAGGCGGTCGTTGCGATGATTCCGCGGGACCGGGACGTCAGCACCTACCTGAAGGACGCTCATGCAGCGGCGGTGCTTGAATTCAGCGCCTCCGGCAAGTACGAATGGCGTCGAATCCCGCACGCGACCAGTCATGTTCTGATCGAGAAGCTTCGCAGCCAGGGTGATGGCGGAATCATCCTGTTTACCTCGGGTTCGTCGGGACGCCCCAAAGCTGCGCTTCAGGGTCTCGAGCGCTTTCTGTACAAGCTGCGCAACCCAGGCCGGCCGTATCGCACGCTGGCTTTCATGCTTTTCGATCACATCGGAGGGCTCGACATCGCCTTCCATACCCTCGCCGCGGGTGGGACTCTAATCCTCACCCGGCGGCGAGATCCAGAGGCGGTGCTCGAGTTGATCGAACGATACCGCGTCGAGGCTCTTCCAACATCACCGAGCTTCCTGCGCCTCGTGTGTGCGACTCCCATAAACGTCCAACACGACACATCGACGCTCAAAGTCATTTCCTACAGCTCCGAGCCGATGGACCCGAGCACGCTCGTTCGGTTGAGCGAACGCTTTCCCAATGCGCGCATCACGCAGAAATACGGCACGACGGAAACGGGCTCTCCGCGCAGCATCTCGCGGCCCGACGACAGTCTTTGGCTCAAGTTCAAGGAAGGCGTCGAAACCAAGATCATCGATGGCGTGCTTTGGATTCGCACCGAATGTGCAATTCTCGGATATCTCAATGCCACCTCCCCTGTTGACGAAGACGGGTGGTACTGCACAGGCGATCAAGTGGACGTCGATGGAGAATGGATTCGGGTTCGCGGCCGCGTCTCGGACACGATCAACGTCGGTGGCGAAAAGGCTTCGCCGACGGAGATCGAACAAGTGATCCTGGAGCAGGATTTCGTGCGGGCGGTAATCGTCTTTGGTGAAAAGCACCCCCTGATGGGACAGGTGGTCGCAGCCGAGATTTCGGTGGCCCCGGACTTCGATACCAAAGACGCCGCTGCGCGCGTTCGACGCCACTGCCGCCAACGTTTGGCTCCCCATAAGATTCCCGTGCGAATTCTCTTTACGGATCAGGACTTGACGAGCGCGCGCCAGAAGCTGCAGCGCCGCGGCGTCCAGGGCGGCTGAGCGGTTGCACGGCACGTCATTCCACCGCTGCCCGATGATGCTAGGCCGTGCTCGAAAGCATCGTTCGTGCCTTCTCCGCAAGGGACACGGCCGAAATGCCATACCGCTCAAGTGCGTCGCGATACCCGCCGTATCCTTCAGGGAAGCCATCATCGACGCCGACGCTGGCGAAACGCGCAGGCACCAGCGAACTGTCGCCTGAGGTCAGTGCGTGCAAGACCGCGCTCGACAGCCCACCAATTTTCCTGTGCTCCTCGACGCATACGACGACGCGCGCCGCTTTGACACTGCGGCGGACGAGGTCCGTATCGAGCGGCTTCAACGTGTGGATGTGGAGTGAGCCTGCTTGAATCCCGCCTTCTTTGAGCATGGCTCGCGCCGCTTCGACGACCAATGTCGCCGCGCCGCATGAGATGAAGAGGACAGGGCCCGCGTCGCCCAGCACGCGTCCCTTACCGAGGTTAATGTCGCCCCGAGGATCCTGCAGCGACTCTGTCGAGGCCGCGAGCCGCAAATATGAAAGCCCGCGAAATGCTCGCGCCTGGCGAATGAGCAGAACCGCCTCGTTCGGCTCGCTGGGAGCCATCACCGCTGCTCCTGGAACGGAGGTCAGCAACGCAAGGTCGTCCACTGCGATGTGGGTTGGACCAAGTACGGAATAATTGAAGCCGGTTCCGACGCCCACCATGCAGCCCGAGTACCGATGCAGGCCGAAGTCCAACAGCAACTGCTCATAGCAGCGCCTCGTACCGAAGACGGCCAGCATGATGATGAAAGGATAGAACCCCTCGCTCGCCAACCCGGCTGAAGTGCCGACGAGCGCCTGCTCGCAGACACCTTCCAGCATGAGACGCTCGGGATGTTTCGCCGCCAGCTCAGACATGAATCCCGCGCCGGGATCGGAGGCGACGACCACCACTTGCGGATCAGATAGCGCCAGCTCTTCAATCGCACGAATGCTCTCGACTCGCATATGAACTCTCTGCGTTGATCCCGAACAGGATTGGAATACCGTGGTAGAGGTGTTCAGGGCCTCAGCGGCCCGCCTAGGTGGATTTCGATCTCCTTGATCAAGTCAGGCTCGAATCGTCGTTTGTAATGCCATGCGGGATTTCGCTCTGCGAATGGCAATCCTTTGCCCTTGATGGTGTGACAGATCACGACCCGTGGCCGGCCCGGTGTCGCGGGCACACGATAGTCGAATGCGGCACGCAGCTGAGTCAGATCGTGACCGTCGACGTCCATCGTCTCGGCACCGAACGCGTCAAACTTCGCCCGCAGTGGCTCAAGAGGCAAGATCGTCTCGATGGGTCCGCATATCTGGTCCGCATTGTTGTCGACGATCACGGTCAGATTGTTCAGCTTGTACTTGGAGGCGATCAGCAAGGCTTCCCAGTTAGATCCCTCGTTGAGCTCGCCGTCCCCGACGATCACGTAAATTCGCGCGAAGCTCTTGCGTCGTCGATGCGCAATTGCCACGCCGGCCGCTAACGGCAGCCCATGCCCGAGGGCACCGGTCGAAGCTTCGATGCCCATCTCCAACCCGCGCTCCGGATGGCCTCCCAAAGGCGCGTTGCTCGAGCAGAACGTATCCAGGTGCTCGAGCGGGAAATAACCGTGGTCCGCAAGCAAAGCGTAGAGCGCGAGACACCCGTGCCCTTTGCTGAGCATGACGAGATCCCGCTCGGACCAGGACGGGCGCGCTGGGTCATGACGGACGACATCGTCATAGAGCACGCGGAGTATCTCGATGAGCGATAGCGCCGACCCGACGTGTCCCATGTCAGCGGCTAACAGGGCACGCATAACCAAACGTCGCAGGTAGCGCGATCGCTCATCGAGCGCTCCTTCTCCGCCGCCGCTCAACATTCTTTGTACCGCCAAACTCTCCATCGACCTCTCCTCGAGCACGCGCTCAGCATGCCAAATGCCCATTTGCGGCTCGCCAGACGATCCTGCCGTGCATGGGATTTCTTTTCAGTCATACGCACACAGGTAAGAATGTCCGTTGTTGACAGCAAGTGCGAGAGCATGCGCGTCCCGGTGCGAATGAAGAACACGCTCAAATGCCCATCTGAGCGTCCATGTTGACGTTCAGATCGAAGAACTCGGCCTTAGTGTCAGTTCGGGATTCTTTGGTAAGCGCATTTGCGCATGCGAACAGAGTCTCTTGCTCCGACTCCGTACTTCGTGCTCGCGCAATCCGGCTCGTTACCTGAGGTATCACATACCCGTGAGAACAACGGTCGGCTGCGCGCAACAAACGCGAGCTAGATGCCCATCCCATCAACCTTTCGAGCGCTTTCAACAGCTTTGACTGAGGTTGCGCCGAAAGTCCGGACACTCGAGTTGCGGCTCAGGTCACTCTCTGGCTTCACGGTCAGAGCTGACGTGGATCAGACTGGCCGTAAGAAACAGAACGATGACTTTGATTACACGACGTCGCCGATATTGCTATGCATCGCTCGATGCGGTGCGGCACGATTCATTAGGACACGCGTTGGGAACACGCCGAGCGAATGCCCCACCTACATGCGGGTCGCGAACGAGCGGCCGGTACGTGAGATCTCGAATCGCTCACATTTGACGAGCCACAAGCGTGCAGGCGCTTTAGCGACGCGGCCTGTACGCCATTGCGCCCAGGCTCGCTCGTGTGGACGTAACGAGCAGCTGGTCCGGACGATCTCGCCACTCCTGCAAATCCTTATCTCTGGCCAGCATGCCCTCCAAACAGACTCTGAGCAGTTCGTCGTCGAGCACCGGCGCAACGATACCGGCGAGCGCCAGCTCCTGGTTGGTGCGAGCACAATCGACGCGAGGGCGCGCCGCGCGAGTGGTGCGCTGGTGATCATAGAAGGCGTCTTCGTCCATGGAAAACGCATACTCGAAGAGCGGCACGACCGGCAGCGAATATCCCTCGCGATGCAGCCGCTTGATCTCGCAGACCCAATCGTAGAACGGCATCAGCTCGAGACGCGCACCCAGGATCTCGTTGCAGCGCGCGAACACATCATCTACGGCCTGGGAGCTTGCCGCGATATGGAAGATGCCACGGCCGCCGCAATGGCGCTTCGCAAGGTGAACGATCGCGCGCGCCACAAAGTCGACCGGCAACGGAGCTGATTCGTACTGGTAGTGCCTGATGCCGCAGCCTGAAAGCAGACAGCTCTTGAGCAGTCTGTAACCGCGCTGAAGCTCGTCGTAACGCCCTTGCTCCGTGTCCGCCCAGACCAAGCCAAGACGGAAGATGTTGCACGGAATGCCCTTCTTATCGGCAGTCATGAAGATCTTTTCGCCGACCCATTTGCTCGCGACATAGCCGCGCGACATCGAGTGCCGCTCGTCGTCGATGGACGTGCGCTCATCCACGACGCGCGCTGAGTTGCCGAGCGCCGTACCGAACACTCCGGTCGTTGACATGTAGTTGATGACCTTTGGGCGCCCGCAGGTAGCGAGCCGCAACAGCTCCCATGCCGCGTCGACGTTGGCGGCCTTCGCCATGGCGTACGTTTCCAAATGATTCATGCTGGTCGCACAGTGATAAATCGCGTCGACGTGGGCCGCCAGCTCTCGATGTGCTTCTTCGCTCAAACCCAGGCGCGGCAAACGCAGATCTCCGGGAATCGCAACGATGCGTGGCTCGTACTCGTCACGCCAGAGATCCCATTGTGCAAGCGTAGTTCTCAGCCGGAATGCGGCTTCATGCTGCGAGCGCGCACGCACGAGGCAGTGGATCGTAGCGTCCGTGTCTTCGAGCAGCTGTGTGAGCAGGAATCGTCCAACGAACCCGGTGGCGCCGGTGAGCAGGATGACTTTAGCAGGCGTGCGAGGTGTGCCGGGTAGCGCGATGATCGACGGGTCCCACGCAGACTCCCGTGCGAGATCCACGAGATCGTCACCTGCGTTGGCGCCGAGGAGCCTGGCGGCAAGACCGCGGACGGTCGGAGAGTTGTAAACGTCCGAGACTTTCAGTGTGGAGCCGAAGAACTCGTTGATCGTGAACAGCGACTTGAGCACCAGCAGGGAGTGCCCGCCGAGTTCGAAGAAATTGTCGTCGCGGCCAACGCATTCGACATGCAGAAGCTCTTGCCACATACGGGCCAACGCCTCCTCCGCTTCTCCTTGCGGCCGCTCCGAGTGCCCGACCGCGTAGGCGCCCGCGTGGGGCGCAGGCAAAGCACGACGATCCAGCTTGCCACTGGGAGTCAGGGGCAGACTCTCGAGTGTCACGAATGCGCCCGGGACCATGTAGTCCGGAAGCGCATTCCTCAGGTGCGCTCGCAGCTCCTCGGCATTCGGGACCCTCTCTGGGTGTGCAACGATGTACGCAACCAGACGCTTCTCGCCGGGTACATCTTCTCGAGCGATCACAGCCGCTTCTTTGACTCCAGGATGCAGCCCGAGCTGCGCTTCAATCTCGCTCGGCTCGATACGGAACCCGCGCAGCTTCACCTGGTCGTCGTTTCGACCGAGATATTCAATCGTACCGTCCCCGCACCAGCGGCCAACGTCACCCGTCTTGTACATGCGTGCGTGCGGATCCGTGCTGAACGGATCGCGCACAAAGCGCTCCCGGGTCAGGTCATCACGGTGCAGGTAACCGCGCGCCAAGTTCGCGCCGGCGATGTAGATGTCGCCGCTGACGCCGAGTGGCACCGGCCGGCGACGTGCATCCAGAATGTAGATCTGCGTATTCGCGATTGGTCTTCCGATGGTGGGCAGCGTCGGCCATTCGGCCGAATTCCCTTCCAGAGTCAATGCCGTGACTACATGTGTTTCGGTCGGTCCGTAGTGATTGTGCAATCTGCAGCTCGGCACCTGCGCGAACAGCTGCACGATCTCTGGAGTGATCCGCAGTTGCTCGCCGGCGGTAATCACGTCCTGCAGCGAGGCGGGCACGACGTTCAACCTCTTCGAGCACTCCGCCAGGCTCTGCAACATCAATGGCGGCACGAACACGCGCTCGATCGACCGAGCGCTGAGGAGATCCAGCAACGCACGCGCATCTCGGCGGACCCATTCGTCCAGCAGCACCAACGTGCCGCCCGCACAGAGCGTCGAGAACGTATCTTGGAATGCCACGTCGAAGCTGAGCGCGGCGAACTGCAATACACGCGACTCCTGATTGAGCGGCAGCGCCTTGCGGTGCCACTCCATCAAGTTGCTCATGGCCCCGTGCTGCATCGCCGTGCCTTTCGGGCGCCCGGTCGAGCCGGACGTGTAGATCACGTACACCAACGCATCAGCCGTCAAGCCGAGCTGCGCGGCGGGCAAATTGTCCGTAGCCTCGGCCGCGAGCTGCGGGAGGACCTCGTCCAGCATGACCAGGCGCTCGAGTCTCGAGGGTACCTTATCGTGCAGTGACGCCTGGGTGAGCACGACCTTCGGCGCTGCGTCGGCAACCATGTGCCGAAGGCGCTCCGTCGGATAGTTCGGATCGAGCGGCACATACGCGGCACCGGCTTTCAGAATCGCGAGCACCGCGATCAACATCTCCGGGCTGCGCTCGATGCACACGCCGGCCAATTCACCTGGCCCAACCCCCTTGCCTCGTAGATGCCGCGCCAGCTGATTGGCCTGCGCGTTCAACTCGCCATACGTGAGCACCCGGTCCCCATGCATGACAGCGGCGCATGCGGGCGCGCGCGCGGCCTGCTCTTCGAAGAGCTCGTGAATGAGCTTTCTCGGCGAACGCTCTGCACGGGTTGCGTTCAACACCTCGATCACGTGTCTTCGCTCGCCGTCCGGCAGCGCGTTCAGCTCGAGCGCGGGCATCTGGGGAGCCTGCTCCAGCGCGTCCAGGAGTGATGTCATCGCCGTACGCAGGAATGCCGTGACACGGTGCGGATCGATGCGACGATCTGTTTGAGCAGTCAGCGCGAACCCCTCGCCCATGTCATCGACGGAAAGAGTCATCGGATAATTGGTAAAGCCATGACTCGCGATGACGCGAATACCCTCGGCCCCACCCCAACCGGCCTCCGCGCGCCGCGAGCCGTGCCTGTAGTTGAGCAGAGCAGTGAACAGCGGCGCGGATCCCGACAAGCCGCTGCAGCGCTGCGCGACCGCTAACGACGCCTGCTCGTGACTGAGCAGCTCAACCAGCTCGCGCTGAGTGTTTCTGATCAACTCCTCGGTTGTGACGCCTTGCAGTCGCAATCGCAGCGGCAAGGTGTTGATGAACATGCCGAGCACGCGTTGCGCGCCCGCCGTTCCCTGTAGGCGGCCGAGCAGCACCGTCCCGAACACGACATCCTCGCGGCCGCTAGTCCGCGCGACGATCAGAGCCCAGGCTGCGTGAAACAGTGTCGCCGCACTCACACTCAAGCGCCGCGCCTGAGCTCGAATTCGCAGCGCCAAGTCCGACTCGAGGACTTCGGTGAGCTCTTCGATGCGGCTGCCATCCCCGTGGACGTCGAACAGGCCGAACGGCGCAGTCGTCTCGCCGACATCTGCAAGCTTCGCGCGGAAGAAGGCTTGGGCATCATGCGTTGCCGCAGATGCAAGTGCCTGCGCGACATGATCCCGATAGTGCGCGGTGTCTGTCGCCACCAATGGACGGCCCTCGAGCTGTGCCATCACTTCGGAGATCAGGAAGGTCAATGACAGGCCATCGGCCACGATGTGATGGATCTGTAGTAACACATATAGTTGACCGCTTCTTGGATCCGAAGCGACCTGCAGCCGCAACAAGGGCGCCTGCCGCAGATCGAGCCGCTGTCGCTCAGGTTTCAACCAGTCATCGAGCTGCTCCGTTACGCTTCGCTCGGCGTCGAGCGTGATCTCATCGATTCGCAGCGTTGCGCGTCGGCACACGACCTGCACTGGCTCCGGCAACCGTTCCCAGAGCACCATGGTCCGCAGTACATCGTGACGATCGATGGCGCTTTGCAAAGCCTCGACCAACGCTGCCAGACGCGACCGCGACGCTACCGAGAGCAGCGTCGGAAGGACGTAGGCATCGGCGCCGCGCTCGTTCATCAGATGCTGGAACAGAATTCCCTCTTGCAGCGGCGCGAGCGGGTAGATGTCCTGGATGTTGGACACCCCGCCGGGCACTCGCTGCACGATGCGCTCGATCTGTTCCTCATTGAGCCGGGTAAGCGGCAGCATCTGTGGCGTGATGCGCGCACACTTCGCCGGAATGAGATTCGGAGGCGCTTGGAACGGTGTATGTGCTTCCCGCGTGAGCGCGCGCGCCAGATCCGCGAGTGTCGGGCTTTCGAAGACGCTGCGCACTTCCGCGGACAGGCCGACTCGTCGCAGCCGTTCGAGCATTTGCACGATCAGCAGCGAATGCCCCCCGAGCTCGAAGAAATTATCCTGCCGCCCAACTCTCTCCAGGCCGAGTAGCGCCTGCCACGCGCTCGCGAGGATCTCCTCGACTTCTCCTTGCGGGGCTTCGTACTCGCGGCTCGCATAAGCATCCATCTGCGGGGTTGGCAGGGCGCGTCGGTTCAGCTTGCCATTGGCGGTGAGCGGCATGGATTCGAGAGTCACGTATGCGCTTGGCACCATGTACTCGGGCAGCGCGCCCCTCACGTGTGCGCGCAAGCTTTCGGCAGACGCAGGGGCGCTCGGATTTGCAGCCACGACGTACGCCACCAGCCGGCGGTCACCGGAATCTTCGCGCACGATGACGACCGCCTCTCTTACCTGTTCGTGCCGCGCGAGTTCTGCCTCGATCTCCCCCAGCTCGATGCGAAAACCACGAATTTTCACCTGCAGGTCGTTGCGTCCGGTGTACTCGATCGTCCCGTCGGCCCGCCATCGCCCCACATCGCCACTCTTGTACATCCGTGCATTCGGCTCGGGGCTGAACGGATCGGACACGAATCGCTCAGCCGACAGCTCAGCGCGTCGCAGATACCCGCGCGCGACGCCGGCGCCGCCGATGTGAATCTCGCCGGACACGCCGATCGGCACCGGTACGCCGTGCCGATCCAGAATGTAGATGCGCCGGTTCTCCATCGAGCGGCCAATGTGGGGCGCCGAGGTGTCACCGCGAATCAGCGCATAGGTGGCGTCCACGGTGCTCTCCGTTGGGCCGTAGACGTTGTAGAAGTCCACATTCGCCTGCGCAAGCGTCGCCCACAACTCCGGGGCGATCGGCTCGCCGCCGATCAGAACCACGCGCAGTTCGTGTTGGTCGCTGTCGAGCAAACCTGCCTCGAGCCATGACTTGAGCTGCCATGGCGTGCAGTCGATGCCGTTGATACGCTGCTCGCGAAGGTAGCGGAGAAGCCTGGGGGCATCCCGGCGCTCATCCTGCGGCACGATGACCAGCGCGCGGCCCGAAAGCAGCTGCACGATCTGCTTCACCGATGCATCGAAATTGACAGAAGCGTTCACGCCGATGCGCTCGCAGCCGCCCGACTGCCGGTAGATGTGCTCGAGCCCTTGCCACAAGCTCGTCAGGTTGCGGTGCTCGATCATCACGCCTTTCGGACGCCCGGTTGAGCCGGACGTGTAGATCACATACGCGAGATGGTGGCTGTGTACGCCGCACGCGTGCGCGTCGAGATTGCTTGCGTCACGAGCCGCGATCTCGGGCCAATCCCGATCCAGTGCAACCACCTCAGCAGCTGTGTCCGGCAGGCGCGCGCGCAACCCCTCCTCGACCAGCACTACTCGCGGACGCGCATCCTCCACCATGTATGCCAGCCGATCGGACGGATACTCCGGATCGAGCGGCAAGTAGCCGCCCCCTGCTTTCAGAGCGCCGAGAAGTCCCACGATCATCTCGACGCTGCGCTCGACGCACAGCGCCACGAGCTCATCCGGCCCCACACCTTTGGAGCGCAGATGACGTGCCAGCTGGTTCGCACGCGCATTCAGCTCGGCGAAGGTCAATGCGCGATCCTGATAGACCACTGCTGGTGCGTCAGGGGTGCGCTGCACCTGTGCCTCGAACAACTGATGAACAAGCGCCTCTCGTGGATATGCAACAGGTCTTGTGTTGAATCCCTCCAGGACCTGCTCACGCTCGCGCGCATCAAGAATAGGCAGGCGACCGATGGTCTGCTGGGACTCGCGCACCATGGACGCGAGCAGCGTGTTGAGAAGACCGAGCCATCTCTCGATGGTCGAGCGGTCGAACAGATCGGTCGAATACGTCAGACGTCCTTCGATTCCGTGCAGGCCTTCACGCAACCACAACGTTACATCGAACTGTGAAGTCTCGAGAAAAACTTCCTGCTCCGAAAGCTTCAAGCCCGGCAGGGTCACTTCGCCGCGCGACGCATTCTGCATCACGAACATCGCTTGGAAGATCGGGCTGTAGCTCAGGCTCCTCGCAGGCTGCAGCGCCTCGACCACCTGTTCGAAAGGAACGTCCTGGTGCGCATACGCATCCAGCATCACCCGCCGAACCCGGCCGAGCATGACAGGGAGTGTCGGGTCGTCCTCCATCGTTACCCGTACGGCGAGCGTGTTGACAAAGAAACCAATCAGCCCTTCGATCTCCGCACGCCGGCGATTCGCCACTGGCATGCCGACGACAATGTCATCTTGGCCGCTCAATCGCGATAACAGAATCGCCCACGCACCAAAGAGGGTCATCGCCAGCGTCAGGTCGAGCTGTCGCGACAACGCCTTCAGGTCCTCCGTGAGCTGCGGCCCGAGCGCGACGTGCACGCTGTCGCCCGCATAGCTGCGTGCTTTCGGGCGAGGTCGGTCAGTCGGGAGCTCGAGCAGCTCCGGCGCGTCGCGCAGATGCTCCTTCCAGAATGCGAGCTGCTCCTGCTGCTCGGGGCTGTTCAGGCGCTGCTGCTGCCAATGTGCGTAATCCGCATACTGAATCGGCAACTCCGGCAGGCAATCGGGGTTGCCCTCGCGATGCCCTTGGTAGAGCGCACCGAGCTCGTCAATGAGCACTCCGATGGACCATCCGTCGGACACGATGTGATGCATGGTCACCAGCAGCACATGATCGTCCGCAGAGAGCTGCAGCAACCGACCGCGAATCAGCGGCCCCGCGCTCAAATCGAATGGAACAGCTATCTCTTCGCGCGTATGCAGCTCGACTTCCGCCTCGCGCTCCGGCGCGGGACGTGCGCTCAGATCGATCTCGATGAGCGAGAAGTTCGAAGAGTCGCGCACGCGCTGAAACGGAGTACCATCGATCTCGACGAAGACCGTGCGCAGCGCTTCGTGCCGACGCAGCAGAGAATCGAGGGCCGCTCGCAGGGCGGCCCGATCCAGCGTGCCGTATAGACGCAGCAGCAACGGCAGATGATAGGCCGTAGTGCCGCCTTCCAGACGATCGATGAACCATAGACGCTGCTGCGCCGAGGAAAGCGGCGCCCCTTCACTGTACTCGACGCGCTCGATCGCTGATTCGGCGCTGGAGGCGCCAGCGAGCTTACTTGCCACCTCTGCTACAGTCGGTCCATCGAAGAAGTCATAGATCGACAGCTCCAGGCCGAGCACCGCACCGATGCTGGAAATCACCTGCACGGCGAGCAGCGAGTTGCCACCGAGATGGAAGAAGTCCGCCACGACGCTCACGTCCTCAAGGCCGAGAGTCTGTGCCCAGATCTTTGCGACGGCTTGCTCCATAGGAGTACGGGGCGCGACGTATTCCTCCGTGTCCACGTTACCGCGCTTCGTCCCTACCAGATCGAGCTCGGCGATGAGATCCGTCAGGTGACTGAGTCGAAGCGCTTCTTGATGCCATTGGGTCGACACCGTGCCGCCGCCGGCGACGTGTGACGCGGCAGGCTTCTCATCAACGACGTTCGCCAAGCTACCTTGAGCGCCAAGCGTCTGCGCGTACTGCGCGGGTACCATGAAATGGACGTGGTTCGCATCCAGCTCGCGAGTGGGAACGCGAAATCGTGCGAAAGAACCCTCGAGGAACTCGCGCGCCGGCGCATTCCGTGGTGTCGGCCTGTACTCGAACCTCACGTACAGGAGTCCATCCTCGCGCGCGATCCGCCCCAACTCGTTAACGATTCGGTGTTCGACGCCGCGGCCCAGCACTCGGCAGCTCAGTACGAAGGTATCCACCGCAAGCGATTGCTCGTGCCGCCGGTAGAGCACGACGCCGACCAGGCCATAGTCACCGAATCGATCGCTCACATGCACGACCAGACTGCGCAGCTCGTCCGCCTTGCACAGCGATTCGATCTCGGAAGCACGGCGCCGGATCGTGGTGAGGTTGAATTGATTCGTTCGCTGGACGAGCTCCGCGGCCCGCGCGAGATGGTCGGGCTGCATCGTGGCAATATCGACTTTCAACTCCAGCGAAGCAAGAAACTGCTCGAGATCGGTTGCCTGCTCGAGAGCCTTGCTGCGCGCGCGGTTCTGCTTGTACTGCAGAGTGCGTTGCTTCGCCTCTCGTGTGACGCCTACGCGGTCGAAGGCCCACACGTGCTTGAGAAAATGCTCCACCTCTCCAGCCGTCTGCGGCATGCGCAATGTCAGCACGCCCGGACAGTGCGCTTCCACCTCCGCGCACTCGAGCGCACTGTCATCGATGAAGATGAAGCTATCGAGCCCAAGATTGAGCTCTTCCGCCAACGAGCGCAGGTTCGCCGACTTTGCGTTCCAGTTGATGCGCGAGCAGATCAGATGCTCCTCGCGCAAAATCATGTCGGGGCGCCTCTGGAACACTGCTTCTACGTCCGCGGGGTTATTCTTGCTGCATAGGCAGAGCAGCACACCGGCCTCGTACTGCTGGACGAGGAGTTTCTGCAGGTCCAGATGCGCAGGACTCAGCTCGATCCCGCCCGGCCCATCTTCGCCACAGATACCCTTCCAAAGCGTGTTATCGCAGTCGAGCGCGATGACTTTGTACTGAGGCTTGACGAGCACACAGATGCGACGGGCGATCACGCTCGCCAGTGCGGCGAAGTACTCGCGCGTGTAGGGAATGTGACCGATTCGATCGGCCCGCGTGTCTTCATGCGCCTCGACTGCATAGAGTCGAAGCACGTCCGCATGCGTCCAACAATGCGTGTGCGCCAAGCCTTCGAGCTGTGAAGCAAGCTCCCTCTGGAGCTTTTCGATCTCGTCACGGTAAGCATCGGGCAGTCCTGCTGAGGACGGACACAACACGACGAACAGAGCGGCACCGCTGCGGGCTCGAAAGCTCCTGAGGGCCTGGGTGAGATCGCCAGCACACGAGCGCAGATGGTCGAGGTTGTGCTGTGGCGTGTACCCCTGACGATCTCGAATCCAGTCTTCCACGCGAATCAGCAGCACATTGAAGCCGTCGCGATTCTGTGCCAGTACGCTGGCCGGATTGAGCAACTCCTGCATGATCTGCGCGTAAGGCGCGAGCACGACGTCCGCCGCGATGTCGAGTGCACGCATCCACAGCTGCAGCGGCGGCTCCAGCAAGTCCGCAGTGAAGGTAGCCGCAATGATTACGGTCTGCGCTGGCCGTACTGACGCTGTTGATGCTTGGCAGTCACGGCTGCGCTCGCCGACCGCACGGCGCTCTGAGACAAGCGCGCTTTCCTTCGACTCACTCTGCGCAAGCGTCACGTGGTTCATCTAGGATCCCTTAGAACTGGCAAGGCGACGGTCGCCCGCGCGCGCGCG
>Ga0164243_10008032_pt1 | contig 15655 bp, 14 predicted proteins | sample OricompcompostOP_FD_108781 | JGI IMG/M metagenome (GOLD analysis project Ga0164243, IMG submission 108781) | Organic Plus compost microbial communities from Emeryville, California, USA - Original compost - Organic plus compost (OP) | ecosystem: Engineered > Solid waste > Mixed feedstock >...
CCCCGGCTCAAGCCGCGCGTGGTCGAGGTGCCCGACGGCATCGAGCTGCCGCCGAGCGAGCCGCCGCTGCCGGAGGCGATGCCGAGCGCGGCGGTCGCGACGTCGGTGACGGTGGGCCCGGACGGCTACTGGTACGTCGGTGAGCTGCGCGGCTTCCCGGCCACCCCCGGCACCTCGCAGGTCTGGCGGATCAGGCCCGGGTCGGTCGACGCGGTCTGCGACCCCGAGGACCCGTGGCACGGCCCGTGCCAGCGGTACGTCGACGGACTCACCTCGATCGTCGACCTCGGCGCCGACCGCAAGGCCGTCTACGCGGTGTCGCTGTCGAAGATGAGCTGGCTGGCCGTGGAGTCGGACCCGCCGATCCCGGGTGCGGAGATCGGCGCGCTCTACCGGCTCTCGCGGTCGCACCACCACGGGAAGGGTCACCACCACGGCAAGGTGCGGGTCGAGGAGCTCGCCAAGGACCAGCTGGTGCTGCCCGGCGGCGTCGACGCGGAGCACGACGTCTACGTGATCGGCCCGGTCTTCGGCCCGGGCGCCCTCTCGAAGATCGACTGAGCGAGCCTCAGCCGGCCCACTGGCCGCGGCGCATGACCCGACGTACCTCCAGGTCGGCGTCGAGGACGACGAGGTCGGCGCGGTGGCCGGGGACCAGCGCGCCGACCCCCTCCAGGCCCAGCATCGCGGCGGGGGTGGCGGTGGCGGCCCGGACGGCCTCCTCCAGGGGCAGCCCGACGTGCCGTACGGCGTACCGCACCGCGCGCGCCATGGTCAGCGTCGACCCCGCGATCGCGCCGCCACCGGCGAGCCGGGCGACGCCGTCGCGGACCTCGACGCTCATCCGGCCGAGCTGGTAGTCGCCGTCCGCCGCGGCCGCCGCCGCCATCGCGTCGGTGATGAGCACGACCTGACCCGGCTTGGCCCGGGCGGCGAGCCGCAGCGCCGCCGGGTGGGCGTGCACGCCGTCGGCGATCAGCTCGACGTGGGCGTCCGGGTGCTCGAGCAGCGCCGCGATCGGTCCCGGCTCGCGGTGGTGCAGGCCGCGCATCCCGTTGAAGAGGTGCGTGCCGACCGTCGCGCCGGCGTCCAGCGCGGCCAGGGTCTGGTCGTACGTCGCGTCGGTGTGCCCGACCGCGGCCACCACGCCGGCCTCGACCAGGCGCCGTACCGCCTCCACGCCGCCGGCGCGCTCGGGAGCCAGCGTCACCATCCGCAGGGCACCGCGCGCTGCGGCCACCACCTCGTCGACCGCCGCCGGCGTGGCGTCGGCGAGCAGCGCCGGGTCGTGGGCGCCCGCGCGGTCGGGGCTGATCCACGGACCCTCGACGTGGATGCCCGCGACCAGCCCGTCGTCGACGAGGTCGGCGAGCCGGCGCACCGACTCGACCAGCGTCGGCTGCGCGGCGCTGACCAGGCTGGCGACCATCGTGGTGGTGCCGTGCGCCAGGTGGGTGCGCACGGCGACCGCCGCGTCGTCGGCCGACCCGCCGTCGTACGACGCGCCCCCGCCGCCGTGGCAGTGCACGTCGACGAACCCGGGGATCACGGTCGCCCCGGCGAGCGCCTCGTCGACCGGGCCCGGTGGCTCGCCCTCGCCGACCTCGGCGACGTCCGCGCCGTCGACCCGCAGCCACCCCGGCGCGAGCACGCGCGCCGGGGTGACGATGCGGTCGGCGGAGACCAGCACGTCAGTCGCTGGTGTCGGCCATGACGATGGACTCCTCGCCCTCCGCCTCACGGCCGGGCGTCCGCAGGTTCCACTTGCGGATCACGAACCGGAAGGCGAAGTAGTAGATCACCGCGTAGCCGAGGCCGATCGGGATGATCGCCCACGGGTGGGTGGCGATGTTCCAGTTCAGCGCGTAGTCGAACAGGCCCGCGGAGAACCCGAAGCCGTCCTTGATGTCGAGCGCGTTGACCAGCGCCAGCGAGGTGCCGGTGAGCACCGCGTGCAGCACGTACAGCGGCCAGGCGACGAACATGAACGCGAACTCGAGCGGCTCGGTCACGCCGGTGAGGAACGAGCACAGCGCCGCCGAGAGCATGATGCCGCCGACGACCTTGCGCTCGGCCGGCCGCGCCTCGTGCCAGATCGCCAGCGCGGCGGCCGGCAGCGCGAACATCATGATCGGGAAGAAGCCGGTCATGAACGCGCCCGCGGTCGGGTCGCCGTGCAGGAAGCGCTGGATGTCGCCGTTCCAGACCTGCCCGCTCGAGTCCTCGTAGGAACCGAAGACGAACCACGGCGGGTTGTTGAGGATGTGGTGCAGGCCGAGCGGGATCAGCAGCCGGTTGAGGGTGCCGTAGACGAAGCCACCGGTGACGTCGTTCTCGGTCACCCACTCGCCGGCCTCGGTGATGCCCTTGTCGAACGCCGGGTACACCAGGCTCATCAGCACCGAGACGCCGATCGCCGCGCACGAGGTGATGATCGGCACGAACCGTCGGCCGCCGAAGAACGCGAGGTAGTCCGGCAGCTTGATCCGGTGGTAGCGCTGCCACAGCCACGCCGAGATCAGGCCCATGACGATGCCGCCGAGCACGCCGTAGTTGATGAGCTCCTGCTCTTGGCCCTCGGCCGGCGGGTCGAGCACGAACGGCGACATCGCGTCGCCGACGGCCTTGAACACCAGGTAGCCGACGACGGCGGCGAGCGCGGTGGAGCCGTCGGCCTTCCTGGCCATGCCGATGGCGATGCCGACCGCGAACAGGATCGGCAGGTTGGCGAACAGCGCGTCGCCGGCCGAGCCGACGATCGAGGCGACCTTGTTCCACTCGAGGCCATCGGCGCCGAGCAGGTCGTCCTGCCCGAGCCGGAGCAGGATCGCCGCGGCGGGGAGGACGGCGATCGGCAGCATCAGGCTGCGGCCGAACTTCTGGACGGGTGCGAGGTTCACTCTCCGCCCTCGGGACTCAGTGCCCGAGGTCGCATCTGCTGTGCTCACTGCGTTTTCCCTTCGGTGGTGCTACCTGGTGGAGCTCGGGTCGATCTGGTCACGACCCAGAGACATGTGGATCTGGTACCGGTCGCCGCGGTAGCGGGACACGACGTACTCGATCGGGCGACTGCCGGCGGTGGACACGCGGCGGAAGACGAGGAGCGGGGTGTGCGTCGGGCAGTCGAGCCGGCGGGCCACGGTGTCGTCGGCGGCCTCGCCCCAGAGGGTCTGCTCGGCGCTGTCGATGGTGAGGCCGTACTTGGTGCCGAACAGCTCGTAGAGCGAGCCGCCGAGGTCGTGCCGGTCGAGGCCGGGCAGCGGGGGCTCCGGGTACCAGCCGTTCTCGAGCGCGATCGGCTGGCCGTCGGCGAGACGCACGCGGTGCAGGCGCCAGGCGAGCTCGCCGTCGCCCAGCGCCAGCGCGGCGCGGGCCTCGGTCGGCGGCTCCTCGAGCTCGACCGCGAGGAGGCGGGTGGACGGCGTGAGGCCGCGGCGGCGCATGTCCTGGCTGAACGACGCCAGGTGCAGCCGGCTCTCCAGGCGCGGCCGGGCGACGAACGTGCCGCGGCCGTGCACCCGGACCAGCAGCCCGTCGGAGACCAGCTGCTCGATCGCGCGCCGGACCGTGGCGCGGGAGACGTCGTACCGCTCCATGAGCTCGCGCTCGGAGGGGATCGGCGAGTCGGGGGCCAGGTCGTTGGCGAGCGCCGCCAGAGCGTCGCGCAGCTGCGCGTGCTTGGGGCGGGGGCCGGCCTGGATCCTGGTCATGAGCCTCTCGACAGCCTCGGGGGCCACTGGTACGTTCTGGTACGTACCAGTGGAGAGGATGGCCGCGCGCGGCATCCTTGTCAAGGACTTCGTCGAGGAGCGCGGATGACGACCCGGATGGCGCAGGAGATCGCCGAGCAGCCGGAGGCCGTGCGCGCCACGCTCGAGGCGCTGCTGCCGCTGCGCGAGCAGGTCCACGAGCTCGCGGACGGACGCCGTCAAGTGCTCTTCGTCGCCCGCGGGACCAGCGACAACGCGGCGGTCTACGGGCGGTACCTCCTCGAGACCCACGCCGGCGTGCTCGCCGCGCTGGCCGCCCCGAGCGTCGCCACCCACTACCGCCGCCGGCTCGACCTCTCCGACGTGGTCACGGTGTCGGTGTCGCAGTCGGGCGCGACCGAGGAGATCGTCGAGACCCAGACGTGGGCGCGCGAGTGCGGCGCCGCGACGGTCGCGGTCACCAACGTCGAGGGCTCACCGCTCGCCGAGGCCGCCGACCTGGCGCTGGTCACCCGCGCCGGGCCCGAGGAGGCGGTTCCCGCCACCAAGACCTACACCGCCCAGCTGGTCGCGATGGCCACGCTCGGCACCGCGCTCGCCGACGACCCGACCGCGCTCGACGCCGAGCTGGAGCGGGTGCCGGACACGATCGCGCAATTGTTGGAGTCCGCCGCCGGGGTGGAGCCGGCGATCGCGGCGCTGCACGAGGCGTCGTACGCCGTGGTCTCCGGGCGCGGGCTGATGCTCGGCACCGCCCTCGAGACCGCGCTCAAGCTGGAGGAGACCTGCCTGCGCCCGGTGCGCGGCTACTCGTACGCCGACCTGCGGCACGGCCCGATCTCGGTGGTGACCGAGGGGATGACCGCCGTCCTGGTCGCGGCGCCGGACGGGCCGATGGTCGACCCGCTGGTGTCGCTGGCCGAGGACCTCGCCGGCCGCGGCGCGACGGTGGTCGGCATCGGCGGCGAGCAGCGGTTCGCGGAGGCGTGCGCCGTGCACGTGCCCGGGCCGGACCTGCCCGAGGCGCTGGCACCGTTGGGCACGATCGTGCCCGTGCAGCTGATGGTCGAGGGGCTGGCCCGGTCCCTCGGCCTCGACCCCGACCAGCCGCGTGGCCTGGCGAAGGTCACCGCCACCGAGCCCGGGCAGTAGTCCGGGCACCAGACGGGCACTGAACGGGCACGAGAAGGAGAGCAGATGAGCAGCAAGGCCGAGCAGATCCTCGCCGGACTCGGAGGCGCGGACAACATCGTCGAGATCGAGCCGTGCATCACCCGGCTCCGGTGCGAGGTCAACGACGGGTCGAAGGTCGACGAGTCCGCGCTCAAGGCCGCCGGCGCGCACGGCGTCATCGCGAGCGGGAACGTCGTCCAGGTCGTGGTGGGCCCGAACGCGGACACCATCGCCGAGGACATCGAGGACCTGATGTGACCGACGTCCTGGCGCCGTGCGCGGGACGGGTGATCCCGCTGACGGACACCCCTGACCCGGTGTTCGCCGGCGAGATGGTCGGGCCCGGCGTGGCGATCGAGCCCGAGCCCGGGCCCGCCACCGTCGTCTCCCCCATCGCCGGCAGGATCGTCAAGCTGCACCCGCACGCGTTCGTCGTGCTGGGCAGCGACGGCGTCGGGGTGCTGGTGCACCTCGGCATCAACACCGTGCGGCTCGAGGGCGAGGGCTTCGAGGTGCTCGCCACCGAGGGGTCGGAGGTCGCGGCCGGCGACCCGATGGTGCGCTGGGACCCGGCGACGATCACCGGCGAGGACATGTCGACGACCGTCCCCGTCGTGGCCATGGACCAGCCCAAGGGCTCGGTGCCGGCGCCCGAGGCCGGCGCGGTCGCGGTGACCGGGGAGCTGCTGTTCACGATCGGATGACCTCGGCCCTCCTCCTCGACCTCGACGGCACGCTCGTCGACACCGAGCCCCTCAACCGCGCCGCCTACCGCACGTTCTTCCGGCAGCGTGGCTGGGAGGAGCCGGACCTCTCGATCTTCACCGGGCGCCGCGCCGAGGACGTCTTCACCGCGATGGAGGGTCCGTGGACCGGCCACGACCCGCGCGCGCTCGCGGCCGAGGTGATCGCCCTGCTGGGGGCGGACGCCGTACCGCCGCCGCTGCCGGGGGCCGCGACCCTGCTCGCCGAGGCGTCCCGGCTCGGCGTGCCGGTCGCGATCGTGACCTCCGCCGGCCCGGGATGGGTACGTCGTGCCGCCGTCGGCGAGCTCGCGGGGCTGGGCGAGGTCGAGGCCGTCATCACCGCCGACGACGTGGTGGACGGCAAGCCCGACCCCACGGGCTTCCGCCTCGCCTGCGAGCGGCTGGGCGCCGACCCGGCCGCCGCGATCGCCGTCGAGGACTCCCCCGCCGGCGTGCGGGCCGCGGCCGGCGCCCGCGTCGGAACCGTCGTCGGCGTCACCACCACCCACGACCGCGAGCGTCTCCTCGAGGCCGGCGCCGATCCCGTGGTCGACGGCCTCGACCCGGTCGTCGAGCTGCTGCGCCCCGACCGTTGAGCCACACCAGCACTACCTGACGGGCAGAACCCCCACTTGTCCGGCGTCGTGACACCCGACAAGTGCAGGTTTCCCCGGTCGGCCGGGGAAATCCCCGCACCCATTGACCTTCCGCCGCCTCCGTAGAAAACTCACCGCCACAACCGGCTCGCCGTAACTCATTTACCGAGCCACCACAGAGCGCATCTTTCTCGGGAGGATTCATGCGACTCGGGACGCGGGTCTCGTCACGACGTACGGCGGCGGGGGTGGTCGCCGCGGCCGGGGCGCTGGTCGCCGCGACGCTCACCGCCCAGGCACCGACCGCCGCCGCCGACACACCACCGGCCACGGACGACGACTGGGTCGAGACGACCCTCGCCTCGATGAGCCTCGAGGAGAAGGTCGGGCAGCTGTTCATGGTCAACGTGTACGGCAGCAGCGCCGACACCCAGGACCCGGCGGACGTCGCGGAGAACCAGAAGCTGTACGGCGTCGACAACGCCGAGCAGCTCATCGACCGCTACCGGCCGGGCGGGATCATCTACTTCGCCTGGACCAACAGCGTGCAGAACCCGGAGCAGATCGCGGGGCTCTCCAACGGCATCCAGGACGCCGCGCTCGCCCAGCCGGCCGAGGTCCCGTCGCTGATCGGCATCGACCAGGAGGGCGGCATCGTCGCCCGTGTCGGCCCACCGATGACCCAGCTGCCCGGCAACATGGCGCTCGGTGCCGGGCGCAGCGCCGACGACGCCGAGACCGCCGCCGCGATCAACGGCGGCGAGCTCAAGGCGATGGGCATCAACTGGAACTTCGCCCCGGTCGCCGACGTCAACGTCAACCCGGCCAACCCGGTCATCGGGGTGCGCTCCTTCGCCGAGAACCCCCGCCTCGCCGCGCGGCTGACCGCCGCCCAGGTCACCGGCTACAACTCCGTCGGGCTCGCGGGCGCGGCCAAGCACTTCCCCGGCCACGGCGACACCGCCACCGACAGCCACACCGGCCTCCCCGTCATCGACCACACCCGCAAGGAGTGGGAGCAGCTCGACCGGCCGCCGTTCCAGGCCGCGATCGACGCCGGCGTGCCGGCGATCATGACCGCGCACATCTCGGTGCCGGCGCTCGACCCGTCCGGGGTGCCCGCCACGCTGAGCGAGCCGATCATGACCGGCATCCTCCGCGAGGAGCTCGGCTACGACGGCGTGGTCATCACCGACGCGCTCGACATGGCCGGCGCGAGCGAGCAGTTCGGGAACGACCGGGTGCCGGTGCTGGCGCTCAAGGCCGGCGTCGACATGCTGCTGATGCCGCCGGAGCTCGAGGTCGCCTACAACGCCGTCCTCGACGCGGTTGCCAGCGGCGAGCTCACCGAGGAGCGGATCGACACCTCGGTACGCCGGATCCTCACGCTCAAGCAGAGCCTCGGCATCGTCGACGACCCGTACGTCGACCCGGCCGGGCTCGGCGACCACGTCGGCACGCCCGACCACCTCGCCGCCCTGCAGCGGATCACCGACCGCACCACGACGCTGGTGCGCAACCAGGACGGGCTGCTGCCGCTGGAGAACGGCCCGGGCGAGGACGCGCTGGTGACCGGCTGGGGCGTGAGCACCACCGCCGCCGTCGCCGACGGGCTCGACGAGCGGGGCATCGACGCCGACGTGCTCGAGACCGGCCTCAACCCCGACGCCGCCACGATCAAGCAGGCCGCGAAGCAGGCCCGCAGCTACGACACCGTCGTGGTGCTCACCAACCGCGCCGGCCTCGACGGCCAGACCAACCAGGGCAAGCTCGTGAAGCGGCTGATCGCCAACAACGACCACGTGGTCGCGGTCGGCGTGCGCGACGCCTACGACGTCAACCGCTTCCCGGACGTGCCGGCGTACCTCGCGACGTACTCCTACACGCCGGCGGCCGTCGACGCGCTGGTGCGGGTGCTGGTCGGCGAGCTCGACCCGAGCGGGCGGCTGCCGGTCACCATCCCGAAGAAGAACGGCAAGGGCGTCATGTACCCCTACGGCCACGGGCTGGAGTACTGACGTGCGGCGCCGGACCCTCCTCCAAGCCACCGCCGGTGTCGCGGGCATGGGGACGCTGGCGCCGGCGGTGGCCTCGGCCGCCGTCCCGCAGCGCTCCGGCCCCCACGGCCGCGGGCACCGCGTGCTCACCGGCTTCGACAACCTGCCCCGCGACGGCTACCGACTGGTCGCCGGCCAGCGGGTCGGGCTGATCTCCAACCCGACCGGCGTGGTCGCCGACCTCCGCCACGAGGTCGACGTGATGGCTGGCGACGACCGCGTCGACCTGGCCGCGGCGTTCGGCCCGGAGCACGGCTTCCGCGGCAGCGCCCAGGCCGGCGGCTCCGAGCCCGGCGGCCCGGACCCGCGCACCGGCATCCCGGTCTACGACACCTACACGAAGACCCCGGCCGAGATCGCGGCGTCCTTCGAGGAGGCCGGGCTCGACACGGTGATGTTCGACATCCAGGACGTCGGGGCGAGGTTCTACACCTACATCTGGACGATGTACGACTGCATGGTCGCCGCGTCGCTCGCGGGCATCCGGTTCGTGGTGCTCGACCGGCCGAACCCGATCTCGGCGACCACGGCGTCCGGCCCGGTGCTGCACCCCGAGCACTCGTCGTTCGTCGGCCGGCGCGCGATCTCCCAGCAGCACGGCATGACCGTGGGCGAGCTCGCGCAGCTCTTCAACGCCGAGTTCCTGCCCGACGACGAGGACGCGGACGGCCCGGTCGAGCTCGCCGTCTCGACGATGAAGGGCTGGCGCCGCGACATGCACGCCGAGGACACCGGCCAGCCGTGGGTGATGCCCTCGCCCAACATGCCGCGGGTCGAGACCGCCGTGGTCTACCCCGGCACCTGCCTCTTCGAGGCGACCAACCTCTCGGAGGGCCGCGGCACCACCCGGCCGTTCGAGATCATCGGCGCGCCGTACGTCGACCACCGGTGGGCCGAGGCGCTCAACGACCTCGGGCTGCCGGGCGTCGGGTTCCGCGAGGCGTACTTCACGCCGTACATCTCCAAGCACACCAACACCCCCTGCGCCGGCGTGCAGCTGCACGTCACCGACCGAGGTGCCTTCGACGCGATCACCACCGCGATCGCGATGATCACCACCGCCCGCGACCTGTACGACGAGTTCGCGTGGCGCGAGAGCGCCCCGCCGTACTGGATCGACCGGCTGTCGGGCAACGAGGACGTGCGGCTGGCGATCGACGCCGGCGCAGGGTTCGAGGACGTGACCGCCGTGTGGCGCGACGAGCTCCGCGAGTTCCGCAGGCTGCGCGAGCAGTACCTGCTCTACCCGGGACGGCGGTCGTGAGGCGGTTGGCGGTCATGGTGCTGGCGCTCGCGGTCGCGCTTCTCGGTGCGACCGCGGCGTCCGCATCGCCGGGCCGGGACCGGCAGCACCCGCCGCGGGTGGACGAGGAGGAGCAGAAGGGGCTCGCCCCGATGTCGGCACCGATGTCGGCCCCGATGTCGGCACCGGCGTCGGCTGCGGCACCGGGTGGGGTCGACCTCGACCCGGGGGACCTGCGCTTCGAGCAGCACCGGCTGCGGTACGGCTCGCCGCGGCAGGCCCACCTGCTCGCCGAGCCGCTGGCGCGGATGTCCTCGGACCTGCGCGAGTACCTCGAGCCCTCGCCGGAGTACCCGCTGTACGCCGGCGGCGTGGTCCTCGCCTCGCGGCACGGCGTGGTCCCGGTGCACGACGCCGCGGGCATGGCCTACCGCTACACCGACGTCGACGCCGAGCTCCCGGTCGACCAGCAGGTGCCGATGCGGAAGGACACGATCTTCGACCTGGCCTCGGTGACCAAGACGTTCACGACCATCGCGGTGCTCCAGCAGGTCGAGCAGGGACTGATCGACCTCGACGAGCCGGTGGCGACGTACCTCCCGGCGTTCGCCGCGCACGGCAAGGACGACGTCACGATCACCCACCTGCTCACCCACACCGGCGGGCTGCCGGCGTGGATCCCGCTCTACAGCGACTATCCGACGGTCGAGGAGCGGATCGCCGCGGTGCTCGACGTCGAGCCGGAGGCGGAGCCGGGCGAGCAGTACGTCTACTCCGACCTCAGCCTGATCACCCTCGGCCTCGTGGTCGAGGAGGTGACCGGCGAGCCGCTCGACCGGGTGATCGCCGAGGGCATCACCGAGCCGCTGGGCATGACGGACACGATGTTCAACCCGCCGCCCGGGCTCGTCGACCGGATCGCGGCGACCGAGGCCCAGCCGTGGGCCGACCGGCCGATGATCCGCGGCGAGGTGCACGACGAGAACGCCTGGTCCCTCGGCGGCGTCGCCGGCCACGCCGGACTGTTCTCGACCGCGCACGACCTGGCGATCCTGGCCCGGACCCTGCTCAACGGTGGGCGATACGGGCACCACCGGATCCTGTCGGAGGACATGGTGCGGCGGATGCTCGTCAACGAGAACACCGAGTTCCCGGGTGACTCCCACGGCCTCGGGTTCGAGCTCGACCAGCGCTGGTACATGGACGGCCTGTCCACGCCGGTCACCTTCGGGCACACCGGGTTCACCGGCACCTCGGTCGTCATCGACCCGCTGTCGGACTCGTTCGTGATCCTGCTGACCAACCGGGTCCACCCCTCGCGCGACTGGGGCAGCAACAACCCCGCCCGCCGCGCGGTCGCCCGCGACCTCGCCCGCGCGATCGCGGTGCGCCCGCTGGAGGGCCGCGACGCCTGGTACTCCGGCGTCGGCGACGCCCGTACGGAGACGCTCACCGCGCCGGCGGCCGGTGGCGGTCGGTTGTCGTTCGGCCTCTGGTACGACACCGAGGAGTCCTACGACGTGCTGACCGTGGAGGCCTCGACCGACGGCGGCGAGACCTGGACGACGCTGCAGGAGTTCTCCGGCTTCGGCGGCCGCCAGTGGCACCGGGTCACCGCGCAGCTGCCGGAGGGGGACGACGTACAGGTGCGGTGGCGGTACGCCAGCGACGCCCTCTACCAGGGCCGCGGCGTCTACGTCGACGCCGTCCGCGTCGGCCACCACCGGCTCCGCGACGGCGACTTCACCTCCGACGGCTGGACGCTCTCGAGGAACTGACCCACGTCGCTGGTCGAGCAGCCCCGGCAGCTCGCTGGTCGATCAGCCCCCGGCCGAGCTTGCGACGCCGGGGGCGTATTGAGACCACTACCTGTGCCCTAGGACTCGACGCGCCGAGAAGGCTGCTCACCGTGCGCAACGACCTCGGCATCCTCAGCGAGGAGTACGACCCGGCCACCGGCCACCGGCTCGGCAACACGCCCGCGTTCAGCCTGGTCGGCCTGATCAACACCGCCCGCCACCTCAGCGGTCACGCCACCTCGACCACCGCCGACCCGCGCTCCCAGGACCTCGGGTAGCGCGCCGTCAGAACGGCGCGATCGCGCGGTTGAGGACGTCCCGCGCGCCCAACGTTGTCTCAAACAGCGCGATCGCGCGGTTGACGACGTCCGCGCGCCCGGATGCCGTCTCAAACAGCGCAATCGCGCCGAAGCGACCCGTGCACCTGCTCGTCCGCGACCCCGAGGGAGACCAGCGCGAGCCAGGCGGCCCCGGCGGCGGGGGTGGTGGCGGTGGCGGGGTCGAGGACGCCGCGCTCCGCGAGCCCGGCCCGTACGGCGTCCAGCACCGGGCCGTGGTGGGTGAGCAGGGAGCCGGCCAGCACGACCGGGCCCTCGCCCCGCACCGCGTCCAGCGACGCCAGCAGCCCGGCCACCCCGCGCGCCACGATGTCGTCGGCCACCGGGTCACCGCCGGCACACTCCGTCACCACCGGCGCCAGCGACCCGAGCGACGCGGGCGGCTCGGCGTAGGCCGCACCGATCACGTCCTGCGCGGTGAACGGACCCGACCTGCCGAGCAGCCGAGCGAGCAGCGGCTCGGTGAGCGCGGTGGCGGGACCCCGGCCGTCGAGGTCGGCGACCGCGGCGACCAGCGCCTCGCGGGCCAGCCAGACCGCGGAGCCGACGTCGCCGAGCAGCCAGCCGGCGGCGTCGGCCTGCCGACCCAGCCGCCGGTCGACGACCGACGCCGCGCCCGCGCCGGTCCCGGCGACCAGCACCGTCCCGGACGGCGACGGGGAGCCCGCCGCGAAGGCCACCACCAGGTCCGGCACCACGACCGGCGTCCCGCCGAGCCCGAGCCGTGCCCACGCCGACTCCGCCACCGACCGGGCGACCGACAAACCCGCCGCACCCGCCCCGGCCACGCCGAGCACGCCCGCCCGCACCGACGCCGGATCGTGCGACCCGAGCGCCTCGCCGAGCGCCGCGACCAGCCGGTCGACCGGGTCGCCGCCGCTGGAGCGCTGGTTGAGCCCCGCGGCCGCACCGGCCCCGAGCACCCGACCCGACACGTCGGCGAGCAGCGCACGGGTCGACGTACCGCCGGCGTCGACGCCGATCACCAGGTCCACGGCGGTCAGGCTATGCGACCGCACACCGATCGCATGTAGGTCATTGCCGTCACCCGCGAGTTGTAGGTAACTTTCCTACGTGCCCGACGCCGCGACCACCACGACGGTACGGATCCGCGCGCTGGCGCCGTCGCTGGCCCCGGCCGAGCGCCGGGTCGCCGAGCGGGTCCTCGCCGACCCCGCCGCGGTCGCGGCCTCCACGATCACCTCGCTGGCCAAGGAGTGCGAGACCTCCGAGACCACGGTGATCCGCTTCTGCCGAGCGGTCGGGTTCACCGGCTACCCCGCGCTGCGGCTGGCCCTCGCCGCCGAGAACGGCCGCGGCGACGCCGACGACTCCCGCGACCTGACCGGCGACATCGCCGCCGACGACGACCTCGACAAGGTGGTCGCCAAGATCGCCTTCGCGGACGCCCGCGCGGTCGAGGAGACCGCCCAGCAGCTCGACCTCGACGCGCTGCACGCGGTGATCGACGCGCTCGTCGGCGCCCGCCGGGTCGACGTGTACGGCGTCGGCGCGAGCGGGTTCGTGGCCCTCGACTTCCAGCAGAAGCTGCACCGGATCGGCCGGGTCGCCTTCGCCTGGACCGACCCGCACATGGCGCTCACCAGCGCCGCGCTGCTCACCCCCGACGACGTCGCGGTCGCGATCTCGCACACCGGCGCCACCCGCGACACCATCGACGCGCTGAAGAAGGCCCAGGAGGCCGGCGCCACCACGGTCGCGCTCACCAACTTCCCGCGCTCCCCGCTCGCCCAGCTCGGCGACCACGTGCTCACCACCGCCGCCCGCGAGACGACGTTCCGCTCCGGCGCCACCGCCAGCCGGCTGGCCCAGCTCACCGTCGTCGACTGCGTCTTCGTCGGCGTCGCCCAGCGCACTTTCGAGACCACCCAGCACGCCCTCGAGGTCACCCACGACGCCGTCGCGGGCCGCCGGATCGGCCGCCGGAGCGGCCGATGAGCGCCGCCGAGCCGATGCCGGTCGAGTCGCCCACCGAGCGCCGCCACCCCGGCACCGTCGACCTCGACCAGCTGCCCACGATCGACCTGCTCCGGCTGATCAACCGCGAGGACGCCCTGGTCGCCCCCGCCGTCGAGGCCGCGCTCCCCCAGCTGGCCACCGCGGTCGAGCTCGCGGTCGCCGCGCTCAGCGGCGACGGCGCGGTGCACTACTTCGGCGCCGGTACGTCGGGCCGGATCGCCGCGATGGACGCCGCCGAGCTGCCGCCGACGTTCGGGCTCGACCCGAGCCGCGTGGTCGCCCACCACGCCGGCGGCGCCGACGCCCTCGAGACCGCACTCGAGGACGTCGAGGACGACCGCGGCTCCGGTGCCGCGGACGCGAGCGCCCTCCACCAGGGCGACGTCGCGGTCGGGCTGACCGCCAGCGGCCGGACGCCGTACGTCGCCGGCGCGCTCGGTCACGCCCGCCGGGTCGGCGCCGCGACCGTGCTGGTCAGCAGCAACCCGAACGCCGAGATCGCCGAGCTGGCCGACGTGCACGTCTGCGTCGACACCGGCCCGGAGGTGCTCGCGGGCTCGACCCGGATGAAGGCGGGCACCGCGCAGAAGCTGGTGCTCAACGCGTTCTCGACCGCGGTCAACGTCCGGCTCGGCCACACCTACTCGAACCTGATGACCCACGTGGTCGCCAAGAACGCCAAGCTCTCCGGCCGGATGGTCAACATCCTCGCCGAGGCCAGCGGCCGTGACCTGGACAGCTGCGCGCAGGTGCTCCGCGACTCCGGCGGCGACCTCAAGCTCGCGCTGGTGCGGCTGCTCGGCGACGTCGACGCCGACCGGGCGCGCACCGCGCTCGACGCAGGCGGCGGGGTGGTCCGCGCCGCCCTGCGCTCCCTGGACGACGATCCGCCCACCCTCCCCTGAGGAACCGAAGGGGACCACCGAAAGGAACAGGAAGATGCGGTCGATTCTCGGGCTCGGGACCGCCGGGCTCGTTGCTGCCATGCTGGCGGCCTGCGCCCCCGGAACGGACGACGACTCGGACGGGGGCTCCGACGGCGGCGACACCACGATCACCGTGTGGTCGTGGCGCACCGAGGACGTCGACGAGTACGAGAAGATCTTCGACGTCTACGAAGAGGCCCACGACGGCGTGGAGATCGAGTTCAAGCCGCACGTCGCCACCGAGTACGACACGATCCTCTCCACCGGCCTCAGCGCCAAGGGCGGCCCGGACGTCGCCCAGCTGCGCGCGTACGGCGGCCTGCAACCGGTCTGCGAGGCCGACCGGCTCGTCGAGCTCGAGGCCGAGGACGTCGACACCTCCGCGATCCCGGACGACGTGCTCGAGGGCGCCCGGTGCCAGGGTGACGGCGGCCTGTACGGCGTCCCGTTCGCCAGCCAGGCGCTGGTCGTCTACTACAACAAGGCGATCTTCGAGGAGCACGACCTCGAGGAGCCGGAGACCTGGGACGACCTGATGAACATCCAGAAGACGCTCCAGGACGCCGGCGTCACGCCGTACGCGGTCACCGGCAAGGACAACTGGGTGCTGCCGATGCTGCACGACCTCTTCGCGGCGCCGCGGTACGGCGGCCCGGAGTTCGAGCAGGCCGTGCTCTCCGGCAAGAAGGACTTCACCGACCCCGACTACGTCGCCTCGATCGAGACGCTCGAGGAGGTCACGCCGTACTTCCCCGAGGACGTCGTGGGTGTCGACTACGCCACCGCGCAGACGATGTTCACCTCCGAGCAGGCGGCGATGTACCCGGGCGGCTCCTTCGAGCTCGCGTTCTTCCAGGACCAGAACCCCGACCTCGACATGGGCGTCTTCGCGGTCCCGCCGCCGCCCGGCTCGAAGGTCGACCACGCGCTGACGCCCGGCTGGGTGGACGCGTCGTTCGGCGTCAACGCCAAGTCGCCGCACAAGGAGGAGGCCATCGAGCTGGTCAAGTGGATGGCCAGCGACGAGTTCGGCCAGCTGGTGAGCGACGAGCTCAAGCAGATGAACCCGGTCGAGGGCGTGGAGCCC
>Ga0164243_10008033_pt1 | contig 15655 bp, 12 predicted proteins | sample OricompcompostOP_FD_108781 | JGI IMG/M metagenome (GOLD analysis project Ga0164243, IMG submission 108781) | Organic Plus compost microbial communities from Emeryville, California, USA - Original compost - Organic plus compost (OP) | ecosystem: Engineered > Solid waste > Mixed feedstock >...
CGCTTCTGTACTTTGAGATATTGCCCCAGGTGGAAACAGAACTGTGAAAGTTCATAGCCGTCCGACACGCTTTGCTTATATTCTTCCCAAAGAAGTTTACGGGTAACACCGGGACGGCCGAGTTCTTGCTGAAAATAGGAAAGCCGCTCTTTGAAATCCTCAAATCGGGCATCACGATAGGCTGGATTACCGGCATTCAGAAGCCCGTCGAGAATCGGATCCTCCAGTTCCAGCAGCTCGTTCATGTTGAGCTTTGCCTGACCGATCTTGAAAAGATAGGTCTTTACGGTGTTCTTACTCAGTGATAAACAACGTGCTATCGCTTTTATGGCATAGCCCTGCTGTTTCAATCTTATCAATTGTTTTATCTGACTCATGGGTCTTGATTTACCGGCCATTGGAATAACTCTTAAAAATCTTATCCCAAATAAATCAAAATAACCAAGGGGGTCAAGATGCTCCGGAATTACCACCAACATTATTTTTGAGGGGTCAGTATGATCCGGAATAAATCCATCTAAATCTTATTAGGGGGTCAACATCTGCCGGAATGGCATGCGATAACTCAATGGAATCGCGCATATACTCCAGTGCAAAGTGCCGGAATCATGGGGTCAATTTACTCCGGAATATGCAGTATATGCACAAATCTTATCATAATAGTCCCCTTAGGTATAATACGAATGTAAGATTTAATATACGATAACTCGATATTTTATCGAAATTCTTTGAGTTTAAGCTTAAAATTATATTCGTGCTATTAGCTTATTCCCAAGTATAAACAGCTTTGACTGAATTGCAATGCTGAAATTAGATGATTGAATTTAATAATTAGGTGCTCGCTTTGGACCTTTAATCTTACTATTTTTGGTTCAGAGTTTCGAAGCTAATTTTTTAGTCAATCCAATTGGAGAAAATTACGAATGTTAAAACCAGCTTTTTTATATATTGTCTTTATTATTCTCGGGATTTCTAGGTTTTAGCATAAAGGAGTTCTCAGCAAAACAATTGGGAGAAGTGCCCGGTATAATTTCATTTGATAAAAGTTTTTCTAGAACTAAAGGTTCGTTTTTAAATATTTCAAACCAAACTATAAAAAAACCAGATTCTGCTGCTGTTCTTGCAATATTTTCTGCTGCTGCAGGTAAAAGATCATTATTATTGATCTTTATTGCCGTGAACAATTCAAATGAATTTCTTGCTAAATCTAATGCTGCTTTTCTTTTTCTCCACCGTATGTCTACTACTTTATTTCTACTATCAATTTTATCTAAATCGAATAACTCAATCGTGGCTTGGGCCTTCAAATTTTGTGACTGAGTTAATTCTTTAGCAGGTTCGACAATTACGGCATTTACATTCTCAGGTATTTCAACAATTGTAAATGGAATCAAAGTATTGTGCGACTCAGGTAAATAAAAAAGATCAGGATTTGTTTCACGGTTAGTTTTAGCATTATTGCATGGTCCACATGCCAAAAGCATATTTTCCCATGCCAAGGGATCGCCAGCTTGCACACCCTCTTTTGGATTTTTAGGGATCACATGTTCAACATTGAGATTGTGACTAAGAGGAATGTTACAATAGGCACAATAGTATCCTATTCTCTCTATAAGAAACCTTCTCCATTCTCCAAAGTCTGCAACAGAAATCTCTCTTCCATCTACTATTGGAATACTACCTTTATCCAACGGTCTCATTTTTTTCCCTTCGCTAGTTTATTTAATTCTAAGTACGCTCTTAAGCCGGGATCAGTAACCTCTCCTAGCGCTTTGTTAACCTCAGTTAATTTACTTCCTTCTTCTAGCATGCTTAAGATTTGTTTTGCTTGTTTATATTTCTCTTCATTGTCAACGGCAAATGGACTTTCGACACCCATTACTTCTGTTGCCACCTCATCAATTTTCAATTCATTGGGTGGTATATCCATCACAAAATCAAGGTTGATAAGTTCATCACTTTCCAGCGACTGGACAATAAAAGGTGAATGAGTAGTGACGACAAATTGAATATTTGGAAAAGCCTTTTTAAGATCATTAACAACAAATCGTTGCCAATTAGGGTGTAAGTGCATATCTAGCTCATCAATCATAACTATACCGTGACTCTCTTTTACAGCATTACGTCCAAGGAATCCATTTAAAATGGCACAACGATAAGCAATATCAGTAACGATTCCTAACATTCTCTTTACTCCGTCGCTCATGAGTGATTGCGGTAATCGCTTTGTTTCCTGACCCTCAATTTCACAATCAGCGACTAGTTCTAGCCTAAAATTATCAAATGCTATGTTTTTTAAATAAGGAATAGCCAAAGAAATCGCTTCCACTACAGATTCAAATGTACCTTCAAATTCTTTTCCCTCTTTCAATTCTTCGTCATAATAATAGAACCATTGTGTAACTGGATCTGCATCAACTTTAGCACCCAACGCATTATAATATCCATCACGGACAATCAATCTATTTTTTTTAACTCTTTTCTTTCTAATGTCATTTCCACCAAGTTGCCTTACACCATAGAATGCTATGACTGGAAGTTTGTGTCTATTACTAGAATTGAGAGAGTCTACGTAAGAGATAGCAATATCCCTGATTGCACCAACATCATCTACTTTTGTAGAGTTTGCTTTGCCGTATTCTGAAACCACTCGTCTCCAAATTATTTCGCCACTTCCATTAATTTTGCCGATAGCCTCAACAATTGTTGGTGTGAAATATTCAGCTTGCTTTGAGCGCATATTAATAGCAAAACGTATTTCATTCTCTTGAATATGTCTTCTATTGACCACTTTTGGTAATCCCAGAAAAAATGCTCCAGCAGCGACTTGTACAGCTTGGAGCAAGGTTGATTTTCCTGTACCATTATCGCCAATTGCCACGGTAAAATGGGGATTAAGATTGAAACTCTTCTCTTCAAAACCTCGGAAATTCTTTATATGTAGTATATTTATCTGCATGTCAGTTTTCTCCTTATTTTTTCGCTTTATTTACCTTTAATTCTGCAATTAGTTCCTTTAATCTAATATTCTCCTCTCTCAATTCGATGTTCGCCTCTAGAATAGCATTATGTTTATGCAAAAAAGATGAGTATTTTTCTCTCAATTCTTCGAGTTCTTTTTTCAGGTCGATAGGTCCATTATTTGAGAAATGAGATTGTATTAAAGCAAGTGATGGAAAATCCATCATTTCCGGAAATTCGACGGAAAAATCTTTACCGATCACTTTACCATATTTGGCTATAATTTCATAAGATAATTCAGGATTATTTTTATGCTTATAAAAAGTCCCATATTTATAACCTGCATCTTCAACAATATCTTTGATTCTCCTAGGATGGTTCTTTAAAACCTCATGAAGAATTTTACCACGATTTATATTTTTATTATCTTTTTCCAACTCTACGATTCTATATATGCAATATAGTACCATTTGTATTGTATTATAAATTGTAAAATAGTTGTATTTAGTTATAATTTTATTGTATATTTGTGTATTGTGTAGGAATAAAAATCTTATAATATATGGGAGTATAAAAGCAATGAATTAAAAATAAATATAAAGAGCCTTGTTATCAAAACTACCGCACTTGATAGAGTCCAAGGCATTAGGGAGATTCTCCCCGATTTTTTTTGTATTATTGCAAAGAGAACCCGGGGTGATGCCCTATTGAACAATTGGACTCTAGGCCTAGCGGTAGTGCCTGATAACAGTTGGAAAATAGGCCACCCCGTTTTCCTTATGTGAGGCTCGTTAATTAACCAATAACGAGTTATGAAACTAAAAAAATCTCTTCTCAAAAATCTTATCACAGCTCCTGAGTAGCTCGGGTAGCTCGCCAAAACGAGATTTTGGCTTTCTTTTGCCACGAAACTGCGTTACGCCAATATAAAACCGTAAAACATTCACTTCCGCGCAGTTTGGCTATCAATTAACAGATTTATTGTCGCTGTGATTTAGCAAATATCGAAGACCCTATAAACACTGGCTTTTTGCCGGTAGGGGTGATCTATGTGCTATATTTTCAGTTTTAAAGCTTAGAACATGACCAACTTTTCTACTAAACTGCTTGCTTTAGATCTTGCATTTTATCAAGTCCACAATGAGGGATATGATCCGGTAGACGATATCAAAAATTTTTGGGACAAATACGATATAAAAAGTTGTCAGGACCTTATTTTCTTCCTGTTCTTAATTCAGAATGAGAATCCTGGTAATGAAAAACTTATTTATACATCAGATCAAATACAGGAATTCTTAATGGCCGTACTCTACCTAATTAGAGGCTATTTCGAAGCACATAATAGGAAAGTGGACCTGCGAGAAATAGATCTAGCCACAATGACTCAATATAATAAGAATGACAAAGAGCAAAAACTAAGTAAAGAAATTTATGCGTTTTTCGAACGTGTGTCCTCTAACCTTAATGACAAATTATGAATATTCTAAGATTATTGACTTCGGTCAAAATAAATAAAGCACAAGCCTTTCAAAGTAAGGGCAAAATCAATGTTCGTGGAATACCGCTAAGGGTATGCATTCATTGTGTATGTAACGCATGGAAAACTAATTGTGAACATATTCTGCACTTGCATCAAATAGATGCTTTTCAAAGTAATGCGGTTCGTAGCGCTAGTTATGTATCTGTGATAGATAAAGTATTTAGAATTATTAGGGCTACGTTTTTGATGGTCCTAATGTTTCATATGTTTAGTTTATCTGCTTTGGCACAGTCTGCTTCCGAGCGGACTGGTGCTGAGGCCGAAATTAAACCTTTGGAAATCGGTGATACAATACCTGATGAATTGTGGCAGATGTCTTTTCCGGTAGTAAATGATCCTAACGGTAAACTAGCAATAAAGCTTGAAGATTATAAAGATAATAAACTGATCATACTAGATTTCTGGGCAACTTGGTGCGGCTCATGTATTGCAAATATGCCAAGAACCCACAAGATGGAATCTGAAATTGATGGGATTAAATTCATTCCGATAACTTTTGAGCCTAAGGACAAGAGTGCTGCATTTATTAAAACAAATCATATCACCGATTCCTTAAATATTTATTCAATTGTGGAAGATAAAAAGCTGAGCAAATATTTTCCGCATAAATATTTGCCACATTATGTATGGATATCAACAGACGGCGTTATTAGAGCTGTAACAGAAGGCAGACAAGTTACATTCGAAAATATCAACAGGATGTTAACTTCTCCGAATCAAACAAAGCTTGCAAAAATGGAAGAAATGGATAAAAATCGTGCATTTCTTCTATCTGATGATGTGATAGATAGGGGGCTCGAATACTATTCAATATTTTTAAAAGGAATGCGTCCCGAATATACGCTCAAATTTTTTCAAAGAAGTAAAAATGGAATTATAAATGGGAGATGTCATACGAATGCTACTTTGAAATCAATGTATGCTATGGCAACCTATGAGTTACTTTGGCAGAAAGGACTAATATTTAATACTGATACAGATATTATAATCAATGTCAAAGAACCCGAAAAACTAGACTTTAGATTAACTGGCATTGATAAACATAATCCCGACAGGCAATCCATAAAATATAAGTGGGAAGAGGATAATGTTTATAGTTACGATGTGATTCTTCCATTGGAAAAAGCTCCCTTGCTTTATGAACATGTTATTTCGCTTATAAATGATTCTACACCTTATAACGCGACGATAGAGAAACGTACAATCGGAGATAAGGAAAAATTCATGTTGGTTATTAGAGATGACCAGAAATAATATACAGGATCATGATAGATAAAGTAGTAAAATATAAATGGCTTTACCTTTTTTTATTCTTTTCAATCTTTGCTATAGAATCAAAATCACAAGAAATGATTTCCGGAAGAATAATTAACGCAAAAAATGGCAATACAATAGAATATGGTAATATTTCTATTCAAAAAGGTACAGAGAATAAGCTTTTAAAAACTGATAAACAAGGAAAATTCTCTTTTCCCAAAATGTCAGCTAATGAGCATTTGAAAATACGGATTTCTGCAATGGGATTTTTACAATTAGATACTATTCTTAGATTTGATTTGCAACAGCCAAAAGAATTAGTATTTCGATTAGAAGAAAAAAACACGCAATTGGACATTGTGGATGTAACAGTTTCCACCGGGTACCAAAGCATTCCGAAAGAACGTAGTACAGGATCCTTTTCTTTTATAGATAAAAGGAAACTTGATGAACAGGTCTCAACTGATATTTTGGGTAAATTGGATGGGACTATTAGTGGTATTGTATTCGATCGGACAACAAGTTCAAGTCCGAGGATAAGTATTCGTGGACTGAGCACATTACAGCCATCAATGAACGCACCTTTGATCGTACTCGATAATTTTCCATATGATGGTGATATCAATAATATAAATCCAAACGATGTGGAAAATATCACTATCCTTAAGGATGCTGCGGCAGCCTCGATTTGGGGAGCAAAGGCAGCGAATGGTGTAATCGTTATTACCACTAAAAAAGGAAAATTAAACCAACCACTTAGAATAGATCTTACCGCAAGTACAACAGTTATAGATAAACCAAACTTATTTAATAAACAACAGATGAATTCATCGGACTTCATTGATGTTGAAGAAATGCTTTATTCAAGAGGTTATTACAACAATGATATAAATTCTGTGAATAGACCGGTACTTTCTCCTGTTGTCGAATTATTAATTAAAAAAGAAAATGCAACTCCTGCTGAAATTGTGGAAATAGATAACGAGATAGAAAGCCTGAGAAAGCATGATGTAAGAGCCGATTTTGATAAGTATGTGTATAAAAAAGGGGTAAACCAACAATATGCAATTAGTATGAACGGTGGATCATCTTTAATGGGATGGAATGTTTTTGTAGGAAAGGATATAAATGTGGATAATTTAGGTGCCAAATATGATCGTATGAATTTGCGCTATCAGAATACCCTTATGCTTTCCAAAAATCTGAAGTTAAATTCAAATTTGACCTTTAGTAAAAGCGGAAACCGAAATGGAAGGCAGGGTATTGCTGAAATTACTTCGAAAGGTGGTTTTTTATATCCCTATGCAAAATTGGCAGATGAAAATGGCAGATCACTTCCTTTACCTAAAGACTGGCGTTTTGGATATATAGATACATTGGGGAAAGGTAAATTATTTGACTGGAAATATTATCCGTTGGATGATTATAAATCTATCGATCAACAAGGAGATATTTCAGATATCCTTGCAAATGTTGGTGTGAATTATAGTTTTTTGAAATGGTTTCATGCTGATATGCTATATCAATATGAACGTCAGACTACTTCATCAAAATATTTAAGGGGCAATGATAATTATTTCTCCCGAGATTTAGTAAACGGGTTCACACAATTTGATGGACAAGGTAATGCAGTTCGAAAAGTACCTGAGGGTGGTGTTATGGATTATCAGGACGACGCCATGGTGTCACATAACTGGAGAGCGCAATTTAGTTTTGATAAAAGGTCTGAAAATCATCTTTTCAGTGTGATTACCGGAACAGAAGTAAGGCAGTCAAAAGCTTTTGGTCATACAAGTAGAAGCTATGGGTTCGATCCAAATACGATGACTTCTGGTACGGTGGATTATACAGCAACTTATCCCAATTTAATAACAGGAGCATTTTTGTTTATTGATAATGGCATCTCTTCAACTGAAAGGGTCTCTCGCTTTATATCCGTGTACGCCAATGCTGCATATACATACAAAGATAAATATACTGTGTCGGCAAGTGCTCGTAGAGACGCTTCAAATCTTTTTGGATTTAAAACGAACGATCGATGGAACCCCTTATGGTCATCAGGTCTGAGCTGGCTTCTTTCTAAAGAATCTTTTTACAGTAATAGTAATTTCGGTCAACTTATCCCTTATCTTAAAGCTCGAATCACTTATGGACGTAGTGGCAACATTCATCCATCGTTGGCAGCAGTAACTACTATCCGATATCGCGGCAATTCGCTTTATACACAATTGCCTTATGCTAGTTTTGATAAATATGCCAATCCTGAATTGAAATGGGAGACAACTGCTATGTTGAATTTGGGATTAGATTTTGGGTCTAAGAATAATCGCTTAAACGGATCTATCGAATATTATTCAAAAAAATCTTCGGATTTATTCGCGAATGTTCCTATTGACTACACAGGCGGTATTGGCAATACAGTAGTAAAAAATGCGGCAGAAATGAAAGGTAGAGGATGGGATTTCTTAATAAATAGTTTGAATATTGATCGGTTATTTAAGTGGAACACAGAATTTAATCTAAGCATCAATAATGATAAGATTTCCAAGTATTATCTTGCTTCTGATAGAGGAAGTAACTTTATGTTGGTGATACCGACCATAAGTGGAGTTGAAGGGAAACCTGCTTACTCAGTGTTGTCTTATAGGTGGGCTGGATTAGACCCATTAACTGGCGAACCACGAGGCTACGTTGATGGTGAAGTCAGTTCAGTGTATACAGATATCACGGGTGTGAAAACAACTGTAAATGATCTAGTCTATCATGGTTCGGCTAGCCCAACTGTTTTTGGTTCTTTCGGAAACACTTTTTCGTGGAAAGGATTTTCGGCTTCCGTAAGAATACAATATAAATTCAATTATTTTTTTAGGAAGCAGACCATCTCCTATAATGCTTTATATGCCAATTGGAATGGAAATGCCGACTATTCTAAACGATGGGTTCAACCCGGTGACGAACATAAAACCGATGTACCTGCAATGACATATCCTGCTTCAGCTCAGTCGGAGGCTTTCTATCAGTTTGCCGAGCCCTTTGTTCTAAAAGGTGATCATATAAGGCTCCAATATGTAAATCTTTCCTATCAATTTGAGAAAAGCAAACTGGGTAGGCTTCCATTTGAACAATTGAAGATCTTTCTTACCGCTAATAACTTAGGCATTTTATGGCGGGCAAACAAAGCGGGGCTGGATCCAGATTATACTTTTAGTGCTCTTATGTTAGAGCCATCTAAAATTTGGAGCGGAGGAATAAAGGTTATATTTTAAATAGCTTAATTATGAAAATAGTAAAAAGGTCAAATCACAGCTTCAGTCTTTTATCGGCATTTATTATATTTTTGAGTAGTGGATGCAATAAATTTTTATCAGAAAAACCGGATAGGAGCCTTGCAGTTCCTTCTACTTTGAAAGATCTTCAGGCGCTCTTGGACAATAATGGTGCGCTAAATTCGGAACCAAATACGGGAGAGATAAGTGCAGGTGATTTTTATTTGACCCAAACAGATTGGGCGGCTTTATCTTCAGAAAGTAATCGTCGTGCATATATTTGGGAAAAAGACTATCTTTTCGAAAGTAATGCGACGGAATGGAGAACGTTTTCGACAGCAGTATATTATTGTAATACGGTATTGGAAGGATTGCAAAATATAGACAGGGTCAAAAGTAATTCAGAACAGTATAACAATATTAAAGGACAGGCACTCTTTTTCAGAGCAAAAAATGTTTTGGCTGCAAATGTAATCTGGTGTCCTGCTTATGATGAGGCAACGGCTTCGACGGAGTTGGGGCTTCCTTTGCGAAGGAGTACTGATTTCAATGAAACCTCAGTACGGTCAAGTGTAAAAGATACCTATGAACAGATTATTTCAGATTTGAAACAGGCTATCTCATTGCTGCCAAATATTCCAATAAGTTATGTTAGACCGTCTAAGCCAGCTGCATATGCCTGTCTTTCCAGAACCTACTTATCAATGCGTAAGTATAGTGAAGCTGGCCTGTATGCCGATTCATGTTTACAGTTGTTTAACGAACTCATTGACTATAATTCATTAGTTGGCAATTCTGCTACCTATCCCTTTATTAAATTAAATAAAGAAGTACTTGTAGATGGTAGTGCCGCTATTGGGCAGATCTTAAATCTTAGCCGCGCTAGGGTTGTGGATGAATTATTCCAACAATATGAGTATGACGATCTCCGTAAAACACTATTTTTTACAAATAATTCAGATGGTTCCCATGGATTTAAGGGACGATATTCTGGTGGAACAAGTTTATTTGCTGGTTTATCAACCAATGAAATGTATCTGACAAGTGCAGAATGTCTTGCAAGAAATAAACAAAAAGAGAAAGCCATGTTATTATTGAATAAACTTCTTCTACATAGATGGAAGTCAGGTAAGTTTCAGGCTTTGATTGCAGATAATGACACAGATGCCTTAGGGTTCATTTTAAAAGAACGAAGAAAAGAACTATTGTTTCGTGGACTAAGGTGGTTGGATTTGAAAAGATTGAATAAGGAAGGTAGGGAAATTACTTTAAAAAGAGTCTTGGATGATAAGGAATTTATTTTGTATCCTAACGACATGCGTTATGCGCTACCGATTCCAGAAGATGTTATCGAACTTTCGGGTATGCAACAAAATCCGAGATAGGCAATAATGGTAAAGGCATCGATTATTTTCGATGCCTTTAGTTCCAAAGTTGTTCTGTAGATTTATAGTCTACTTGAGTTACTCTGGTTTGCGTGAATCAGCATTACTAGCTACAGCACTTGGGTTACTTGGATATTTAGTGTTCAAATAACTTACAAGTTGTGTTGGATTTGAAATTGTTGCATCTGTTACAGTATAAGTACATGGTAAACTTTCGTCAGCTACAGAACAATCGGGATCTGATGAAGGACCGCTTTGCCAAAAGCTATCATTATAAATCTGGCTTTGACTGGTTCCTGTAAAATGCCAAGTACTTGCTTTTATGGCTGTAGGAATTTTTTCTACAGAATTCTTCTCCATAGCTTTTACCATAAAGAACACACCGAACAATAGAACTAGGGCAGTTACGCCTGCTACAAATTTTGATTTTAACGTTTTCATAATGAAATACTTTAGATTTATAAAATTTTATCTTTTCTCTGTATGTCGGTTTTACCTCTCAGTCATACGATTGAGGTTTTCTATTTCGAGACCAATCGGTTTCCTTGAAATCAAAAGGTCGAGTATCGCCTGAACAAAGCAAACTTGCGAGGATAAAATGATATGCAGTTCCTACAATTTCCAATACATACAATTCCACATCGAGGTCGAAAGGAAAGCTCTAAGAGATAAGCCGCGTTGAGTCGAAATCTCCTGCCAAAGCCGACTAATGTTCCTCCAGTTTTTAGGAGGAATATAGTCCTATTTGATTTTACTGTGCTTTCCATTTCTTTTACTTTTAAAAACCTTTCAATCCAATATTGTAAAGGCTGGCTCTATTTTCCGCTCTAACAATTTAAGTACTGTGTCGCCGTACCTGCGTCCATGTCCCGACATCCGATCTCGACCCGGTTTAGCATACCAACGGATATGGATAGCATTTAAATGATTGCTATCTTGTCGAAACTTACCATCGAGAAATGGCCCGTACCCTGGTATGCAGACTAAATCTTGACTGTATTTGTCGTCTCTCTTAATTATTAAAGTTCGGCTGATTGATTGGGAGGTAGGTAGGAAAAAACACACCAAATTGTATGGATTTTTCTCCAAAATCGGATGCAAATGGTGTGTTTTGTCTCCTTTTATTGAGAAACGTTATAAAAATCAATTGTATATTATCAGCAACAGTGAGAAGGCGTTGTACCAAAATGCTTTTTAAATTGCTTTCTAAAACTTCGGAAATCTATATATCCAACATGCTGATATACTTGAGATGGAAGAATTTTATCAATGATTATTAAGCTTTTTGCCTTTTCCATTCTGGTCTGAATCAGATAATTGTGCGGGGTGATCCCGAATTCCTGTTTAAAAGTCTGGATCAATGTTTTTTCGGTCGTAAAATAATGATCTGCTAGAGTTTTGTTGCTTAGATGGATATCTGTATAATTCTTATCAATGTATTGCTTCATGAGATAAACCCTACTGGCGTATTTCTCATCTAATAATAGCTGATAGTGATTTATAATTTCTTTTACGCTCTTTATTATACTAATTTCGAGTTCAATTAGATCATCGGTATTTAAGTCAAATAACTGCTCGAGCAAACGATGTAAGCCTTTATCAATGGTACAAGGAGACATGTGGCCAAATAATTTTCGATCGCTTTTCATGCTTCTCAAAAATTGACCGATACGTGGATAGTAAGTATCGTCACGGCCAAGCCAGGCGGTCCTTGGCATTATATGGCAGAATTGATGAGAACCTTTTGCTAAATGATAATGAAATTCTCCCCTTCGATTGTAGGTCGCATAACATGTATTTGCTTCCGCTTGGGTAATAGGAATGCTGTCTGCTGTAAAGAATGATATTTTTCCTTTCAGCATCATAAATAAGAAAAGTCTGTTTTTCTCATTTTTATAACCTGCTTCAAGGTCTGAATGAAGTTCGATAGTAATATGTTCAAAAAGGAATAAATAGTGGCTAAAGTATTGTATATACATATATCCCTCTTTAAAGACTATTTTTTCCGCTTTAGCATAGGATAGTTTGGTTTTACACGAATTGGGCAGATGCCCGGTTATATCGGTAATAACTTCCTTTGATTTAAATACATGTTTAACCGTTCTACGCATTTTTATGTCGGAGTAGATTAGCTGTATGGGGATAAATTACCTTTGCCACAAAAAGAAACAACCACAGATCCGATTTTGGATCTGTGGTGGCTTGGACAGATTGCTAAAGGGTGAAGTCACCGGTCAGAACCCCTGACGATGCGGTGAACGTAATTGAATAATTTCCAGAAGATAGACTACTTATGGGAATTAAAACCTCACCTAAAGAACTGGCCACGTTAGTTGTGTAAAGATTGTTGCCCGATTCGTTGACAATTTTAATCTGCACAGACCCCATATCAAAATGGAATTGGGCCTTGATAACGGAGCCTTCCAGAAAGGCAGAAATAGCTTTTGTTTCCCGGCGAATTTCTCCTGGTTCAATCCTTCCCCTTAGGTCGATTTCATCGGACTGGGTACTTCGTAGAGTTGTTGGATATGGAAATATTTGAACATTTCCGGCAGCAAAAGACAGGGTGTATCCTGCGCATAATGTGAATAAGAAAACTAGTTTTTTCATCTTAAAAGTGCAATGTGGTTAAACTTTTAAGAGACAAATATATAGAGGGAGTTTTCTGAGTAATTATGGATATTGGTTTATTTTAGCCAGATATTGATTATTAAAATCTTGTTCTTGTAATTATTTGAATATTAGATTTTTGAATTTGTTTTTATGTCGGTTTTTTTTAGAATGACATTGGTGCTTATTGCTTATATAATAAGTATAGCTACGTATTAGGGGCACCCTTATATGCGATCCTATGAGAGTTTATCATCCATGAAATCTCCAATATCTCCCCATTTATCAATACCAAGTTTCTTCCGCAACGAACTTCTACGAGCCTGTATGGTATGAGGACTATGTTTAAGAATAAGAGCAATTTCTTTGATGCTGAATTCTGCATAGGTTAGAATTGCAATTCGAAACTCAGTTTCTGTTAATTCGGGATAAATTTTTTTTATATCCTCGGAATAGTTAGGACGGGCTTGTCTGAAAGCTTTATGTAATACTTCCCATTGTTCGTCAAGGGAACTCTGACCATAAACAGCTGTATTGAACTGCTTAAGCATCAATCCACTTTCAGTTGATTTTTGACATTTTTTGCTTATTTCTTCATTGAGCTTTAAAAACTTTTTGGTTATATCGAACCGCCAGAGTAGTTCTTTTCGAAGGTCTGATTGCTTTTTTTGTACTCTTGATTCCAGATTGATTTTCATGGATTCTAGATCCGAGTTCATTTGGGTTAATGTATTAATTTTATCTTTTATAGAGAGTTCTCTGTTTTTTTGTTTTGTTCGGTAAAAAAGAAATGAGATTCCCCCGATAATAACAATACCCATTAATATTATAATCCAGCGTTGTTTTACGGATAACGTTTTATAGTATTGTTTTTGTATCTGTTCATAATTAAACCGTTTTTCTATTTTGTAGATAGATTGGTTTTCACGTTCTTTCATTATCTGGGTAATTAAAGTCATACGTTCTGTTTGATAGTCGAACGCTGAAGTGATTCGGTGATTCCGTTTTTCGTAATCAATTAGGAAGTTCAAGATACTTGCCCGTAAATAGTTATCTTTTATAGTACTAACTTCACCCTTTAATTTGTCAGTAAAATAGGTTACCGAATCGTCTAATGATATTTTATTATATATTATTGCAAAGTTTAAGTGATAGCGTGGTAATCTAGATTTATCTGTATTATGGGATAATGAGTAATTTAGGAATTTCTGGGCATCACGATATTTTCCCATATTCTCATAGGCAACAGATAAACTTTCTGCTAGTTGTCGCTGTAAAGATTTATTTTTTAATTCTTCGGCTATTTTAAGTCCGCGCTTGAAATAAAAAAGGGCACTGTCAGTGTTTTGATTAAATAGGTGCATTCTACCCATCGAACTGTAAGCAAGGGCCCTTCGATCAAGATCATTCTGGTAATATCTGGCAGCCATTCTGTATTTACCTAAAGCTTTGTCATATTTCCCTTGTTCTGCCAATAAATCGGCAATGTTAAAATTAATAAGGCCTAGAATAGATAGATTTTGAGATTTTTTTGCAAATGATTCAGCATTTTTTAAAAGTTCCATTGCATCTTCTAATTTCTTCTTAGTTCTTAATACCACACCTCCATAATAGTAAGCTAATGCAGTTTGATTGGGATCACTGTTGTGCTTTTTATAAAAGTCAACTGCATTAAAAATGAGCGTGTCATTGTCAATAGGTAGATAATTTTTATAATATATCTGTGTATGAGCGATCAAAAATTGCATATATTCTTCTTCGCTCAGATTACTTTTAGGATCAATAATCGAATCTATTAAAAGTAACGCACTGTCTGGTTTGCTGTCGACGAGTTTTTGGGCATTTTTCAAAATATTAGCTGACTCGTTTCTTGTGCAAGCAAGAAGCAGAATAATTAATGTGTAAAATAGAATTATAAATGGAGATTGCCGCATAATAGCGTATTATTTTAAAGTCAATATTTCAACTTTAATAAAGTTGGAAAAGTCGTAAAATATTAAATTTAAAGACTAACATTAATGTAACTTGTTTGATTAAGATTAGCGTGTTGTCCTATAATAAAGTTTTAAAGATCTCAACTTTAGATTTGCTAAAAATGTTGTTTTACCAATTTTGTAAATCGAATTAAAATATGATTTTCCTCTATTAACGGAAAAGTTCTTTTCTTTCCGTAGGAAGGTAAACTATAATCTCAAAAGAATTAATCACTTTATCAATCGCTTTTACTTCTTTCTGATATGTTGATTTATCAATTTCTTTTTTACGCCACTTTTGCGCGGCGTCTTCTAACAATTGTCGGCGGTATTCCATAAGTATATTTTCAGATAATCCTTTCGGACCAGAAGTATGAGCCTCTTTCATTTTTTTAAGCACTAACTTAGAATCATTGGAATTAAGAATTTCATTAGCATACATTTGCCGCAATTGAAGGAAACGGGTTTCTAAGGAATCTATAATTTTCATTAGCGCCTTTTGATCGCTTTCATTAGCTTTTGGTTTCATACTATTTTTTGTGCATATTCCGATGATATGCACCCAGTGATTCCGGGCATATGCACCCAGTTTTAGCTCCTGTGCTTTTTGTTCAGCATGACAAAGTTACCTTTTTTTACGTAAGCTTTCACCTTTTATAGTAA
>Ga0164243_10008035_pt1 | contig 15654 bp, 17 predicted proteins | sample OricompcompostOP_FD_108781 | JGI IMG/M metagenome (GOLD analysis project Ga0164243, IMG submission 108781) | Organic Plus compost microbial communities from Emeryville, California, USA - Original compost - Organic plus compost (OP) | ecosystem: Engineered > Solid waste > Mixed feedstock >...
CCCACCCTCTCCGCCATCTGGCGCCGATTGTCAGGCTGACGGGGCCGCATCAGGGGCAGTGGTTCATCGGATTTTCCTGAAGGGATCAGATAACATGAGCGAACTGATCGTCTGGACCTATGACTGGGTGCCCGAAGGTCCCCGGGGTTTCGTGCGCGACCTGAGGCTGAGATGGGCGTGCGAGGAAGCCGGCCTTGCCTATTCCGTGCGAACAGTCCCTTTCGACGGCAGGGAGACCAATCACCTGTCGCGCCAGCCGTTCGGCCAGGTCCCGTTCCTGAGCGATGGCGAGCTTGAAATATTCGAGAGCGGCGCGGGGCTGCTGCATCTCGCCCGGAAAAGCGAGAAACTCATGCCCAGCGATCCTGTCGGAGAAGCCCAGACGCTGCAATGGACGATCGCCGCGCTCAATTCGATCGAGATGGTTTCGGTTCCCTGGTGGTTCCTGGAAGTGACCGGCGCTCAGGACAACCATCTGACCGGCTGGTTGGAAAGCCGCCTTGAGCATATGGAGCGCGTGCTCAACGAGCAGGAATGGCTGGCCGCCGGCCGCTTCACGGTCGCGGACCTGCTGATGGCCGATGTTCTCCGCGTGGCGAGAGTCCGTTCGTTCGGAGATCGACCGGCGACGGAATCCTACGTGACGCGGATCACGGAGCGCCCCTCGTTCAAGAAGGCCCATGCCGATCAGATGGCCCATTTCGCTGCTGCCGACACCGTTCGCTCGTAACTCCAATTCGGAGGGCAGGCGCAGTTCTCCGCCGTGTCGTGGTCGGTCCGCGGCATATCCGGGCCGATGATACCCTTGAAATATGCGTGCGCCCGGATAGCTTTAGCTGCACTGCCATACGCGACGGCGCATCCGGGATACGCAAGGGGTGCGCCTTCGATCACCCGATAGAGCCCTGGAGTGGAAAAATGACTGCATCATCCGAATACACGCCCCCCAAAGTCTGGACCTGGAACAAGGAGAACGGTGGCGAGTTCGCCAGCATCAACCGTCCCATCGCCGGGCCGACGCATGAGAAGGAACTGCCGGTCGGCAAGCACCCGCTCCAGCTCTATTCACTGGCGACGCCCAACGGCCAGAAGGTCACCATCATGCTGGAGGAACTGCTGGCGCTTGGCCGTGAGGGCGCGGAATATGATGCCTGGCTGATCCGCATCAACGAGGGCGACCAGTTCGGCAGCGGTTTTGTGGAGATCAATCCGAACTCAAAAATTCCGGCCCTGATGGACCGTTCCGGCCCCACGCCCGTCCGGGTCTTCGAGTCCGGCTCCATCCTCTTCTATCTGGCCGAGAAATTCGACGCCTTCCTGCCCAAGGACATCCCGGCGCGCACCGAATGCATGAACTGGCTGTTCTGGCAGATGGGCAGCGCCCCCTATGTCGGCGGCGGCTTCGGGCACTTCTATGCCTATGCGCCGGTCAAGATCGAATACGCCATCGACCGGTTCGCCATGGAAACCAAGCGGCTGCTGGATGTCCTGAACCGCCATCTCGCAGAGCATGAATATCTGGCCGGCAGCGAGTACACCATTGCCGATATCGCCACCTTCCCCTGGTATGGGAACATCGTGAAGGGCTGGGCCTACAATGCGGGTGAGTTCCTCTCGGTGCATGAGTATACCCATGTGCTGCGTTGGGTGGACGCCATCCTGGAGCGCCCCGCCGTGAAGCGCGGGCGCATGGTCAACCGGGTCTTCGGCGATCCGTCCGAGCAGCTTCACGAACGCCACGATGCCAGCGACTTCGAGACCAAAACCCAGGACAAGCTGGCGGCGCAGTAAAGGGCTTTGCCGGTGCCGTGGCGGCGTATCTGGAGATTTTCCCGGATATCCCGCCGCCGCGCGCGGCAGCCGCAGGTCGACGCGGCCCCGCGTTCGCAATGGAAGGGTTGTCAGGCGGGCATCAGACTGTCGTCCAGCACCAGTTCGCCCACGGCCGCCCTGGCGGCGATGATGGATTTCTCCCGCTCCTCGGGGCCGAGCGCCAGCTTTTCGGCGCGGACATAGCGGATATCGGTGATGCCGATGAAATTGAGCATGGCGCGGACATGCGGCTCCTGGGAATCCAGGACCTTCATCGGCCCATCGGTATAATATCCGCCGCGGGCCAGCACCAGAATGGCACGCTTGCCCTTTACCAGGCCCTCGGGGCCGGTTTCCGTGTAGCGGAAGGTGGTGCCGGACCGGAGCACATAGTCGAACCAGGACTTGAGGTTCGACGGGATGCCGAAATTGTACATGGGCACGCCGATGACCAGGATGTCCGCCGCCTGCACCTCGCCGATCAGTTCGTCCGAGAGGGCGCGGGCCGCCCTTTGCGCGTCATTGGACGGCTCGCCGCGAATGGCCGTGGCGGCGTCCGTCGTCAGGTGCGGCACCGGGTTGGCGCCCAGGTCGCGGGTGACCACCTTCATGCCGGGGTCGCGCTTGCGCAGCCCCTCAACGACATCCTTCACCAGGTCGCTGGATACCGAGTTTTCAGCCAGCACGCTGCTGGTCACGACGAGAACAGTGGACATGGAACAACCTCCTTGGGCGAATTTCTTATGCTGCGGCCAATCTAGTGATGCATAATAGGCATCGCTAGGTCCCTTCTCATCATCAGACTGTTGCATTCCGGGAAACAGTAACGTGAGCGAACTCGACGATCTGCGAAGCCTGGTAGCGGTGCTGGAATGCGGCAGCTTCAGCGGCGCGGCACAGCGGCTGGGTCTGTCCAAGTCCATCATCAGCCGCCGCATCGCCGGCATGGAGGCCGCGTTCGGCACCCGGCTCCTCAGCCGCACCACGCGCGGCGTCAGCCCGACAGAGGCCGGGCTCGACCTCAAGGCCAGGGCGGAACGCATCCTCGCCGACTATGAGGAAGCGCGCGACGCCCTCTCTCACAGGAGCGGCGAAATCTCCGGCCGCCTGAGGCTTTCCGCTCCCCTCTCCTTCGGCGTGCAGCATGTGGCGCCATTGCTGGTCGAGCTGGCGGCGCGCCATCCCCAACTGGAGATGGACGTTTCCTACAGCGACCGGCTGGTGGACCTGATCGGCGAGCGCTTCGATGCCGCCATACGGATCGGCCATTTGCCTGATTCCTCCCTCGTCGCCCGGCGCGTGGGGCCGGCCCGCAGCGTCGCGGTGGCGAGCCCCGATTACCTGGCGCGCCGCGGCACGCCGCAAACGCCGGAAGATCTGGGTACCCATGACTGCCTTCTCTATTCCGGCAGCCTGACGGTGGCGTGGCAGTTCCACTCGGGCAAGCGCATCGTCTCGGTGCGCCCCAACGGCCGGCTCCGGTCCGACAACGGGAATGCCATTGCCGAATGGGCGAAGGCGGGTCTTGGCGTCGCCCTGCTCCCGACCTTCCTGATTTCCGACGAGGTGGAGGGAGGCGCGCTGACCCCCATCCTCACCGACTACCCGGTGCCGGAATACGGGATATATGTCCTGCGGCCGCCGGGACATTATCTGCCGGCCAAGGTCCGCGTCCTCACGGACCTTCTGGCCGAGCGCTTCGGCCGGCAGCCCAGGTGGGACAAATGCCATGAGGCCATGAGCAGGCCCTTAAGCACCAGTTAACGACTCCTTGTTTTAATTGCGCCCAAATGACGAAAACAACGCGAGGGGACTATGCTGGGTCGCTTGCTGGGCAAACTGGATGCCCATTCCAGGGCCATTCTGTCTGCTCTGGACAGATCGCAGGCCATCGCCACTTTTGCGCCTGACGGCACCATTCTCGATGCCAACCGCAAGTTCCAGGAGATCACCGGATACGGGCTGGACGAGCTCAAGGGCCGGCACCACAGCATGTTCCTGAGCAAGGAGGATGCCGAGGGCTCCGAGTACAAGGCGTTCTGGGAGGCCCTGCGCCGCGGAGAATTCCAGACCGGCGCCTATCTTCGCGTCGCCAAGGGCGGGCGTGATATCTGGCTCAATGCCACCTACAATCCCATCGTCGGGGCCGGCGGGCGGGTGGAGCGCATCGTCAAGAACGCAACCGACATCACCGAAGCCCGCATGGAAAGCGCCGACAACAAGGGGCAGATCGAAGCCATCGGCAAGTCGCAGGCCGTGGTCCAGTTCAACCTCGATGGCACGGTCCGCTCGGCCAACCCGAACTTCCTCGAAACCATGGGCTATGCCCTGGAGGAAATCCGGGGGAAGCATCACCGCATGTTCATGCCTCCGGAGGATGCGGCCACGCCGGAATACGAGGCGTTCTGGGAGGACCTGCGTGAGGGCCGGTTCCGGAGGGGCGAGTTCAAGCGTGTGGCCAAGGATGGCCGTGAGGTCTGGATACAGGCATCCTACAACCCGATATTCGATCCGCGCGGCCGGCCCTTCAAGGTGGTGAAATACGCTACCGACATCACCGGGGAAAAGCTCCGTAACGCCGATTTCGAGGGGCAGATCGCCGCCATCTCCAAGGCCCAGGCCGTCGTCACCTACGATCTGGACGGCACGATCATCGATGCCAATGACAATTTCCTCGACGCCATGGGCTACACGCTCCAGGAGATCAAGGGGCGGCACCACCGCACCTTCGTCCCGGCGGAGAAAGCCGCGAGCAGCGGTTATGAGGCCTTCTGGCAGACTCTGCGCGACGGCAGCTTCAAGTCCGGCGAATACAGGCGCGTGGGCAAGAATGGCCGCGAGGTCTGGATGCAGGCCTCCTACAATCCGATCCTCGATCCCAACGGCCGGCCCTTCAAGGTGGTGGAATATGCAACGGACGTCACCGAGCAGGTGACCGCCCGCCTGAAGCGCGAAGAGCTGACCCGCACCCTGGAGCGCAACCTCGCCCGTATCCTGGAAAGCGTGGAGCGCGCCAACGAGCAGTCCTCGAAGGCGGCCCGGGCATCGGAGCAGACGGCCGAGACGGTCAACACCGTGGCCGCCGCGACGGAGGAAGTGGGCGTATCCGCCCAGGAAATCTCCAAGAGCATGTGTTCCTCCCAAAACGCGGTGGAAGCCGTCATCTCCGAGATATCGAGTGCCGACGCCTCCACACAGGCGCTGACCAGCGCCGCCGAATCCATGACCAGCATCATCGCGCTCATTCAGGATATCGCGGGGCAGATCAACCTGCTGGCCCTCAACGCCACCATTGAATCGGCGCGCGCCGGCGAGGCCGGGCGCGGCTTCTCGGTGGTGGCGACGGAGGTCAAGAACCTGGCCAACCAGGTGGCCAAGGCCACCGAGCAGATATCCAGCGAGATATCGGGCATCCAGTCGGTCTCGGGCGAGGTGGTCGCGCGGCTCTCGGAGATCAACAGGTCCATGGCCCCGGTCCAGGACAGCTTCTCCTCGGTGGCCAGCGCCGTCGAGCAACAGAGCAGCGCCACGCAGGAAATCTCGGCCAGCATGCAGCAGGCGTCCACATCCGTGAACGAGATCAACGCCAACATCGCCGCCGCCTCCGCCGCGGTGGAGGAAATCAACGCCAGCCTGGACGAAATCCGGACCGCCATGGCGGGCTGAGGGCAGCGTGAGGGCGTGCAACAGGATTGCGCGCCTTGCCTCTCATATTCACTACTATCATATTTTATGAGATTTGACTTATCGGGGAGCCATTCCTATGGTCTCCCGCGATTTTTTCAATGTTCCAAGCGCCCGGGAGGCTCAAATGGCAAGGATCATCGGCGGCATCGCGTCGTCGCATACGCCCACAATCGGTTTCGCATTCGATCAGAAGAAGCAGGATGATCCCATCTGGGCGCCCATCTTCAAGGGGTATGAGCCGGCGGTGAAGTGGCTGGAGGAGAACAAGCCCGACGTTCTCTTCTTCATCTACAACGACCATGTGACGTCGTTCTTCTTCGATCATTATTCGGCCTTCGCGCTGGGCATCGGCGAGGAATACCACACGGCGGATGAAGGCGGCGGGCCGCGCCAGCTGCCGCCCATCAAGGGCCATATGGGCCTTGCCCATCATATCGGGAAATCGCTGGTGGCAGACGAGTTCGACATGTCCACTTTCCAGGACAAGCCGATGGACCACGGCTTCTTCTCGCCGCTCTCCATGCTCATGCCGCACCAGCCGGAATGGCCGGCCCAGGTGGTGCCGCTGCAGATCGGCGTGCTGCAGTTCCCGATCCCCAGCGCCATGCGCTGCTACAAGCTGGGCCAGTCGCTGCGCCGCGCCATCGAGAGCTACCCGGAAGACCTGAAGGTGGCGCTCATCGCCACGGGCGGCGTCTCCCATCAGGTGCATGGCGAACGCTGCGGCTTCAACAACACCGAATGGGACATGCAGTTCCTGGACCTCTTCGAGAAGGACCCGGTGAAGATCGCCGAGATGACCCATGCCGAGCTGGGCGAGCTGGGCGGCTGGGAAGGTGCGGAGATCATCATGTGGCTGGTGATGCGCGGCGCCCTCTCCTCCAACATCAGGAAGATCCACCAGGCCTATTACCTGCCCTCCATGACCGGCATCGCCGTGGCGGTCTACGAGAACGAGGCCATCGAGCCCATGGGCTCCAAGGCCAACGAGCGCTACCGCGAACATATCAACGAGCAGCTCGTGGGTGCCGAGAAGCTGGAGGGCACCTACCCCTTCACCTATGAGCGCAGCGTGAAGGGCTATCGCCTCAACAAGTTCATCCACAACCTGATCAACAAGCCGGCGCGCGACGCCTTCAAGGCCGACCAGGAAGCCGAGTTCGAGAAGGCCGGCCTGACGGACGAAGAGCGCCGCATGATCCGCGATCTCGACTGGCAGGCGCTCATCCGCTATGGCGCGAGCTTCTTCATGCTGGAGAAGCTGGGGGCCGTGGTCGGCGTCTCCAACCTGCATATCTACGCCGCCATGAAGGGCATGACGCTGGACGAATTCCAGCAGACCCGCAATGCCCAGGTGATGTATTCCGTCGCCGGCGACGAGGACAAGAGCGCCGACTGGGACAAGAAAAAGGAGACGGCGGAGAGCTGATCCGCGCTTACAATTCCGAGCGACATTTCGCCGCCACCGAAACCCGATTTCGGTGGCGGTTGTGCTTGTGCGCGTCGGGAGTTTCGTGATTGACTAGGGTATCGCCGGATGAGCCCCCACCCCTTCCATCCGGGGCACGTCCCCGATGTCTCACCGGCGGCTGACTAGCATACACGTACTTCGAAGTTCACTCGACAGACTGAGAAAGGAGCGCGTCTATGGGTACCGGTCTTCAGTATCAGGACATTCAGAAACGAAGCTACATGATCTGGGAGCGGCAGGGCCGGCCGCATGGTCATGACCTCGACCACTGGCTGCAAGCGGAGCGGGAGTTGCAGCAGGAAAACGGCAGGCCGGCCGAATCTCCAACGATGGTGATGCAAGAATCTCCAGCGATGGCGATCGAGAAGAAGGCACCGGCGGCGCGCAAGCGCAAGGCCCCCGCAGCCAAGCCGACTCTGGCAAGCTGATCCCATCCACGACCTCTCAGATATTGCCACGCCGGGCACCGGAACATACGGTGCCCGGACCGTGGGAACACCCCGCCCTCCCCTTTTCGATTTCCCGTTGCCCAAGATAAGCCTTGATCCCGTATCTGCCGGAGCGGACAATGGAAAGCACGAGGCGGAACCCATCCGCTTGATCCCTGACGGAGGGAGAGATGGGCAAGAAAGGTATTATATTGACGGCGGCCCTGCTCCTGGCCGCATCTCCCGTTGCGACGGCCCTGGCCCAGAACTTCGATTCCTTTGCGCCGGGAAACCGCCAGGCGCTGCGTTTCGATGAGCGCTCCCACGCCTCCAGCCGCGAGAATGTGAAGATGCTGCGTCTGGCCCATGACGACCCGGACCGCTTCACCGGCAAGATGCTCATGCTGAGCGACGGCCGGAAGGCTGGAAACATCCTCTCGGTCCAGCGCAACCGGGACGACAAGCTGCTCTACCTCGTCATCCAGGCCGCGCCCTATTTCAAGGAGGACGTGATGTTCGCCGTGCCGGTGCTGGATGTGGACCGCATCCAGGGCCATCTCGTCATCCTGAGCACGCTTCCCGGCAATTTCCTGCGCGGCGTGGAATACGAGATCGCCAACTTCCAGGGCATCAATACCTATGAGGACTGGCCGCTGGTGGTCGACCAGTAGCAAGCTCCGTTACATGCCTTTGTGGAAAAGATGCGGTTTTCGCCTCACTTTTCGCGCGGTTTGCCCTATATCATAAGGCAGTTCCGGCTTTTGCAGGGGAGATGAGAATGACACTTTTGAAAGCCATCGGGTCGATGGGTGCCGTGGTGATCGGTCTGGCCACAGGCTCGGCCCGGGCGGCCGAACAGGGCGAGCCCGTTCCGGACCGGCTGTCCCGAACCAATACGCCCGACATCGAAACCCATGCCTCCGGCGCCGACAATACAAAAGCCCTGCAGACTGCGCGCTCCGACAAGGAGGCCTTCGTCGGCAAGGAACTCTATTTCAGCAACGGCCAGGACATCGGCAAGATCAAGGACGTGCGCCGCTGGAGCCGCGACGGCGAGCTGTATATGATTGTCGCGGCCAAGCCCTTCTTCAACGAGGATGTGGATTATGCCGTGCCGGTGGGGGAAGTCAGCCGCGTGCTGAAGGACCGTGTGGAACTGCCGGAAGGCCCCGGCGATCACCTGCGCGGCATGGAATACTACCCCGAAGATTTCAAGGATATGGACGCCGGAGAGAAGATTCCCCTGGTCGTCGACGAATAGACATCAGCCGGCGCTCTCCGCCTTTTCGATCAGATGCTGCAGCTTGCCCAGGGCCACCGTCTGGTTTTCCTGGAAGCTGATGGTGCCCACGAACCCGCCCTGGCTGTTCAGCAGGTAGACGGAGGCCGTGTGGTCCATGGTGTAGGAGCCGCCGTCGAGAGGCACCTTCTTGTAATAGACGCCATATGCCTTGGCCATGGCCGCCAGTTGCTCGGGCGTGCCCGTGAGGCCGCGGATGCGCTCGTCGAAATAGCTCAGATACTGGTGCATCTTCTCCGGCGTGTCGCGTTCAGGGTCCACCGAGACGAACATATAGTTCAGCTTGTCCGCATCGCTTCCCAGCTTCTCGATCAGGTCCGAAAGATCGGCAAGGGTGGTGGGGCAGACATCCGGGCAATAGGTGAAGCCGAAGAACATGACGGTGGGCTTGCCCAGGATGTCCTGCTGCGTGACGGGCATGCCCTCGTCGTCCACCATCTGGAAATCGCCGCCGAATTGCAGGCTGGCATCCAGCTGCCGCGTCGCGGTGTTTTGCCGCTCCAATTGGGAATAGACGGCGAACACGGTCGCGATCAGCGCGGCCGCCACGAGCAGCAGGATCACGGTGGGGCGATGCTTCGTCAATGTGAATGCTCCATTGCCTTGCCGGACATGCCGTCTTCGGGGCCGCGGCTGCCCAGCTTCTCCGTCACCAGTTCCACGTCCACCGGGCCGGCGTTCCTGAATTCAAGCGTCAGGGGCACGCGCTCCCCGGCCTTCAGCGGGCTTTTCAGCCCGACGAACATGATGTGGACCCCGCCCGGGGCCAGGGCAACCGTCTCTCCCGGTTTGACGGCGATACCCTCCCCGCCCACGGGGCGCATGCGCATCACGCCATCTTCGGTCGTCATGCTGTGGATTTCAATACGCTCCGCAACGGGCGAGTGCCCGCCGATCAGCGCGTCCGCCGTTTCCCCCTCGTTGCGCAGCTTCAGGTAGCCGCCGGCCGTTTCCGCATTGGGCGGGGTGGCGCGCGTCCAGGGGTGCAGCACTTCAATATCGCCCGCCCTGTAATCATGGGCATGGGCGGAGCCGCCGGCCGTGGCGATGAGAAATGCTCCGGCCAGGGACAGGATGAGGGTCTTCATGAGATTCCACCTTTCATTGGGCTCACACTGTCTTTCCCTGCCCCATGTCGTCAATGCGTCAGATTATCGCCCCCTGCCATATTCAGGATGGCGGCGGACAAAAAAAGCCCGGCGCGAGGCCGGGCCAGTACGCTGCACTGAAGGGAGGGAGTTCCTTCGCGCTATTGGGGCACAGGGGTTGGTGCCCCAAATTTCCAGGAGCCGTCCGGTTGCAGACAGGCCGTGCCGTAGGCATCCACGTCCTTGCCGCCCACGGTGATGCGGGTCTGGTATTCACGGGTCTGCATGCAGCTGCCGTCCTGCGCAGCGACCGGCTGCTGCTGCGACACGGGCTGGGGCGGCGGCTGATACCAGCCGCTGTCATAGCCGTAATTGCGGTAGCCATAGTCGGAATCCGGGTTGTGCCAGACGGGCGTGCGCTCGCGCACGACCACCGTGTCGGACGACTGGCTGTCGGCGATGGCGCTTCCCACGGCCAGGCCGATGATGCCGCCCAGTATGCCGTATGCCAGGCCGTTGCCATGGCCATCGTGATGATAATGATGATGGGAGTTGTAGTGGTAATAACTATGGTGACGGTATCCGCCGGCCTGCGCCGAGGCGACCGGCACCGCCAGCATGGCCGGGATGGCCGCCGTGGCGAACAAGAACCCGATCTTCCTGCCGATTCTGGTCATGTCAAATGTCCTGCCATCAAAGTGTCACCGAACTCTTGATCCGAGACTAGGACAGGCAACCTGAATATTGACTGAACCGGATATGCCGCTCATGCAAAAGAGGTTTTGGGCTGGCCTTGACGGCAAGAAAGCGCCATCTTCTATAAGAGACACAGACGGGACCAGACCATGACCGCGCTATACCGGGCACTCACAATCTGCATGTTCGTCCTTCTGGCGGCCTGCGCCCAGACCGTCTCCACCGACGTGACGCGCTTCAACCAGTTCGCCGGACCGCCCATGGGCACCTTCACCATCACCCCCGGGCCGGGCCAGGCAAACAGCCTGGCGTTCACCAGCAATGCCGCCATCATCTCCGCGGAGTTGCAGCGAATCGGCTTCATGCCGGTGGCCGAGGGGGAGATGCCGGACTATACGGTCGGCTACACCGCAACACAGGAGCGGTTTGATGCCGGGTCGGAGCGCGGCCCCGTCGACGTGGGGGTGGGAGTCGGCGGCGGCAGCCGCGGCACCAGCATGGGTGTCGGCATCGGCTTCAATCTCGGCAGCGGCAAGAGCGACACGGGTTATATCAACAAGCTCGACGTCACCATGGAAAAGCCGGACGGAAGCCGCGTCTTTGAAGGCCATGCCAGCGCCATGAGCCGCAGCCAGGGACTGTCCGAAATCATGCCCTATCTGGTGAAGGCGGTGTTCACCGACTTTCCGGGAGAGAACGGCGCCAGCGATACGATCGACGTGAAACTGGACAAGTAGGTTCAGCGCGGGCGCAGCAGCCCTTCCATGTCGAGGGGAATGGGCTCCTCCCGCACGAGGTCCTTCAAGCCCCCTTCCAGCCCCTGCAGATAGGCCATGATCGTGCCGGGCGTCTGCCCGTCGCGCAGGGCCCGGCGCAATGCGGTAGTATAGAGCGTTACATCCTCTTGCGCATAATCCCCGCCGAAGACCAGCTTGACGATGGTGGCAACGAGGTCCCTGTCGTCGAAAGGCTGGCCGCAATCCTCCAGCAGGCCAGTGAAGGTCAGCGGGTTCTCCCGCGCCGTATGCAGAAGTCCGAAGGTTTTCTCCAGCATCCTGAATTCCCGGTCCGCCAGGCGGTCCCGCGCGTCCTGCACCATGTAGGCGGCGCCGCGGCACTCGCGCAGTTCCTCCATCATCTCGCAGACCGCGTCGATGGGCGCCTCGGCCGCAGTCTCCTTATGACGCGGGAATTCGGCAATGACGGCCGGCGCGCCGGCGGACTGCTCCGGCGGGGATGCATCCGCCAGGCCCATCGGCAGAGGGTCCCGCCGCTTCGCGCTCTCGCTACGGCAGTTGATGACGCCCAGGATATAGTCGATCTCCTGTCCGTTGTCGGAGAGCGGCATCATGATGCCCCGATACCGGGTGGCCATGCCGGCGGCATCGGTGTATTCCGCCTCGAAGCTCATGGGCGCCTTGTTGGCCAGGATCTGCATGAAATGGTCCGTCAGGCGCGAGATCAGGCTGCCGCGCGGCACGCTGGTCACCGGCTTGCCGATGACGTCACGGCTGCAGTCCTGCGCCAGCACGTCGCCCACATATCTGATCTGCGACATCTGCACATTGCGCAGGTTGATGTCGATCAGGAAGCTCTGGCCGGCCATGTCGGGTACGGCGTCGATATCGAAATCGATCATCCGGGGATAGGCGTAGGCGCCCTGGATGGACTCCCAATAATCCACCGCCTTCATGATGAGGCGGCGGTCCCTTGCGGTTTGTTGGCCTGCGATTTCGCTGAGCGACATGGACATGGGCCACCCTGATGGTTGGGCATATGGCCCGCCATGCTATGGTAAGAGGAGTTAATCCGCCGTTACTGCACCGGAGGGTGCAGCGGCGGAAAGAGCCAAGTGTTTGGGAGCACATATGAACTGGTTTCGGGGTCTGTTGCGCTTGTGGCTGGTCGTGGCCATCCCGTGGATGCTGATTCTGGGATACCTGAAGAGCGATACCATCGAGGCCGGCTATCAGGACCTGCGCTCGGCACAGATGGTGGATATCGATGAGGACGCCTGCGCGAATACCGACAGTCTGGAGCAGAAATCCATCTGCGACCTCCAGCACCGCCTCAACCGGCAGTCCATGGTGACCCGTGGCCGCGCCAGGGCGGATCTTATCGACAGCGGCAAATGGGTGCTCGGCCCGCCCCTGGCGCTGGCCTTCCTCATGCTGGCCCTGGCCTGGGTGATCCGCGGGTTCCGCTCCACCTGATCTAGTGGGACAGTGCGGCCGCCTGTTTAGCGATGGGGTGACCAAGGAGAACGATGGCCGCCTGTTCGTCGGAGGGCATTCCGCGCAGTCTGTCATATACCGCCAGGTTCTTCTGCACGTCCGGCATGCTGAGGTCCTGAAGGGCGGTCTGCTGCGCCTTGGCCCGCTTGCCGGCGAGGCCGTAGACCAGGGCCAGGTTCTGACGCGCGCGCGGCGTGTCCTGCATGTCGGAAAGGATTTCCTCCGCCGCTTCATAATCGCCGCTGAAGGCGAAAGAGAGAGCGAGATTGTTGCGCAGCGCCCTGCTGTCCCCCGCCAGGCTGATGGCCAGGCTGTAATTGGCCTGGGCGGCGCCATGGTCTCCCAGAAGGTCGCTGGTGACGGCGAGCCCGTTGTAAAAGGCCGCGTTCTCGGGATTCTGGGCGATGAGCCACTGATATTCCGCCTTCGCTTCGCTCAGCCGCCCTTCCGCCAGGCAGAGCTTGGCCAGCGTTTCCCGCGTTTCCACATCCGTGGGGTTGAGCTCGGCGGCGCGTGACAGATTCTGAATGGCGTTCTCGGCCGACCCCATGGCCTGCCATGTGAGACCGATGCCCCTGGCGGCGCGGTAGTCCTTGGGGTCCGCCTCCTGGGCGCGCTGATAGAATGCCAGCGCCTGTGCGTAATCGGCGGAGCCGCGGAGCTGGTCTCCGATGCTGATGAGGCTGTCCTGGGTGAACTCGGTCCTGAGCGCCTCCGGCGGCGGCACGCTGCCGCTGTTGAGCGCGGTGGAGCCCGATCCGCAGGCGCCGAGCGCCAGACACATTACGGCTGCGCCAAGAAAGCCTGTTGTCCGGTAGCGCGAAGCCATATAGTCGGTCCTCGGGAAGTGACGATGCATCGGGGACGGATGCTACGGCGGTATGGTTAACAAAGCCTTGAAATGCAGGACGGGCAATGGCCGGGGTCCGATCCTGGCTGTGCTGCTCGGCCTCCTCTGGCTCGCATCCGGCACGCCGGCCCTGGCCGGCCACGGCATCGCCATGCACGGTGATCCCAAATTCGGGCCGGCCTTCTCGAAGGTGGATTTCGTCAATCCCGATGCGCCCAAGGGAGGCACGCTCCGCCTGTCGGTGGTGGGCAGCTTCGACAGCCTCAATCCCTTCATCGTCAAGGGCGCGCCGGCTTTCGGGCCCCTGGTGGCGTATAATCGCTATCTTAAGAACCTGGTGTATGAAACGCTCTTAAAGCGCTCTCCTGATGAGCCTTTCACCCTCTATGGCCTGCTGGCTGAAGAGGTGGAGATGGCGGATGACCGGCGGTGGGTGCGCTTCCGCCTCAACCCCGCCGCCCGCTTTCAGGACGGCACGCCGGTGACCGTGGAAGACGTCCTCTTCTCCTGGCGTACGCTCAAGGAGAAAGGCCGCCCCAACCATCGCCTCTATTACGGCATGGTGGACAAGGCCGAGCAGACGGGAGAGCGGGAAATCACTTTCCAGTTCAAGGCTCTTGGGGGGCAGGTGAATGCGGAACTTCCGCTCCTCATCGGCCTGATGCCCATTCTGCCGGCGCACTATTTCAAGGACCGGCCGTTCGAGCGGACGACGCTGACCCCCATCCCCGGCAGCGGCCCCTATGTCATCGACGGGGTGGAGGCCGGACGCCGGGTCGTCTTCAAGCGCGATCCAAACTATTGGGGCAAGGACCTGCCCATCAACCGGGGGCTCTACAATTTCGACCGGGTGAGCGTCGATTATTATCGCGACTCCACGGCGGAGCTGGAAGCCTTCAAGGCTGGGCTTATCGATTTCCACCAGGAATCCGACCCCACCCGCTGGCAGGAGCTGAAGGGTATGGCGGTGGAAGGCGGCCACGCCATCCGGGTGGCGGAAATCCCCAACGGCTGGCCCGCCCCCATGCGCGGCCTGGTGTTCAACACCCGGCGGGACATTTTCTCGGATATCCGGGTGCGCCGCGCCCTCACCCTCGCCTTCGATTTCGAATGGATCAACGAGAATTTCTTCCACGGCGCCTATGTGCGGACCAAGAGCTACCTCGACGGCTCGGAACTGGCCGCCACTGGCCCGGCAGGCAAGGCGGTCGCCAAGGCCCTGGCCTCGGTGGAGGCGGACCAGCCGGCCCTCCTGGCGCCCCCTGCCCCGCCGCCCGCGGCACCCGGCCAGGCGGGGCTCAGGGCCAACCTGCGCCGGGCCGCCGGCCTTTTGCGCGAGGCGGGCTGGACAGTCCGCGATGGCCAATTGGTCAAGGCTGAAAGCGGCCGGCCCCTCACCTTCGAGATCCTGATCGGCAACGCGGCCGACGAGCGCCTGGCCCTGCATTTCGCCCGCAACCTGGAGCGGCTGGGTGTCCATGCCGCCGTGCGCAGCGTGGATTCCGCGGCCTATCAATCCCGGCTGGACGATTATGATTTCGACATGATCGTCTACCGCTGGGACCTGTCCCTCTCTCCCGGCAACGAACTGGCCTTCTATTTCGGCAGCCAAGCGGCCAGGACGCCCGGCACGCGCAACTATATGGGCGTGCAAAGCCCGGCCATAGACGGGCTCATCACCCGCATCGTGTCCGCGGAGAGCCGGGAGGGGCTCATCGCCGCGACGCGGGCGCTGGACCGCGTGCTCTGGGCCGGCAACTATGTCATCCCCCTTTACCACGCACCGGCGGAATGGCTGGCCTACAGCCCCTCCCTCGCCCGGCCGAAAAAGGCCCCGCTGGAGGGCTATCTCCTGGAAGCCTGGTGGGCCAGGCCCTGATCCGCCGTCAGCTCAGGGGAAAGCGGTCACGGCTCCGGTTGGCGACGGCCACCAGGGACAGCATCACCGGGACTTCCACCAGAACACCCACGACGGTGGTGAGCGCCGCGCCGCTGCCCAGACCGAAAAGGCCGATGGCGACGGCCACCGCCAGCTCAAAGAAATTGGACGTGCCGATCAGCGCGCACGGCGCGGCGATGGGATGCGGA
>Ga0164243_10008037_pt1 | contig 15652 bp, 19 predicted proteins | sample OricompcompostOP_FD_108781 | JGI IMG/M metagenome (GOLD analysis project Ga0164243, IMG submission 108781) | Organic Plus compost microbial communities from Emeryville, California, USA - Original compost - Organic plus compost (OP) | ecosystem: Engineered > Solid waste > Mixed feedstock >...
AGAAGACATGTGACATCACGCTGAAGTAAGTTCTGCCGATATCGACAACGAGGTGAGACAGATGGCCCTTCCGATCCTGACACCCGAGCAGCGCAAGGCAGCTCTGGAGAAGGCCGCCCAGGCACGACAGATCCGTGCCGAGGTTAAGAACCGGCTCAAGACGTCGGGTGCATCGCTGGCGGAGGTGATCACCGAGTCGAAGGCCAATGAGGTCATCGCCAAGCTCAAGGTGGTCGATCTGCTCAAGTCGATGCCGGGCGTCGGCGCGGTGAAGGCCAAGGAGATCATGGAGCGACTCGGCATCGCCGAGAGCCGCCGGCTGCGTGGCCTCGGTGCCAATCAGATCAAGGCGCTTCTCGACGAGTTCAAGTCGCGTGCCTGACGGCGGTGGGACCCCGCGTCCCGCCGCTCGTCTGGTCGTCCTTGCCGGCCCCACGGCGGTCGGCAAGGGAACGGTGGCGGCCTGCGTCCGTCAGAACCATCCCGACATCTGGATCTCGGTCTCGGCCACGACGCGCTCGCCACGGCCCGGTGAGGTCGACGGTGTGCACTACCACTTCGTCAGCGATGCCCAATTCGATCGGCTGATCGATGAGGACGGTCTGTTGGAGTGGGCCGTCGTGCACGGCGCGGCGCGGTACGGCACGCCGCGCGCGGCCGTCGAGGAACAGCTGGCGTCGGGCCGGCCGGCACTCTTGGAGATCGATCTGCAGGGCGCACGTCAGGTGCGTGAACGGATGCCCGAGGCATTCATGGTGTTCCTCAAGCCGCCCAGCTTCGACGAACTCGAGCGCCGGCTGACGGGTCGCGGCACCGAGGACGCCGAGGAGCGGGAGCGCCGATTGCGCACAGCACACGTCGAGCTGGCCGCCGAGGGAGAGTTCGACGCCACCATCGTCAACTCCGATGTCGAGACCGCGTGCAGGGAATTGGTAGACTTGTTCGGTCAGGCAGGCCGATCGACCGAGGCCGCCGACCACGAGACCACCACGTACGACATCGATCAGTAGAAGGACCCACTGTGGCCACCACCCGTTCTGTCGCCGAGGGCGTCACCAACCCGCCGCTGGACGACCTGCTGGAGAAGACCGACTCCAAGTACAAGTTGGTGCTGTACAGCGCCAAGCGCGCCCGCCAGATCAACGCGTACTACTCGCAGTTGGGCGAGGGCCTGCTGGAGTACGTCGGCCCGCTGCTGGAGACCGGCGTGCAGGAGAAGCCGCTGTCCATCGCGCTGCGCGAGATCAACGCCGATCTACTGACGTCCGAAGACATCGACCCCGAGGCCGAGGCTGCGGCCGCAGCCGCGGCGGCAACCGCTGCAGCCGCCGACACCGAGGCCTGATCCCTACCCGGGTCCACCATGGCCGAGATCGTCCTCGGAGTCTCGGGAGGCATCGCCTCCTACAAGGCCGCTGAGCTGCTGAGACTCTTCACCGAGTCCGGGCACGGCGTGCGTGTCGTTCCCACGGAGTCATCGCTGAACTTCGTGGGTGCCGCCACGTGGGAGGCGCTGTCGGGAAAGCCGGTTCAGCACGAGGTCTTCGAGCACGTCGACGAGGTCGCCCACGTACGTATCGGTCAGTCGGCCGATCTGGTGCTGGTCGCCCCGGCGACCGCGAACCTGCTGGCCAAGGCCGCTCACGGTCTGGCCGATGATCTGCTCACCAACACGCTGCTCACGGCTCGCTGTCCGGTCGTGATGGCGCCGGCGATGCACACCGAGATGTGGGAGCACGCCGCCACCCAGGCCAATGTCGCCACGCTGCGTGAGCGCGGTGTCATGGTGCTCGACCCCGCCGTGGGCCGTCTGACCGGCAAGGACTCCGGCAAGGGGCGTCTGCCCGATCCGGAGCAGATCTATGCGGCCGCGCTCCAGGTGCTGCAGGGCTGGCCGTCCGATCTGGCTGGCCGCCATGTCGTGGTGTCGGCCGGTGGCACGCGTGAGTACCTGGATCCTGTGCGGTTTCTAGGCAACCGGTCATCGGGTCGTCAGGGCTACGCACTCGCCGAGGCGGCAGCAGCCCGCGGCGCCCAGGTCACCCTGATCGCCGCGAACGTGTCGCTGCCGGACCCCGCCGGGGTCGATGTTCAGCAGGTCGTCAGTACCGAGGAATTGCGTCAGGCGGTCGTGGCAGCAGCCGCAGACGCCGATGCCGTCGTCATGGCCGCGGCCCCGGCGGACTTCCGCCCGGCCGAGTTCATCGAGTCGAAAATCAAGAAGACCGGCGATGGCGTCGCGCCGGACATCTCGTTGGTCGAGAATCCCGACATCCTGGCCGAGCTGGTGCGCAGTCGCACTAGCAAACGGCCCGTCATCGTGGGCTTCGCCGCCGAGACCGGTGATGCCAACGGCTCGGTCATCGAGCACGGCCGCGCCAAGCTGGAACGCAAGGGCTGTGACCTGCTGGTCGTCAACGACGTCAGCGCGGGCAAAGTGTTCGGATCGGAGCAGAACGAGGCTGTGCTCCTGGGATCGGACGGATCAGTGGCCGAGGTGCCGTTCGGCCCCAAGATCGACCTGGCCCACGCCATCTGGGATGTCACCGTCCAGCGGCTGGACGATTAGGCCGGTCCAGCGTGTGGACGAGTAGAACTTCTGGCTGTCTCGCTCGTTAGACTTCCGAATGCCGCGCACCGACGCGTCGACCCGAAACAGGAGAACCCGTGAGTCGTCTTTTCACCTCCGAGTCCGTGACCGAAGGTCACCCGGACAAGATTGCCGATCAGATCAGCGACAGCATCCTCGACGCTCTGCTCGCGCAGGACCCCAGGAGCCGTGTCGCGTGCGAGACCTTCGTGACCACCGGCCTGGCGCTGGTCGGCGGCGAGATCACCACGCAGGCGCAGATCGACTACAACGCGATCATTCGCCAGCGCATCCTCGAGATCGGCTACGACGCGTCGGAGAAGGGCTACGACGGCACCACGGCGTCGGTGCAGATCGCGCTCGACCCGCAGTCGCCCGATATCGCCCAGGGCGTCGACAACTCCGAGGACACGCGCCGCTACGCCTCCGACGACGAGCTCGACAAGCAGGGTGCGGGCGACCAGGGCCTGATGTTCGGCTACGCGTGCGACGAGACCCCTGAGCTGATGCCGCTGCCCATCACGATCGCGCACCGTCTGGCCGAGCAACTGACGGCGGTCCGCAAGGACGGCACGCTGGACTACCTGCGTCCTGACGGCAAGACCCAGGTCACCATCGAATACGACGACAACGACCAGCCAATCCGCGTCGAGGCCATCGTGGTCTCGACTCAGCACGCCGATGGCATCGATCTGGAGGCTCAGCTCGAGCCCGATCTGAAGAAGCACGTCATCGAGTCCGTCCTGTCGCAGTACGACATCGACTCCTCGGACTACAAGCTGCACATCAACCCCACCGGCAAGTTCGTGATCGGCGGCCCGCAGGGTGACGCCGGTCTGACCGGCCGCAAGATCATCGTTGACACCTATGGCGGTTACGCCCGTCACGGCGGTGGCGCTTTCTCGGGCAAGGACCCGAGCAAGGTCGACCGCTCGGCCGCGTACGCCATGCGGTGGGTCGCCAAGAACATCGTGGCCGCCGGTCTGGCCACCAAGGCCGAGGTCCAGGTGGCGTACGCCATCGGCGTGGCCAAGCCGGTCGGCTTCTACGTCGACACGTACGGCACCGAGACGGTTCCGGTCGACAAGATCCGCGAGGCCGTGCTCGAGGTCTTCGACCTGCGTCCCGGCGCGATCGTCCGTGATCTGGACCTGCTGCGCCCCATCTACGTGCAGACCGCCGCGTACGGCCACTTCGGCCGCCCGGGCCTGCCGTGGGAGGACACCAGCCGCGCCGACGCGCTGAAGGCCGCTGCCGGCGCCTGATCAGTCAGATACACCACACACACAGAACGCCCCACCCGCTCGGGTGGGGCGTTCTGTGCTGTCCTGGGTCATCCCTCGGCGAGGATTGCGTCCATTTGGCCCATCGATCCCTTGAGCCCTTCGATGACGCCCATCTGAACGACCTGCTCCAGGCCTTCACGTGAGCTGTACTCGGCGACGCAGACCATCTGGCAGCCGGCGTCGGTGGGGGAGAAGGAGAATCGCATCGTGGTGCCGGGCATCTCCTCATTGGGGGATCCGTCGTCGTGCGCGAAGCGGTCGAGCACGACGAAGCCCCGGGGCTCGTCGACGGTCTGGACGTCCCAGCGGCCGTGGTGCTCCTGGCCGCCCTCGATGGTCATCTTGTAGTGCACGAGGCCACCGGCGCGCAGATCGTGCTCGATCGACGTCGCGGGAGCTCCTGGGGGACCCCACCAGCGCTCGAACTTACGAGGATCGGCGTACAGATCCCAGACCTTGTCGACCGGGTGGTCGAAGGTCGCGGTGACGGTCAGGGTCAGGGCATCGAGGTCCTGGTCCACGGTCAGTTCCATGTCAGTTTCCTTCGTGAGCGGGTTCTTCTGCATCGAGCAGTTCGGCCATTCGCTGAACGCGGCCCTTCCAGGCCTCGGCCAGCTCGTCGAGGGCCCGACGGGCCCGATCGACGGCATGGCGATCGGAGGTCACGAGCAGCTCCCTTCCCCGGCGCTGCTTGGTCACCAGACCGACGCGTTCGAGTACCGCGATGTGCTTCTGCACGGCCGCGAAACTCATGGGGTACGCCTCGGCCAGGCCGCTGACCGACAGTTCGCCCTCGACGGCGCGGCGCAGGATGTCTCGGCGCGTCGCATCGGCCAGGGCGTGGAACAGGCGGTCCACGTCAGCGTCGGTGATCTCCATTGATACAACCATTTGGTTGTACGTTAGATCGGGGTCCTGAGGTGTGTCAAGGGCGACGTCGGTGAGGGCTGATAGAACAGCCGGGTGAGCCAGAACGACGTGGACGATCCCGAGCAGTTGTCGCTGCTGCCCGGACCGCGCCGACGCCGCACCGCGCGCCCTGCTCCCGAAGCGGCGGACATCGATCCCATCGCCCGGGTCCTGGTCGACACCGGCCTGGCGCACCTGGACCGTCCCTTCGACTACCTGGTGCCCGCCGAACTGGCCGATGACGCCGTGCCGGGCTGCCGGGTACGGGTCAGATTCGCGGGTCAGCTCACGGATGGATACGTGGTCGAGCGTGGCGATGCCACCGACCACGACGGCCGTCTCAGTTTCCTGGCCAAGGTCGTGTCGGCCGAGCCCGTGCTGTCGCCGGACGCACGTGCCCTGGCCCGTGCTGTGGCCGACCGGTATGCGGGCGCCGTCGGCGATGTGCTCCGCCTGGCGATTCCTCCCCGGCATGCCACCACCGAACGCAAGGCGTCACCCGCGTGCGAGGTACCCGAAGGAGCGCCCGATGCTGGTGTGTGGGGTGACTATCCGGGGGGTCCCGAACTCATCGAGTCACTCTCCTCAGGCGTATCGCCGCGGCTTGCGGTGGCGGTGCTCCCGCAGCCGGAGCCGGCTCGGCTGGTCGCGCACGCGGCACTCGCCACCCTGCGCAGCGGTCGCGGGGTGATCGTGTGTGTACCCGACGTACGCGATGTGCAGCACTGGCGCGAGGTGTTCACCGAGGTGCTGGGAGACGCGTTCGTCGTGCTCACCGGCGCGCAGGAGGCGTCGGACCGCTACGCATCGTTCCTGGCGGCTTCGCGGGGGAGCGCCAAGATCGTGCTGGGCACCCGCGCCGCTGCGTTCGCTCCCGTCGCCGATCTGGGCCTGCTGGTCCTGTGGGACGACGGCGACGATCTGTACGCCGACCCGCGTGCGCCGTATCCCCATACTCGTGAGGTCATGTTGCTGCGCGCCGAGCAGCAGAGCTGTGGGCTGATCCTGGCCGCGCACGCCCGTACCGCCGAGGTGCAGTCGCTGGTCGAGTCCGGATGGTGCACCGAGATGGTGCCGTCCTTGGAGGCTCGACGCCGGACCTGGCCGCGCGCTGAGGTCGTCGACGGCACCGACACCGGCGGTGTTCCGGTCCGATTGCCGCGTCAGGTGTTCAGCCAGGTGCGCGCTTCGACGGGGCCGGTCCTCATCCAGGTCCCGCGGCGTGGGTATCGGACGGCGCTGGCGTGTCAGAAGTGCCGCACCCCGGCGCGCTGTGCGGAGTGCGAGGGGCCACTGATCCAGCCGGCCGCCGACGCCGCGCCGCTGTGCCGCTGGTGTGGGGTGCCCAGCGATCCGTGGTCGTGCCGCGAGTGTTCCGGCACAACTCTGCGGGCACCGGTCGTGGGCCAGTTACGCACCGCTGAGGAGATCGCCCGGGCCTTCCCCGATCATGTGGTCGTCACCAGCGGGGGTGATCAGGTCCTGACCGTCGCGCCCGAGGGCAGGGTCATCGTGCTGGCCACGCCGGGGGCCGAACCACCCGTGCCGGGCGGATACGCGGTCGTCGTGCTGCTCGACACCTGGCTGATGGTGGCGCGCGATGACGTCCGGGTCATCGAGGAGGCTCATCGGCGCTGGTTCAACGCGCTCGCGCTCGCCGCCCCAGGGGCACGCGCCGTCGTCGTGGGCGATACGGCCGCTCTGCAGGCACTCGTGCGCGCCGATCCTGTCGGCCAGGCCCGGCGCGAGCTGGCCGAGCGACGCGAGACCCGCATGCCACCGGTCGGCCGCCTGGCCTCGATCGAGGGCGACGAGGACGTGCTCGATGCCTTGGCGACACGACCGTGGACCGAGAACACCGATGTGCTCGGCCCGGTACCACTCGGCCCGCGGGAGAACAGCTCCCGCTTGGTCCTGCGCGCGCCCAGACGCGAGGGCGCCGAACTGGCTGGTCTTCTGGCAGGAGTCGCCGCCGAGCGCAGCGCCGCCAAGCAACCAAGCGTGCGCATCCAGGTCGACCCCCAGCGGTTCTGACCGTCCGTTCTAGGATCGAAGGGTGAAGTTGGTCTTCGCCGGAACACCGGACACAGCGGTACCCAGCCTCAACGCGCTCATCGCCAGCAAGCACGAGGTCGCGGCGGTCGTCACCCGTCCCGATGCCGCCGCCGGACGCGGAAGATCCGTACGACCGTCACCGGTGTCGAAGGCAGCACAGGCCCACGGCATCGAAGTGCTGACGCCCCCCAACCCGTCCGATCCGGACTTCCTGGACCGGCTGCGTCAGATCAGTCCGGCGTGCATCCCGATCGTGGCCTATGGCGCGCTGATCCGGCGCGACGCGCTGGACATCCCCGAGTTCGGCTGGATCAACCTGCACTTCTCGGTCCTTCCTGCGTGGCGCGGTGCGGCACCCGTGCAGCGGTCGATCATGGCAGGCGACGAGATCACCGGCGCCACGGTCTTCAGCCTGGTCGAGGAGCTGGACGCCGGACCGGTCCTGGGCTCCATCACCGAACGCATCCGCGATGACGACACAGCCGGCACGCTGCTGGGCCGGCTCGCCGATTTCGGCAGCCGACTACTGGTCGACGTGGTCGATCACATCGAGGCGGGCGATATCGGAGCGGTCGCCCAGCCGGACGAGAACATCTCGTACGCACCGAAACTGACCACCGACGACGGCCGCATCGACTGGAAGCGGCCCGCGTTCGCCATCAACCGGCACATCCGCGGTTGCACCCCGGCGCCCGGCGCTTGGACCACGGTCGCGGGGGACCGGCTCAAGATCGGACCCGTGACCGCGACGGTCGACGACACGCTCGACCCCGGTCACATTGCGGTGGGCAAACGCGAGGTGCGGGTCGGCACCGGCACCACGGACGTGATCCTGGGCGGCGTGCAGGCCGTCGGCAAGCAGCAGATGGCCGCGGCCGACTGGGCGCGCGGCGCACGTATCCCGCACGATCACGTGCTGGGCTCCGATGCCTGACGCGCCACGGTCGGTCGCCTTCGCCGCTCTCCGGGCCGTCGACGAGCGAGATGCATACGCCAATCTCGTTCTGCCGGCGTTGCTGGCCGAGCACAAGGTCACCGAGCGCGACGCGGCGTTCGCGACCGAACTGGTGCACGGCACCCTGCGGATGCGCGGCAGCTACGACGCGGTGATCGGTCTGCTCGCATCGCAGGGTCTGTCGAAGATCGACCCGCCGGTGCTCGACGCACTCCGACTCGGCACCCATCAACTCCTGGGCATGCGCGTCCCGTCGCACGCCGCGGTCAGCGCCACGGTCGACGTCGTGCGGCGACAGATCGGGCACAAGCCGGTCGGCTTCGTGAACGCCATCCTGCGCAAGGTGAGTGACCGATCGCTTGAGGACTGGCTCGACGAGGCGACGGCAGACCTCGACGCCGACGACAGCCTGGCGGTGTGGACGTCGCACCCACGTTGGATCGTCGAGGCCCTTCGAGACGTCGTGGGAGACCATGCGTTGTTCGCGCTGCTCGAGGCCCAGAACCAGCCGCCCAAGGTCACGCTTGTTGCGCGACCCGGCTTGTGCGACCCCTCCGATCTGCCCGGTGAACCGGGCCGGTTGTCGCCCTACGCTCGCGTGCTGACCGATGGCGGTTCGCCCCGTGACATCGCCCAAGTCCGTGACGGTGCGGCCGGTGTGCAGGACGAGGGATCGCAGATGGTGGCCATCACGGCGGCCGAGGCGTCGATCGAGGGCAGCGACGGCCGCTGGCTCGATCTGTGCGCCGGGCCCGGCGGTAAGGCGGCCCTGCTGGGTGCCATCGCCGCCCAGCGAGGCGCATCCCTGGTCGCGAACGAGCCGCAGGAACATCGTGCTGAACTGGTCCGTCAGGCCGTCCGGCTGCTCCCGAACGTCGAGGTCGTCTCGTTCGACGGTCGCGAGGGGGACTGGGAACCGTCCAGCTTCGACCGGGTGATCGTCGACGCACCCTGCACAGGCCTGGGAGCCCTGCGGCGGCGCCCGGAGTCCCGCTGGCGACGCCGGCCGGAGGACCTGGACCAGCTGGTCCCGCTGCAGAAGGCCCTGCTGCTGCGGGCCCTGGAGGTCGTGCGTCCTGGCGGACTGGTCACCTACGCCACCTGCTCGCCCCATCTGGCCGAGACCGACCAGGTGGTCGAGGCAGTGGTCGCCCAGACCGGTGCCGATGTGGTCTCGGTCAATCGCTGGTGGCCACACACCGACGGCACTGACGCCATGTTCGCCGCCGTCCTGCGCCGTCGCTAGGCTCATGTCGTGGGTATCCAGATCGCACCGAGCATGCTGTCGGCGGATTTTGCCAATCTCGAGGCCGAGGCGAAGCGGATCGCCGGTGCCGACTGGCTGCATGTTGACGTGATGGACGGCCACTTCGTGCCGAATCTGACCCTGGGCGCGCCGGTGCTGGAGGCGCTGGCCCAGGCCGCGGCGCAGCCCATCGATGCCCATCTGATGATCGAGGACCCGGACCGGTGGGCTCCGCAGTACGTCGAGGCTGGCGCGGGCAGCGTCACGTTCCACGTCGAGGCCGCTGCTGCGCCCGTGCGGTTGGCGCGCGAGATCAGGGCCAAAGGAGCGCGGGCCTCGATGGCGCTCAAGCCGGCCACGCCGATCGAGCCCTACGAGGACCTGCTGCCCGAGCTGGACATGGTGCTGATCATGACCGTGGAACCCGGCTTCGGAGGCCAGAAGTTCCTGGACATCTGTCTGCCCAAGATCGAGCGAACCCGGCGGCTGCTGGACAAGGCCGGCGGCGACATCTGGCTGCAGGTCGACGGGGGAGTCTCGTCCGAGACGATCGAGAGATGCGCCCAGGCCGGTGCCGACGTCTTCGTCGCCGGATCAGCCGTATTCGGTGCCGACGATCCCGATGAGATGGTCACCACACTGCGGTCGCTGGCCGACGCAGTACACTGAGAGTGCTCAGACAGTCTGAGTAGAGCTCTGGGGTCGGTGCAATTCCGAGCCGGCGGTGACAGTCCGCGACCCGTGGCAACACGGTTGAGCCGGTGGAACTCCGGCACCGACGGTGAAAGTCCGGATGGGAAGAGCTGAGAAACCGTGGTGCCAGGTGCGCCAGGGTCCCCGGAGCGCGATCCATGACTCCGGAGAGGACCGATGGCCACCGATATAGAGCAGCAGGCGATGCGTCGAGCGATCGATGCCGCCGCGACCGTCGTCCGGACGCTGCCCAACCCGCGGGTCGGCTGCGTCCTCCTGGACCCGAACGGCCGCGAGATCGCGATCGGCATCCATCGTGGCGCCGGAACACCGCACGCGGAGGTCGATGCGCTCGCACAGGTCGGTGACGCCGCCCGTGGGGCTACTGCGGTCGTGACGCTCGAACCGTGCCATCACCAGGGGCGCACGGGACCGTGTTCGCAGGCACTGATCGACGCCGGCGTGGCGCGCGTCGTCTTCGCCCAGATCGACCCGAACCGCGAGGCAGCGGGCGGCTCAGCCGCACTGAAGGCCGCTGGGATCGATGTCGAGGCCGGTGTCATGGCAGAGGAGGCCGCCGACCTCAACGAGGAATGGACGTTCGCCATGACGGCCGGGCGACCGTTCGTCACCTGGAAGTACGCCGCGACGATGGACGGCCTCAGTGCCGCACCGGACGGGTCCAGCAAGTGGATCACCGGCGAAGAGGCCCGCCGCGATGTGCAGCGGTTCCGTGCGGGCGTCGATGCGATCGTGGCCGGTACCGGAGCGGTGTTGGCAGACGACCCACGCCTGACCGTGCGCGACGAGGAGGGTCTGCCTCTGCCGTACGAGCAGCAGGCGCTGCGGGTCGTGGTCGGCGAGACCACGATCCCGAACTACTACCGCGTCTTCGACCGCGTCGCGCCCACGCTCGTGATCCAGTCACGTGACCCCGAGGTGGTCCTCGGCAAGCTGGTCGACAACGACATCCGCAATGTCTGGCTCGAAGGTGGACCACGCCTGGCCGGTGGATTCTGGAAGGCCGGCGTGATCGACCGGGTCATCGGCTACATCGCCCCGGCCATGCTCGGTTCCGGCCGCGCGGCACTCGAAGGCGAGGCCACGACCCTGGCTGACATGCGCCCCATCGAGATCCACGACCTGACCCGCATCGGACCGGACATCCGGATCATCGGCACGCCCGGCCGGATGCAGCGAGAGGACTTCGACTGATGTTCACCGGACTCGTGGAGGAGAAGGGCATCGTGACGGCCATCGAGCCGCTCGGTGATTCGGTGCGCCTGTCGGTACGTGGCCCTGTCGTCACCGGCGACGCGGTGCACGGAGCATCGATCGCGGTCAACGGCTGCTGTCTGACCGTCATGGCGCTGGACGGCGACGTCTTCAGCGCCGATGTCATGGACGAATCGCTCGACAAGACGTCGCTGGGTGATGTGCAGGTTGGCGACGAGGTCAATCTGGAACGCGCCATGGCCGCCGGAGCCCGCATGGGCGGACACATCGTCCAGGGTCACGTCGACGGCACAGGCCGACTGATCGACCGTTCTGCTTCCGAACACTGGGATGTCCTGCGGTTCGAGGTACCGAACGACCTGGCCCGTTATCTGGTGGCCAAGGGGAGCGTCACGGTCGACGGCACATCGCTGACAGTCGTCGAGGTCGTCGACGACGACCCGGAGCTCGGCTGTTCCTGGTTCTCCGTCTCACTGATCCCCACCACGCTCTCCGACACGATCCTGGGCTCACGACAGCCCGGTGATCGCGTCAACCTCGAGGTCGACATCCTCGCCAAGTACGTCGAAAGGCTCGTGACCCATGACTGATATTCAGCTCGACAGCATCGAACGGGCGATCGCGGACATCCGCGAGGGCAAGGCGATCGTGGTCGTCGACGACGAGAATCGTGAGAACGAGGGCGACATCATCTTCGCCGCCAGCAAGGCGACACCCGAACTGATGGCGTTCCTGGTGCGGTACTCCAGTGGCCTGATCTGCGCCCCGGCGGTCGGGGAGATCCTGGACCGGCTGGCGATCCCGCTGATGACACCGCACAACCGTGACAAGCTCCGCACTGCCTACACCGTGTCGATCGACGCCCGCGACGGCGTGACCACCGGTATTTCGGCCAGTGACCGCGCCCGCACCTGTCGCGTGCTGGCCGATTCCGCGACCGAGCCGTTCGAGATCACCCAGCCCGGTCACATCGTGCCGTTGCGCGCCAAGCCAGGAGGTGTCCTGGAGCGTCCGGGACATACCGAGGCCGCCGTCGACTTCACCCGGCTGGCCGGTCTGACGCCGGTGGGCGTGATCGGTGAGGTGTTGCATGACGACGGCACGTTGCGCCGCCTGCCCGAGCTGCGCGAGTTCGCCGACGAGCACGGTCTGGCGCTGGTCTCGATCGAGGACCTGCAGGTCTATCTGCGGCTGCATGAGAGCCAGGTCGAGCGCCTGGCCACGACGCGGCTGCCCACCGAGTTCGGGGAGTTCACGGCCTACGGCTACCGCGACCGCATCGATGGTGCCGAACACATCGCTCTGGTCCACGGCGATCCTGGCACCGAAGACGTCCTGGTGCGGCTGCACTCCGAATGCCTGACCGGCGACGTGCTCGGATCGCGCCGCTGCGACTGCGGTCCGCAGTTGGAATCGGCCATGGCGGCCGTCACTGAGGCAGGCGCCGGAATCGTGGTGTACCTGCGCGGGCACGAGGGCCGCGGCATCGGTCTGCTGCACAAGCTGCAGGCCTACCAGCTGCAGGACGAGGGCCAGGACACCGTCGATGCGAATCTGAGTCTCGGCTTCGGTGAGGACGAGCGCGACTACGCCGCAGGCGCCCAGATCCTGCGCGATCACGGCGTCACGTCGGTCCGGCTGCTGACCAACAACCCGGACAAGAGCACCCAACTGGAGCAGTACGGTGTCAAGGTCAGCGAACGACTGCCCGTCATCATCCGCCCCACGGCCGACAACCTGCGCTACCTGCAGACCAAAGCGGAAAGAATGGGTCACGACCTGCCCGGCCTGACCGACGTGGACCCGGAGGACCTGGCATGAGTGGGCACGGGGCACCTGAGTTGAGCGTGGACGCGACCGGTGCCAAGGTCGTGATCGTGGCGTCCAGCTGGCATACCGAGGTCATGGACGGACTCATCGCCGGGGCGCAGCGTGCGCTGGCCGATGCGGGTGTGACCGATGCCGAGCTGGTACGCGCGCCGGGCTCGTTCGAACTGCCGATCCTGGCACAGGCCTATGCCCGGAAGGGCTGCGACGCCGTCATTGCGCTCGGCGTCATCATCCGCGGCGGCACTCCGCACTTCGAGTACGTGTCGGCCGCAGCCACCGACGGGCTGGCCCGGGTCGCGCTCGACACCGGCGTGCCAGTGGGCTTCGGGTTGCTGACCTGCGATACCGACGAACAGGCACTGGATCGCGCCGGTCTACCCGGATCGAACGAGGACAAGGGCCGCGAGGCGGTCGAGGCCGCACTCGGCACCTGGCACGCGCTGACGTCCGTCAGGTGAAGGGCCGATAGACTCGACCCGCCATGAAGACCTTCGACGATCTGTTCGCCGAGCTGAGCCAGAAGGCCAGTGATCGCCCTGCAGGCTCGCGCACCGTTGCCGAGCTCGATGCCGGCGTGCACGCGATCGGCAAGAAGCTCGTCGAGGAGGCCGCCGAGTCCTGGATGGCCGCGGAGCACGAAGGTCCCGAGCGCACGGCCGAGGAGATCAGCCAACTGCTGTACCACGCGCAGGTCATGATGCTCGCCGCCGGCGTCTCGCTCGACGACGTCTACGCGCATCTGTGACGGGCCGGAGTCACCGGAAATATGGAGCTCCGTCCCGTGTCGATCCCTCCGACCGTCACCTGAACCGCTAGGACCCATCTTCATGCTCAAGATCGCCGTACCGAACAAGGGCGCGCTGGCCGAGGCCGCGACCCAGATGCTCAGCGAGGCCGGCTACCGGCAGCGCCGCAATCCCAAGGACCTGGTGACCCTCGACCCGGACAACGACGTCGAGTTCTTCTACCTGCGTCCTCGTGACATCGCCATCTACGTCGGCGAGGGCACGCTCGACGCCGGTATCACCGGCCGCGACCTGCTGATCGACTCCGGTGCACCGGCCGACGAGAACACAGCGCTGGGCTTCGGCTCGTCGACGTTCCGTTTCGCGGCACCCACCGGCACCATGACCGAACTCGCGCAACTGGGCGGCAAGCGCATCGCGACCTCGTACCCGGGCATCGTCAACCCGTTCCTGGCCGAACGCGGCATCACCGCCGACGTGGTGCGACTCGACGGTGCGGTCGAGTCATCGATCCGGCTGGGCGTGGCCGACGCCATCGCCGATGTCGTCGAGACCGGGAGCACGCTGCGCCAGGCTGATCTGGAGGTCTTCGGCGAACCACTCCTGTCGTCCGAGGCAGTCCTCATCACCCGCCGATCCGCTGAATCTCCCTCGGCGTTCGGCGTGTTCAAGCGCCGTCTGGACAGCGTCATCGTCGCCCGCACGTACGTGATGATGGACTACGACATCCGTGACGAGAACGTCGAGCGCGCCATCGAGCTGACGCCCGGCATCGAGTCGCCCACGGTGTCGCCGCTTCATCGTGAGGGGTGGGTCGCGGTCCGCTCGATGGTGCCGCGCGACTCCTCCCAGAAGGTCATGGACCAACTGTTCGAGTTGGGTGCACGCGGCATCCTGGTCACCGACATCCTGTCCTGCCGGATCTGACTCAGGAGGATTGAGGGCAGTGCCTGAGGACTCGATCACCTGGCGACCGGGCGGCACGCGTGTTGTCGCGTACGCCGTGGGTGTCGTGCTCATCGTCCTGACCGTCGTCATCGGCCTGGCGCTGCCGGACGACATCGTGTTCCACCTGTCCGAACGCATCACGCTGGGACTCATCCTGGCAGTGACGCTGCTCGGCCTGCACGGCGTGGGCCGCAGCAAGGTCACAGCCGATGGCGCTGGGGTACACGCCCTCAACGGCTACCGCGTGCACGACATCGCGTGGGCCGATATCAAGGGGTTCTCGATGAACACCGGTGCCCCGTGGCCGACGCTCGTGACGCGTGATGACGATCGCGTCATGCTGTTCGGCATCCAGGGATCGGACGGCCCCGCCGCACGGGCCGCGGTGGACGAGTTGGCCCGCCGGCTGGGCGAAGCAACGGCATGAGCGAGCGCCACGACCGCACGCTGGCCGAGCCGCAGTTCCCCGGCGACGACGGCCTCGCCGATGCACGGTTGACGGCTGCGTTCGGCGATGAGACCGCGGTCCTGGGCGCGTTGCCCGAGGTCCGGGTCTTCGTGCCGATCGTGCCGCTGCTGGGGGAGCGGGCCACGGACGGAAGCGACAAGAGCGCCGATATGGCCGCCGTTCTGATGACCGGTGCCGACGGCCGTAACGCCCTACTGCTCTTTTCCAGCGTTGCAGCACTCGAAGCGTGGAATCCTGCTGCCCGGCCCGTTCCCGTGCTGGGCGCCGATGCCGCCCGCGCTGCGCTGGACGAGGGGGCCTCGGCGATGCTGCTCGACCTCGGCGGCCCGGGTTTCACCGTGATCGAGACCGATGATGTCCGTCACCTGGCCGACGGCCACCATTTGATCAGCACCCCCAACGGCCCCGCTTGGGTCGTCTGAGCCGATTTCGTGCGGCAGGGTTTCTGCTGATATCCTGGTTGGCGAAGTGGAGGCCATCTCCCACCTGCTCGGCTGAGATGCCGTGGGGTCTGTGCGGGAAAGAAGTCATTTCTCGCCCGCGATCGTGATCTGGACGCGTCCAGGCGGTCGGTGACGTGGCCTTCGTTTCGACGGAGGCCATTTTTCGTGCCTCCACCACCAACCACCAGGAGGATTCATCAGCACGGAACTGCGCGTCAACGACCGCATTCGCGTCCCTGAGGTGCG
>Ga0164243_10008038_pt1 | contig 15646 bp, 11 predicted proteins | sample OricompcompostOP_FD_108781 | JGI IMG/M metagenome (GOLD analysis project Ga0164243, IMG submission 108781) | Organic Plus compost microbial communities from Emeryville, California, USA - Original compost - Organic plus compost (OP) | ecosystem: Engineered > Solid waste > Mixed feedstock >...
CGAGCGTCGCCCAGGAAGGCCTGATCCACGCGTTGAAGGAGCGCTGACTTGTCCGGACCACTGACCGGGTTGCGTGTCGTCGAACTGGCCGGCATCGGGCCGGGCCCGCATGCCGCGATGGTGCTGGCGGATCTCGGCGCCGACGTCGTGCGGGTCGAGCGTCCCGGCAAGGGCTTCGACCCGACCGGCGCGAACGGTGATCATCTCCTGCGCAACCGGCGTTCGGTGGCCGCCGACCTCAAGAGCGATGAGGGCCGCGAACTGGTGCTGCGCCTGGTCGCGAAGGCCGACGTGCTGCTCGAAGGGCTGCGCCCCGGTGTCACCGAGCGGCTCGGCGTGGGCCCGGAGCAGTGCCACGCGGTCAATCCCGGGCTCGTTTACGGCCGGATGACCGGCTGGGGCCAGGACGGGCCGCTGGCGCCGAGGGCCGGGCACGACCTCAACTACATCTCGATCACCGGCGCGCTGCACGCGATGGGCCGCGCCGGCGAGCCGCCCGCCCCGCCGCTGAACCTGGTGGGCGATTTCGGTGGCGGTTCGATGTTCCTCGTCGCCGGGGTGCTCGCGGCGTTGTGGGAGCGGCAGCGGTCGGGCCGGGGCCAGGTCGTGGACGCGGCGATGGTCGACGGCGCGAGCGTGCTCATGCAGATGATGTGGGCGTTCCGCGGCGCGGGTGCCTGGAGCGACGAGCGGGCGTCGAACCTGCTCGACGGCGGGGCACCGTTCTACGACACCTACACCTGCGCCGACGGCGGCTATCTCGCGGTCGGCTGCCTCGAACCGCAGTTCTACGCGGAGTTCCTCAAGGGGCTCGGCCTGGACGGCGAGGACCTGCCGGGGCAGGGGGATCGCGCGGGCTGGCCGCGGCTGCGGGCCCGGTTCACCGAGGTCATCGTGTCCAAAACGCGCGACGAGTGGGCGGAGATCTTCGCCGGGACCGACGCGTGCGTCACCCCGGTGCTGTCCTTCGAGGAGGCCGCCGCGCATCCGCACCTGGCCGCGCGCGAGTCGATCATCTCGGTCGACGGTGTCGCACAGGCCGCGCCGGCGCCCCGGTTCTCGCGCACCCCGGCCGCCAAACCGAAGCCACCGCGCGAACCGGGTGCCGACACCGCCGTGGTTCTCAAGGACTGGGGCGCGTAGCCGGTCACGCCCTCGTGCGCACGGCGGCCAGCGCCAGGGAATCGATCCGGGCTCCGCGGTGTTTTCCGAGGAAGATGTTGAGCGTCGAACTACCTGAGGAGAACACGATGCCGGCCATCACCGCGGACACCCTGACCCTGCCCCGTGTCCAGACCCCCGACCCCGCCACCGTCGCCGAGCGCCCGGTGCGTGCCGTGAGCACCGCGCCGACCGGCTACGAGGGCGAGGGCTTCCCCGTGCGCCGCGCGTTCGCCGGGATCTCCTCGGCCGTGCTGGACCCGTTCATCCACATGGACCAGATGGGCGAGGTCGAGTACGCGCCCGGCGAGCCCAAGGGCACGCCGTGGCATCCGCACCGCGGCTTCGAAACCGTCACCTACATGCTCGACGGCGTGTTCGAGCACGCCGACTCGCACGGCGGCGGCGGGCTCATCACCAACGGCGACACGCAGTGGATGACCGCGGGCAGCGGGATCCTGCACATCGAGAAGCCGCCGGAGGAACTGGTGGTCTCCGGCGGGCTGTTCCACGGCGTGCAGCTGTGGGTAAACCTTCCGCGCGCCAGCAAGTTCACCCCGCCCCGCTACCAGGACATCCGTGCCACGCAAGCGAAACTGCTGTCCTCCGACGACGGCGGCGCGCTGCTGCGGGTGATCGCCGGAGACATCGGCGGGTACGAGGGACCCGGCGCGACCTACACGCCGATCACGATGATCCATGCGACGGTGAGCCCCGGCGCGCGGCTGCGGATTCCGTGGCGCACCGACTTCAACGCACTCGCCTACGTGCTCGCCGGCAACGGCACCGCGGGCACCGGCGAGCGTCCTGTCCACAAAGGACAGCTAGCTGTGTTCGGTGACGGCGGGGCGCTGACCTTCGGCGCCGCCACGAGCCAGCCTACCGCGGAGCCGAACCTGGAACTGGTGCTGCTCGGCGGGCTCCCGATCCGCGAACCGGTCGTGCAGTACGGCCCGTTCGTGATGAACACGCGCGAGGAAGTGGTCACCGCGTTCGAGGACTACCAGGCAGGCCGGTTCGGCGTCATCCCCGCCGAGCATCTCCCGCACACCTGAGTCAGACTCCCGTCGGGCCGAACCGCTCGGTCTTGACGCGCCGCGGGTCGTGCCCGAGCGCGAGCAGGATGTCGGCCGCGGTCTCGACGAAACCCGTGGGGCCGCAGACGAAACAGGCCGGGGTGAACTCCGCGGGCCAGCCCGCGGAGTTCACCTCCGCCACCCCGATTCGTTTCGGCGGGCGGGGCCAGCCGGCCGGAGCCTGCCTGGTGTACACAAAGGACACTTCGACACCGGTGAGCGCCGCCTGCCTGAGCTCGTTCGCGTAGTAGACCTCGGCTGGCGTGCGCACCGAGTACAGCAACCGGAACGGTGTGCGCGCACCCGCCGCGCGCCGGGCCCGGATCATCGCCATCAGCGGCACGATGCCCGAACCGCCGGCGATCAGCAGCACCGGTTCCGGCGCGGTGTCCCGCCACACGAACCAGCCACCGATCGGACCACGCAGCTCGACCGGATCGCCGATCGAGAAAACCTCGGTGAGATAAGGGGAAACCTCACCGTCCCCGACGCGCTGCACGGTCAGCTCGACGCGGTCCCCGTCCGCGGGCGCGGCCAGCGAATAGCTGCGCTGCGCGCTGTAACCGTCCTCGGCCGTGAGCTTGACGTCGACATGCTGGCCGGGCAGATGTCCGGGCCAGCCGGGCACGTCGAGCACGAGACTGCGAGCGGTGGGCGTTTCGTCGCGCACCTCGGCCAGGCGCGCGACGCGCCAGTTCAGTCGCCCTGGTACCGCTGCTCGCGCCATGGGTCCCCGTAGTCGTGGTAGCCCGAGGCCTCCCAGAACCCGGGTTCGTTCGTCAGCGTGAGCTCGATGTCGTACACCCACTTCGCGGACTTCCAGAAGTACAGGTGAGGCACCAGCAGTCGGGCGGGCCCGCCGTGTTCGGGCGCGAGTTCGTCGCCGTCGTAGCCGAACGCGATCCACGCCTGCCCGTCGAGCAGATCCTCCAGCGGGAGATTCGTGGTGTAGCCGTCATAACAGTGCACCAGCACGAAGTCCGCCGCGGTGTCGACGTCGGCCATGAGCGTGTCGAGCGAGACGCCGCGCCAGCGGGTGCCGAGCTTCGACCATTTGGTGACGCAGTGGATGTCCACCGCCGGCTCTTGCGCGGGAAGCGCTTTCAGCTCCGCCCAGGACCAGCTGTGCTTCACGCCGGCCTCGGTGGTGATGGTGAACTCCCAGGTCTCCAGCGGCACCTTCGGCGTCGGTCCCGCCGAGAGCACCGGGAAACCGTCCTCCAGGTACTGTCCCGGCGGCAACCGCACGTCGCCGCCGCGTCTTCGCCCGGTGAACCCGGGAGTCACGATGCCCAACTGTTTCTCACCTCTCGCCGTCGACGCGCCGCGGCAGCTGCCAGGGATTCGCCTCCCGCAGCGGCGGGGGAAGCAGGGTGTCGGGGAAGCCCTGCCAGGCCACCGGGCGCAGGAAGCGCTCGATGGCGGCGGTGCCGACCGACGTGGTGGTGGGCGCGGTGGTGGCCGGGTACGGACCGCCGTGCTGCTGTGCCCAGCTCACCGTAACGCCGGTGGGCCAGTCGTTCCACAGCAGCCGCCCCGCGATCCGGGTCAGCGCGGGCATGATCGCGCGGACGTCCTCGGCCTCGGACTCCTCGCCGTGCACGGTCGCGGTGAGCCCGGGCTCGAGTCCGCCTAGCAGTTCGAGCAGTTCGTCCTGCCCGGAGTAGGTGACCACGACCGACGTCGGGCCGAAGCATTCCGAGCGCAGCACCTCGCCTGCCTTCAAGAAGTCTGCGCCACGCACGGACAGCAGCGTCGGCTCGAACCCGCCGGGCTCAGGAGCGGCGATCACCGTGACCGACGGTTCCTCACGCAACCGCGTCGTGGCGTGCTGGTAGCCGCTCGCGATGCGGTCGTTGAGCATCGGCTGCGCGGCCACCGCCCGCGCCGCCTCGCGCAGGGTGTCGTCGAGGCCGTGGCCGTCGGGCAGGAAGAGCAGTCCCGGTTTGGTGCAGAACTGCCCGGCGCCCAGTGTGAACGAGCCGACGTAGCCCTTCGCGACCTCTGCGCCGCGCGCCTTGACCGCGCCCGGCGTCACGACGACGGGATTGACGCTGCCCAGTTCGCCGTAGAACGGAATCGGCGTCGGCCGGGACACGGCGATGTCGAACAGCGCGCGGCCGCCGGGAACCGAGCCCGTGAACGCCGCCGCGAGAACACGCGGGTCCTTCAGTGCCTCGACACCCGCGTCCACACCGAAGATGACGTCGAAGATCCCCTCCGGCGCGCCGGCGCCGACGAGCGCCTCGCGGACGATCTCACCGGCGCGCGCGGACAGTCCGGGGTGACCGGGATGCGCCTTGAGCACGACGGGGCAGCCCGCGGCGAGCGCGGACGCGGTGTCGCCACCCGCGACGCTGAACGCGAACGGGAAGTTGCTCGCCGCGAACACCAGCACCGGACCGATCGGGACGACGGTGCGGCGGATGTCGGGGCGCGCGCCCATCGGCCAGCCGGGGTCGGCGTGGTCGATCGTGGCGCCGAGGAAGGCGCCGTCGCGCAGCACGTCGCCGAACAGGCGAAGCTGGAATGTGGTGCGGGCGAGTTCGCCCCGCAGCCGGGGCGTTTCGGGCAGGTGGGTTTCCTTGGCGGCGAGCGGGATCAGCTCCTCGGCGGCGGCGTCGAGGGCATCCGCCACGGCGGCGAGCCACCCCGCGCGCTGGGCGGGCGTCGTCTCCGCGATCCGGGGCGCGGCCGCGGCCGCCGCGGTGAGCACCCGGTTCAGTTCGGTCGACTCGGTATCCATGATCCCCTTCCCTTGTTCACATATATGAACATTATCCCGTATTATGAATCCTATTCGTCCGCGGGAACACGGGTCAACGGAGGGGCACATGCCGGAGGTCACCGAGCAGGCCGGGGTGAAGTCCGCACGGCGCACGGTCGAGCTGCTGGAGGCGTTCGCGGTACGGGACGCGTGGCTGTCGTTGTCGGAGTTGCACGCGATCACGGGTTTCCCGAGGTCCAGCCTGCACGGTTTGCTGCGCACGTTGTGTGAGGCGGGCTGGCTGGAGGCGGACGCGGCGGCGGCGCGGTACCGGCTCGGGATGCGGGCGTTGTTGTGCGGTACGGCGTATCTCGACCGCGACCCGGCGATGCGGTTCGCGCGGGAGACGCTGGAGGATCTGCGGGAGCGGACGGGTTTCACCGCGCACTACGCGAGGCGGGACGGCGGGCAGATCGTGTACCTGGAGACGCGGGAGTCACGGAACTCGAAGCGCTCGGTCTCGCGGGTGGGCCGCGCCCTGCCCGCCTACTCGACCGCGCTCGGGAAAGCCTTGCTCGCGGAGCTGACGCAGGACGAGATCGCCGCGCTGTACCCGGACTCGCTACCACCGCTGACCCCCAACACCGTGAGCTCGGTGCCCGCCCTGCAACAGGAATGCGACGCGATCCGCGCCCGCGGCTTCGCGACGGAGGTCGAGGAGAGCACCCTGGGTCTGCGCTGCGTGGCGGCGGTGGTGCCGTACCGCATCCCGGGCACGGATGCCCTGAGCTGCGCGATCCCGCTGGACCAGGCAACCGACGCGGAAGCCATGGAACTGGGCGAGATCCTGGCGGAAGCGGCCACCACCCTCGGCCGCCGCCTCCGCCACGCCGGCATCCGCTGACCCTCCCGCCGACCCGAGTCGCCCCTTCCGCGCGCCCGAGTCGAGGCTTCCGCGCGCCCGAGTCGAGCCTTCCGCGCGCCAGAGTCGACCCTTCCGTGCGCCCGAGCCGAGCCTTCCGCGCGCCCGAGCCGAGCCTTCCGCGCGCCCGAGTCGAGGCTTCCGCGCGCCCGAGTCGAGGCTTCCGTGCGGCCGAGTCGAAGCCTCCGCGTCGACCTTCCTGCACGGCGCCCGAATCCGCGGAGTCCTTCGCTCGCTCCGGTGAACTCTCGCGCACGGAAGTCTCAACTCGCACGCCCGCTGGCCTCAACTCGCACGCCCGCTGGCCGCGACTCGCGGGTCCGCGGCTCGGCGACCCGCGAGTTGGGCCTTCCGTGCGCCTGAGTCGACCCGGGCAGCCCCCTCACAGATCCCGCCCCTTCCCCGGCGGGCGATACGGAGGTACGGTTACTGCATACAGTATGGAGCCACCTCATCGCGGAGGCGGAATGGCCTCGAACGGGCACCTCACACCAGCTGACCGCGCCGACCGGGTGCGGGCGATCGTCGCGGCGCACCGGGAGGACCGGGGCGCGCTGATGCCGATCCTGCACGACATCCAGGACGAATTCGGCCACCTCGATCCCGATATCGTCCCCATGCTGGCCGGTGAACTCAACATCTCCCGCGCCGAACTGCACGGCGTCATCACGTTCTACACCGACTTCCGTGCCGAACCACCCGGCCGCACCACCCTGCGGCTGTGCCGCGCCGAGGCCTGCAAGTCCGTGGGCGCCGAACAGCTCGTCGCCCACGCGGAGCAGGTACTCGGCATCAAAACCGGCCAGACGACACCCGACGGCTCGGTCACGCTCGGCCAGGTGTTCTGCCTCGGTAACTGCGCACTCGGCCCCGCGGCCCAGGTCAACGGCCGGCTGCACGGCAGGCTCGATCCCCGCCGCCTCGACGACCTTCTCGCGACAGAAACGGCTGGTTCATGACGGTCTACGTTCCCCGCGACTCGGCCGCGGTCTCGGTCGGCGCCGATCTCGTCGCCAAAACGCTGGAAGCGCACGACATTCCCGTGGTACGCAACGGTTCGCGCGGTATGTTGTGGCTCGAACCGTTCGTCGAGGTCGCCACACGGCACGGGCGGGTCGGCTACGGCCCCGTCGCCCCCGAGGACGTCCCGGGCCTGCTCGCGGCGGGCTTGCTGGAGGGCCGGGACCACGAATTGTGCCACGGCCCGGTCGAGCACATGCGCTGGATGCGTGACCAGACCAGACTGTGCTTCGCCAGGGTCGGCGTCATCGATCCACTGTCCACAGAGGACTACGAGGCGCACGGCGGACTCGAAGGCCTGCGCGCGGCGCTGCGCAAGACGCCCGCGGAGGTCGTCGACGAGGTCACCGAATCCGGCCTGCGCGGACGAGGTGGCGCGGGCTTTCCCGCCGGTATCAAATGGAAAACGGTCGGCGAGACCCCGGGCGAGCTGAAGTTCGTGTGCTGCAACGCCGACGAGGGCGACTCGGGCACGTTCGCCGACCGGATGCTCATCGAGGGCGACCCGTTCACGCTCATCGAGGGCATGACGATCGCCGCGCACGCGGTCGGCGCCACCGAGGGATACATCTACCTCCGTTCCGAATACCCCGACGCGATCCGCGTGATGCGCGAGGCGATCCGGAAGGCGTACGCCCGGAACTGGCTCGGCGCGGACATCCTCGGCTCGGGCCTGCGCTTCGACCTGTTCGTGCGCGTGGGCGCGGGCGCGTACATCTGCGGCGAGGAGACCTCCATGCTGGAAAGCCTGGAGGGTAAGCGCGGCATGGTCCGCGCGAAACCGCCGATCCCCGCGATCACCGGACTGTTCGGCAAACCCACGATCGTCAACAACGTGCTCACCCTGGCCTCGGTTCCCGCGATCCTCGCCGGGGGCGCCGCGAAGTACCAGAGCCTCGGCGTCGAACGCTCGCGCGGCACCCAGGTCTTCCAGCTGGCGGGCAACATCGCCCGCGGCGGGGTGTTCGAGACCGCGTTCGGTGTCACGCTCGCGGACCTGGTCAACGACTACGGCGGTGGCACCCGCTCGGGCCGGCCCGTCAAGGCGGTGCAGGTCGGCGGCCCGCTCGGCGCCTACCTGCCGGCCACGCGGCTGGATCTGCCGATGGACTACGAGGCCTTCGCGGCGGCGGGCGCGATGCTCGGCCACGGCGGCATCGTGGTCTTCGACGACACAATCGACATGGCCGCGATGGCCCGCTTCGCGATGGAGTTCTGCGCCGAGGAGTCGTGCGGCAAATGCACGCCGTGCCGCGTGGGTTCGGTGCGCGGGGTCGAGGTGATCGACCGGATCGTCGCGGGCCAGGACACCGACGCGAATCTGGCGCTGCTGAACGATCTCTGCGAACTCATGACCGACGGTTCGCTGTGCGCGATGGGCGGGCTGACGCCCAATCCGGTGCGCAGCGCGCTGCTGCATTTCCCGGAGGATTTCTCATGAGCCTGCTCTCCGAACCCGACCTCGGCACGCCGGCCAAGGACGGCCCGGCGACCGTCTCGCTGGAGATCGACGGCCTGTCCGTGACGGTGCCGGAAGGCACGTCGATCATGCGGGCCGCCGCGCTCGGCGGGGTCGAGATCCCGAAACTGTGCGCCACGGACAGCCTCGAAGCTTTCGGGTCGTGCCGGCTCTGCCTGGTGGAGATCGACGGGCGCAAGGGCACACCCGCGTCGTGCACGACCCCGGTCGCGCCCGGGATGAAGGTGCGTACGCAGACCCCTCGCCTGGAGAAGCTGCGCCAGGGCGTCATGGAGCTCTACATCTCCGATCATCCGCTGGACTGCCTGACCTGCTCGGCCAACGGCGACTGCGAGCTGCAGGACATGTCCGGCGTCGTCGGGCTGCGGCAGGTGCGCTACGGCTACGAGGGCGAGAACCACCTCGACGCCCCGAAGGACGCCAGCAACCCCTACTTCGACTTCGACGCGTCCAAGTGCATCGTGTGCTCGCGTTGCGTACGCGCGTGCGACGAGGTGCAGGGCACGTTCGCGCTCACGATCGAGGGCCGCGGTTTCGAGTCGAAGGTCTCCCCCGGCGCGGGCGAGCTGTTCATGGACTCCGAATGCGTGTCGTGTGGGGCGTGCGTGCAGGCGTGCCCGACCGCGACGCTGCAGGAGAAGTCGGTGGTGGACCTCGGGATGCCGAGCCGGACCGTGCTCACCACCTGCGCCTACTGCGGTGTCGGCTGCTCGTTCAAGGCCGAGCTGCGTGGCGACGAACTGGTGCGGATGGTGCCGTACAAGGATGGCGGCGCCAACGAGGGGCATTCCTGCGTCAAGGGCCGCTTCGCGTTCGGCTACGCGACGCATCCCGACCGGAAGCTGAACCCGATGATGCGCGAGTCGATCGACGACGAGTGGCGCGAGGTCGACTGGGACAGCGCGATCGCGTACGTGGCCACGAAAATGCGCGAGATCCAGGCACGCCACGGGGCCGGCGCGATCGGCGGCATCACGTCGTCGCGGTGCACGAACGAAGAGGTGTACGTGGTGCAGAAGATGGTGCGCGCCGCGTTCGGCAACAACAACGTCGACACCTGCGCCCGCGTGTGCCACTCCCCCACGGGTTACGGGCTCAAGCAGACGTTCGGCACGTCGGCGGGCACCCAGGACTTCAAGTCGATCGCGAAGTCCGACGTGATCGTGGTGATCGGCGCGAACCCGACCGACGGGCATCCGGTGTTCGCCTCCCGCATGAAGCGCCGCCTGCGCGAGGGCGCGCAGCTGATCGTGATCGACCCCCGCCGCATCGATCTGGTGCGTACCCCGCACATCGAGGCGCGGCACCACCTGCAACTCGCCCCGGGCACGAACGTGGCCGTGATCAATGCGATGGCCCACGTCGTGGTCACCGAGGGAATCGTTGAACAATCCTTCGTGAGGGAAAGGTGCGAGGAGTACGAGGAGTGGGCGGAGTTCATCGCCCGGCCGGAGCACAGTCCCGAAGCCACCGAGGAGATCACCGGGGTACCGGCGGAGGAGCTTCGCGCGGCGGCGCGGCTGTACGCGACCGCGGGCAACTCGGCGATCTACTACGGCCTCGGCGTGACCGAGCACAGCCAGGGCTCCACGATGGTCATGGGCATGGCGAACCTGGCGATGGCGACCGGCAACATCGGCCGGGACGGCGTCGGCGTGAACCCGTTGCGCGGCCAGAACAACGTGCAAGGCTCCTGTGACATGGGCTCGTTCCCGCACGAACTGTCCGGCTACCGGCACATCTCCGACGACGCGGTCCGCTCGGTGTTCGAGGACCTGTGGGGCCGGGAGCTGCTCGCCGAGCCGGGGCTGCGGATCCCCAACATGTTCGACGCCGCGATCCACGGCACGTTCCGCGGGCTTTTCGTGCAGGGCGAGGACATCGCGCAGTCCGATCCCAACACCAACCACGTCACGGCGGCGCTGCGGGCGATGGATCTGGTGGTGGTGCAGGACCTGTTCCTCAACGAGACGGCCAAGTTCGCGCACGTGTTCCTGCCCGGCACGTCGTTCCTGGAGAAGGACGGCACGTTCACCAACGCCGAGCGCCGCATCAACCGGGTGCGGCCGGTGATGGCACCCAAACCGGGCAAGCACGAATGGCAGGTCGCCTGCGAGATCGCGCAGGCCATGGGCTACCCGATGGAGTACTCGCATCCGCGGGAGATCATGGCCGAGATCGCCGCCGTGACGCCGACCTTCGCCGGGGTGTCGTTCGAGAAGCTGGACAAGCTCGGCAGCGTGCAGTGGCCGTGCAACGACAAGGCCCCCGAGGGCACGCCGATCATGCACGTCGACGGTTTCGTGCGCGGCAAGGGGCGTTTCGTGCAGACGCCGTTCGTGCCGACGCGCGAGCGCAGCACCCGCAAGTTCCCGCTGATCCTGACCACGGGCCGGATCCTGAGCCAGTACAACGTCGGCGCGCAGACCCGCCGCACGAAGAACGTCGCCTGGCATCCGGAGGACGTGCTGGAGATCCACCCGCACGACGCCGAGGTCCGCGGCATCAGCGACGGCGACGAGGTGACGTTGTCCAGTCGCGTCGGCGAAACCACGCTGCACGCCGTCATTTCCGACCGCATGCCGGTCGGCGTCGTCTACACCACGTTCCACCATCCCGTCACCGGCGCGAACGTGGTGACCACGGAGAACTCCGACTGGGCCACGAACTGCCCGGAGTACAAGGTCACCGCTGTCCAAGTAGGACTGCAGAACCCGGTGCCACACCTGAATCACGAGGCCCTGTCGATCCCGGCGCTGGCGGACTGATGACGCACACCATGTCGCCACAGATCAGGCTGGCCAACGAGATCGCGGTACAGTTCGCGCACCAGCCGCCGGAGCAGGCGGCGGCCGCGATCGCCCAGCACATCCGCCAGTTCTGGGATCCGCGCATGAAGGCCGACCTGCGGCACCAGCTGGACACGAATCCGGAGGCCTTCGACCCGCTGGCGCTGGCGGCGGCACGGCTACTGAACCCCTAGCCATTCCGCGAAGAACGAGCCCAGCGGCACATCGGCGTAGGTCTCGGCGTGCGCGACGAAGTCCGGCGTGCTGACGGTGCCGTGCCGCCAGGCGGTGGCCCACGACCGCAGCATCGGGAAGAACCGGTCGTCGCCGAGGCGGGCCCGCAGCGCGTGCAGCGTCAGGGCGCCCCGCTTGTACACGGGCGGGTCGAACAGGTGCGCCACACCGGGATCGCCGATCGCGAACGCCCCGCCCGGCACGCGCGTGTCCCACTCGCGCGCCAGCTCGGCCACGCCGGGGCCGCCGGATTCCTCGGACCACAACCACTCCGCGTACGTCGCGAAGCCCTCGTTGAGCCAGATGTGCTGCCACTCCGCGATGGTGAGGCTGTTGCCGAACCACTGGTGCGCCAGCTCGTGCGCGACCAGCCGTTCGAAGCCCCGCCGCCCGTCGACGTGGTTCGCGCCGAAGATCGCCATGCCCTGCGCCTCGATCGGGTCCTCGAGTTCGTCCTCGGTCACCACCACGACGTACTCGCCGAACGGGTAGGGCCCGAACAGCCGCTCGAAGCAGGCCATCATCTCCGGCTGCCGGCCGAAATCGTAAGAGGCCTGCTCCCGCAGGCGCAGCGGCACCGCGACCCGCTGCGGCACCGGGCCGGCCAGCGGCAGCTCCTCGTACCGTCCGATTTGGACACTCATCAGATACGTCGAGGTGGGCTCGCGCCGTTCGTACACCCACGTCGTCGCGCTCGCCCCGGACTGCCGCGACACCAGATCGCCGGTGACGAGCACCGTGTACGCCGAGGACGTGGTGACCGCGACCGTGTAGGACGCCTTGTCCCCCGGCCGGTCGTTGCACGGGAACCAGGACGGGGCACCGATCGGCTGGCTCGCAACGAGCGCGCCGTCGGTCAGCTCGTCCCAGCCGATATCGCCCCACCGGCCGTCGACCGGCCGAGGGTTGCCCGAATACCGGACCTCGACGCTGAACTCCGCACCCTCGGCGACCGGGCGCGCCGGTTTGACCGACATCCGGTGCCCGCGCCGGGTGAACTTGGCCGGACGGCCGTCCACCCGCACCGAACCGACCTTGAAACCGGACAGGTCGAGTGTGAACCGCGACAACAGCCTGCGTGCGACGGCGGTGATCGTCGCGTGCGCGGACAGCCGGTTCGGCACGAGCTTGTAGTCCAGCCGCAGGTCGTAGTGCGCGACGTGATAGGTCTCGTCGCCGTGGTCCGGGAGGTAACTCAAGCCCGGCGCCCCCAGGCCGCGATCGGGTTACCCAGCCACCGCGAATCCGCGGGCACCGCGTCACCCCGGGTCACCAGCGAACCCGGGCCCACCGTCGTACGCGCGCCGATGCCCGCGCCGGGCAGCACGATGCCGTGCGGTCCGAGCGTCGCGCCCTCGTCCAGCGTCACCTCGCTCATGCTCATGATCCGATCATGGAACAGGTGCGTCTGCACGACACAGCCGCGGTTGATCGTCGCGCCGTCGCCGAGCCGCACCAGATCCGCCTCCGGCAGCCAGTACGTCTCCAGCCACACGCCGCGCCCGATCCGCGCGCCCATCGCGCGCAGCCACGCCGGCAGCAGCGGCGTGCCGCCCAGCGAGCCGACGAGCCAGGGCACGGCCAGTGTTTCGACGAACGTGTCCGCCAGCTCGTTGCGCCACACGAACGAACTCCACAGTGGACGCTCGATGGCGCGGAACCGGCCCACCAGCAACCACTTCATCACCACGGCGAGTGACGCGGCCACCGCCCCGGCGGCGAGCAGCACGGCACCGGAGAGCAGGGCGGCCGCCCACAAGCCGGCCGCCGACCACACCGCGGCCAGCGCCGCGAGCGCCAGCACCGCGAGCGCGGCCCCGCACATCACCGGCACGATCCGGCACACCTCGACCGCGGCGCGCGCGACCTTCAGCCGCGCCGGCGGCCGGTAGGTGCGGCTCGTGTCGGCGGTCTCCACCGTGCGGCGCAACGGCATAGGCGGCATGCCCAGATACGACGAGCCCTTCTTCGCCTTGCGCGGCGTGGAGGACAGCACCCCGACGAGCCCGCCCTTGGGCACCGCGCGGCCGGGCGCGGTCATCCCGGAGTTGCCGAGGAACGCCTGCTTGCCGATCCGGGCGCGCGCGACGTGCAGCCAGCCGTGCCCGAGTTCGTAGGTGGCGACCATCGTGTCGTCGGCGAGGAACGCGCCATCGTCCACTTTGGTCATCTTCGGCAGCGCGAGCACGGTGGACGCCTCGACGTCCCGGCCGACCCGCGCGCCGAGCAGCCGCAGCCACACCGGCGTGAACAGGCTGGCGTACAAGGGGAACAGCGCGGTGCGGGCCATGTCCATGAGTCGCTCGGTGGCCCACACCTGCCACGCGATCCGGCCGTGCACCGGGTGGTAGCCCTCGCGCATCCCGACGCCGAGCGCGCGCACGCCGGCGAGGATCAGCAGCGCGAAGGTCACGAAGTACACGCCCGCCGCCAGCGGGACCGCGAGCAGCGCGCGGCTCAGCGAAGGCGCGTCGGCGATCGCCGCGGCCACCACGGCGATACCGGGCAGCGCCGCGATCGCGGGCAGCAGGCCCAGCACCTGCGAGGTCAGGCCGTAGGTGAACGCCCAGAACCGGGACCGCCTGGGGTTGCCGCCGGGCCACCGCAGCGCGTCCTTGCCGTCACGCTGGGCGGGCGAACCGGCCCAGCGCTGCCCCGCGGGCACCGCTCCGGTCACCGTCGAACCCGCCGCGATCTCCGCGCCCTTGCCGATCCGGGCGCCGGGGAACAGCGTGCTGCGCGCGCCCACCCGCGCGCCGGCGCCGACCCGGATCTTGCCGATGTGCACCACATCGCCGTCGACCCAGTACCCGGACAGGTCCACCTCGGGTTCGATCGCCGCGCCACGGCCCAGTTTGAGCAGCCCGGTGACCGGCGGCGCCGCATGCAGGTCGACGTCCTTGCCGATCTTCGCGCCGAGCGCCTTCGCGTAGTGCGTCATCCACGACGCACCGGACACGTCCGCGGCGCCGCTGACGGCGGCCAGTTTCTCGGCCGTCCACAGTCGCAAGTGGACACTCCCGCCGCGCGGGTACCGGCCGGGCCGGACACCACGCAGCAACAGCCGCGCGCCACCGGCGGAGATCGCGATCCGGCCCGCCGGGCTGAACAACGCGAGCCAGGCCAGCACCAGCGACCACCACGGCACCGCGGGCGCCCAGGCCACGCCGAGCAGCGAACCCGCCGTGGACAGCGCGGCGAGGATCGTCGTCCAGCGCAGGCCGGTCAGCGTCAGCAGCGGCAGCATCAGCAGCGCCTGCGCGATCCCGGTGCGGCGCGGCGTCGGCTTGACCTCGCGCCGCGCCGTCGCGGTGTCGTCCAGCCGGTCGAGCAGCGCGGCCAGCGTGCCGAGCGTCGGATGCTGGTAGATGTCGCTGACGGAGACCTGAGGATGGCGGGTCCGGATCCTGGCGATCAGCTGCGCGGCGGTCAGGCTGCCGCCGCCGTGCGTGAAGAAGTCGGCGTCGGGATCACCGACCGATACGCCAAGGATCTCCGCCCAGCCCTGCGCGAGCCAGGTCTCCGTCGGCGACAGACTTTGGGTCTCCAGCCTGAGGCCCGCACGTAGCGCGCGTGACGAAGGAACGAGCGCGAAGGGGGACCGACCGGGTGCGGGGACCCCGCAGGATACTGGGGACAGTGGCCAGGGCAGCGCGGCGCGGTCCACCTTGCCGGACGTGCGGGTCGGCAGATCGGCGACGACCGCGAGCAGCGGCACCAGCGCGGCGGGTAGTTTCTCCCGCAGCAGCGCCGAGGCGGCGTCGGTGTCGAACTCGCCGGAGGGCACGACGTATCCGACGAGAATCTGGTTGCCCGCCTTGGTTTCGCGGATCGCCGCGGCGGCACCGGCCACCCCGGGTAGCGCTTGCAGCGCGGCGTCCACCTCACCCAGTTCGATGCGGCGGCCGCCGAGTTTGACCTGCTCGTCGGCGCGGCCGAGAAACACCAGGCCCTCCGCCTCGGCACGCACGAGGTCACCACTGCGGTAGGCACGCTGCCAGCCCAGCGCGGGCAGCGGCGCGAACTTCTCCGCGTCCTTGACCGGATCGAGGTAGCGCGCGAGCCCGGCACCACCGATCACGAGTTCGCCGCTCTCCCCCATCGCGACCGGTTCGCCCCGCTCGTCGACCACCGCGAGCTGCCAGCCCAGCAACGGAAGCCCGATGCGCACCGGGCCTTCTCCGGTCATCTGCGCGGCACACGCGACGACGGTGGCCTCGGTGGGGCCGTAGGTGTTCCACACCTCGCGGCCCTCGA